>Ga0129312_1001740_pt1 | contig 11963 bp, 7 predicted proteins | sample O827metagenome_FD_94434 | JGI IMG/M metagenome (GOLD analysis project Ga0129312, IMG submission 94434) | Orangutan group fecal microbial communities from Wisconsin, USA - O827 metagenome | ecosystem: Host-associated > Mammals > Digestive system > Large intestine > Fecal | place: USA: Wisconsin... | reverse complement strand
TTAAGGTCAATGTCAGCAGAGCGTATAGGCTCACCTGTCTGATAATCAGCGGCATAGATGCAGACTCTGCGGTTGTCCACACGTGACGCCAGAGAAATCCGCGCTGAAGAATAAGTGATGTAATTGCTGATATCCTTGCCGGAAGCGGCATTAATCATATAGTCGCCGTCGTTCAATTCCGGAATGTCCACCGTCAATGTATCCCGCAAATAGAAGCTGCGGGCATCATTCTCCAGTTTCTTATCAATGACAAAGTCCTTACCACCGGAAAGCCCCATCGTAAGACGCACCGACTTCAAATTCTTAAGGCTTACAATGATTTTTCCGTTCTCGACATCGAGCCCGATATGTTTTTCCGTAAGATTGCGAAGCAGCACATTCCTGACATAACCAAGTTCCGAAACAACCTTAGCCTCATCGCCGCGGAAATCCTTGCGCTCTTCCTCAAACGCCTCACATTCCTTGCAGAAAGACTCATAAGAAGCACTTGTAGCCTTATCTTTTTCCATAGCGGCAAAGTGAAGTCTCAGGATATCGCACTTCGCCCACATCGATATGGCCTTGCCTGCATACTTATCTACAAATGCCTGCAAACCAAGAGTTTGCCTATTGCCGTCTTTATCTTCAGGAATGGCCAGATATTCCAGATAGGCACTGAGAGGATAGGACTCCCCTTCATAATCCTTAAGCGCCTCATAGATTTTGCCTTCATCTATTTTCGAGAGCGAAGTATAAGGAAGAAGGGTCCAGAGGGCATACTCATAATCATTGGCCAGAAAATGCTTTAGGAAAGAAGCATTGATTCCGAAAAAACCGGTATATCGTGAGACCTGGACACGATTATAGAAAGCACTATTGTGACTGGCTTTCAGATGTCTGGCATTGGCCTGGACATAGTCGAACAGCGAGTCAGGATCAGCACCCGACTTTTCTGCACGATATGCGAAACTGACTATCGGCTCATCGAACTTTCCGACATTCTTTCCGAACTCGTTTTCCAACGAATCACGGAGTTTCCAGTTGCGGGATGAAACAACTTCCACATATTTACGGGATGCATCATAAAAATCCCAGGCAAGCCTCTTTTTTTCAGCCTGCCTGCGTATTTCGGCAAGAATTTCCGCTTCACGTTTAGGTCTGTCCTGCTGAACCGCAGCGTTCCAGTCGGACCATAGTTCAGTCAGTTCATGACCATCCTTGTCAGGCGACGTCTTCGTCTTGTCTTTTCTGAAAAATGCACTCATACCCAATGTTCCAAAAAATAGTATTGCCACCAATATAAAAGTGACATTCAACAAGTTATGTTTCATACGCATATATTTTTAAGTGCCTTTCCACGGCCAATGTCACAGCTGGCGGCACTTCTAATAAATGACTCTCCTGACCAATCTTGCATGTATGAGCCTGCGGAAAAGCCTTCTACGCGAAGCAAGGCACAGCCTCGGAAACCACAAAAGTAGAGCCGCCGATATATACAAGCGGGTTTCCGCCATAGGCAGCAGCCGTTTTCAATGCCAGAAGAACAGCTTCCCTAACATTGTCCTGCACATAAAGTCGTGAAGCCGGCCTTCCCGATTCTTCACAGAAGGCAGTATATTTCTCGAAAATCGCAGACGCCTTTGCAGCCCTGGCAGTCTTTGGAGTCGTAAAAATCCATGTCGCATTATCGGGGAAAAGCGGCATTATGGCATCGAAATTCTTGTCGGCCATCACACCGTAAACCATTATGAGCGAAGTATATTTCCCTGTCTCCAGATATTCTTTCAACTGCCCGAAGTTATAGGTCAATGCAGGTGCGTTGTGTCCGATGTCACAAATCACGTCCGGATTGGTCGAAAGCCTCTCCCAGCGCCCATGGAACCCCATTCTCAAAGCCGTGTGTATCAACGAATCCGCGACGGCCGCCTTATCGGAAAGACCTTCCACATCACGCCATCTGGTCTGGAGAACATCTATCGCAGCCATCACGGTTCGCAGGTTCATGGCCTGATACTCGCCCTGAAGGTCCATATTTTCCAGGACAGCCTCATGCATATACCACATGGACGGTTCTGTCCTGTCTGCAAAAACCAGCGCTGGAACAGCCTCCACACTGGCATTGACCTCGGCAAAATGCTTCCTGAAGACAGGTTCCGTCTCCGGCCTAGTCTCCCCTATCACGACCGGCACGCCACGCTTGAAAATTCCCGCCTTTTCGAAAGCGATCTTGTCAAGGGTATCGCCAAGTAAGTCACAGTGGTCCAGGCCAATGCTGGTGACAATACCCAGTTCCGGATTTATTATGTTCGTGCTGTCAAGACGTCCGCCGAGGCCGACTTCGATAACTGCCACATCCACATTCATGTCAGCGAACCACTTGAAAGCCAGACCGGTAGTTATCTCGAAGAAAGACAATTCCATTTCGTCGAACTTATCCTGCCACTTCTCCAAAAAATCATAGACATATTCCTGAGGGACCAACTCGGCCGTCTCATTCCTGTCCGCAGCCGAATCGCGCCCGTCAATGATGCGCATCCTCTCCCTGAAGTCAATGATATGAGGCGAGGTGTAGAGCCCCACCTTCAGTCCGGCCCCGGCAAGAACGGAAGAAAGCATATTGGAAACAGAGCCTTTGCCGTTTGTTCCGGCGACGTGGATGGTACGGAAAGCCTTGTCCGGATTGCCGAGCAAGTCATTGAAATCCAGCATATGTTGCAGTCCAGGCTTGTATGCATCACCAAAAGACGAAGTCTGGACTGAAGGAAATCTGAGGAAGATGGACTTTATCAGAGAATTGTATTTGTCAATGTTCATTATAATGTCATTACAGGTTATTTTTCCGGCGGCCAACAACCGCCGCTCGTAACGCAAAAATAATCAGAAATTACGTGTAATTCAAAAGATTTTGTTATCCGTATTAAACATGCTAGTTTTGCGCGCCGGAACATGAAATCATGTCCTGCTAATAATCATTGGGGATGAGAAAGGCCGGATGAAAGAGATTTTCACCCGGCCTTTCTCATAACCTTTCACGCGAATCAGATTCCCGCGATCACATTGCGAAGCTGCGATGCAAGAGAGGTGTTATATCCTGTAGAAAGATACACTACCCTGCCGAAACTATCACACATCGCGATTACAGGCAATGTCATGCTTGTGCTGTGACAGCCTTCGCAAATCATGTTTCTGACAGAGGCATCCGAATCGAGTCCGAAGTGGACAAGTTCCTGATTATCAGCTGTTGCAAGCCTGCCGGCCAAATTCTTGACATTGTCCATGTTCTGTCCGAAGACCATTACAGGACGGCCCCAGGCAGCAAGTTCCTTCGACATTGACTCGAAATCCCTTATGGCATGGTTGCTCGGCTCGTCACCGTCACCGAAAACCGCGACGAGGAAATATCCGCGGCCTGTCGTGCTCAGGATTGACTTTGCCACATCTGTAGTACCATCCGCCGTCACCGGCTGGTATAGGGCCTCAGGGTCCATTGCGCCTATGACGCTGATTTCCTCGCTGGCCTGGCGCATGACAAGGGCAACGTCAGTATTCTTCCCGGGGGCAACATTGAAAGAGACCATTCTTGCCAGAACCTTTCCACTTGCGAGACGTGTTCCGCTGGTAAGGAGGTATGAGCCTGCGTCCAGGGTAAACGGCTTGCCGAATGACCTGGCGGAAGCATCAGCGCCGAGCTCGGTGGCATCGCCTCCCTCAAAATCAAGCAGACGGGTCCTTCCGTTACTTATTTTGCTCAATGTGAAGTGCCTGTAATATTCCGGATTGTCGAGAGTGCCGGCACCCGGGGTATATTTCAATGTGAATGTTCCCTTCTCTGAAATCCTTCCGACAGAGGAATCGCCCTGCTTTTCAGCAGTAATGTCAATCCATTCATTATCAGTCATATACTGAGCCTTGCCGGTCATCTGGTCAACCCTTGCAGGGATTCCGAAAGTACGCAGGGCGGCGACCATGAAGGTATTGCGTGAGCGGTTGTCAGCCATCCTCATTCTGAGAGTTCCGGCAGGAGTTGCCTGCAATCTTCTGGAATTCAGGCTGTCGGCAAGTGCCACGCTGTCTCTGGTCCAGAGGATGATTTCTCCGGCAAGTTTCTCGGCATCCGCCTTAGAGGCGATATCACGAGGAGTGCCGTTGCTGTAGATAAGATATGAAGCCAATGCCTTTCTGATATCCTGATGATATGGCTGGATAAACTCTCCGGAGATACGTGGACAGAGCACATAATTGTAATAGACGTTCTCACCGCGACTGCTGACAGCATTCCTCGGAGCCGCTGTCGTCAGGGCATCCATGAGCACCTCACACTTAGTATCACGTAAGTCCTTGCGGCTGAGAGTTTTGAGCATTTCCAAAGCATCTTTCAGCTTACCGGCATCATTGGCCTTGAAAATAAACTCTCGCACATCGCGCCAGTTGCCGCGCGCATCTATCAGTTGCCTGCATGCCGCTTCAGCATCCTCTGCCGACAATCCTGGCATTCCGAGACGCTCACTCGCATTGGCCTCGGTCGTGAATGTGGCGACATATGCAAGTCTTATCGAATCCTCCTGAGCGAGTCTCAGCTTGTTTGCCGCGATGTCTTCCTCGCTTGCTTCCGCCGGAATCCTGCCGGGTGCAGGAGGGTTTATGTCAATGTCTAATTCTATCTTGTCAGCGTCTTTATGGTTCAATGTTACGGTAACCTCAGCTGTCAGGTCAGCCTCCGGATTCTTCACATTTTCATCACCATCAGATGTAAGCTTTCCTGTTCCGTAAAGTCCTTTGTCTGAAGCCCATACGAACATATCACCGATTCCGGAATGAAGCGATGCCTTGCCCTCATCATCAGTTTTCAGAATCACCGCATTGTAGAGTTCGCCGTAATTGTATATGCAGAATGAGACATATGCACCGGGAACAGGTTTCCCTTCCGTATCAATGACAGTAACGATGTTGCGCCTCGTCCTGACATAATTGCCTATGACATTGATCTCAGTAAAATTCTTCGTGCGTCTGATTACATCCTCCGGTCCGCGGTAGTCTCCGAGCACGAGGGTATGCATCAGCATCGCCCTTGCCGCAGGCTCATTGAACCATGCCATATTCAGTTCAGGCTCAGGTTCGCAGGCTCCGAGGAAGGACCACTTTCCGTCAGTCCAGACCTCAACCCATGCGTGGTTGTCGTCTGTATGCGCCCAACGCGGAGTATAGACCTGACGTGCAGGGATTCCCATCGTGCGCATCGCGGCCACGGTGAATGTGGACTCCTCTCCGCATCTTCCTTCGCCGTTCAGCATTGACGCGATCGGTGAAGATGTTCTCGGGTCAGAAGGAGTATAAGTCACTTTCTCATGACACCAGTGATTGATTTCCAATGCGGCATCATGCATTGACATTCCTGCTACTCGAGCCTTGAGCGTATCGTAGTACATCATCCTGAACTCGTCGAGTCTCTCATTGTTCACACGCACAGGCAGCACGAAATGTCTGAACAGCTGGTCAGGGACCTGCTTGCCCCACGGCATTTCACGGCGGGCCTTCAGCGCCACTTCAGTATTCTGCCTGAAGAAATCCTCGCTGTAATCCGCCTTATCGGCCAGATTCATGTATTCATAGAGAAAATCCATCGCCTCGTCCGTCTGCTTTTCCACATTCCCGCAGCCTGTCAATGCCATTGCTGCCGCGGCCAGTGCCAATGCAATATTCTTTAGTGTCATAAGGGTTAAATTTGTTTATTGTAATAGGAACATTTGTCTTCTCTGACAGGTCATCCGAGAACAAACTTGCGGATGGCATCGGCAAAGCCGTTTTCATCCACGTGACCTGCAATATAGCCTGCCGCCGCCTTCACATCATCACCGGCATTGCCCATCGCGACTCCGAGTCCTGCGGCACCGATTAGGGAAATGTCATTGCCTCCGTCGCCAAAAGAAATGGTTTCGTCAATGCCGATGCCGAGAAGTTCCGCCACTTCCCTGAGCGCATTTCCCTTGCTCACACAATTCAGGTCAATGTCAGCAAATCTCGGATGCCACCTGGTAGCATACATGTCAGGAACCTGAGACATTACTATATTCTGAAGGTCCAGATCGAAATATGCCGCCATCTGGCCACATCCATAAGCATTGAACTTCTCCTCGATGTCGCATACTTCAGGAATCTTGTGGTCGATAGCCTTCGCCAGTTCTTCCACAGCAGGTGTTATCCTGTTGATGAAAAAGCCTTCGGTGAGTTCCAGGCTCAGGGCGAAACCGTATTCGTCGGACAGCATTGACATTTTCTTGAAATTGTCATAATCGATGAAATGCTGTCTGATTATGCGTCCGTCTTTCCAGCGGCAGTCCGCACCGTTCAGGGAAATCACCGCATCGTATGGAACATCCTTGATGACATCGAAGTCACCGTAAGGCCTCCCCGTCGCTATAATTATCTTGACTCCCTGATTATGAGCCTCTTCCAATGCTTCCAGAGTACTCTCCAGGACCCTGTGCGTACGGAAACTTACCAATGTTCCGTCAATGTCGCTGAATATCGCCTTATATTTCATCTGTCCGAAATTTTACGCAAAGATAAGTAATCCTTAAAAAAAATCAGAACAGGCTTATCAATGTCGGGTCCAATGATTCTGAAACTATCCTCAGATAACGGCAGCCAACCGGATTATGGAAATGGACATAACGTGGCGAAGGGTCATTGACAAGATTTCCGAACTCGAAAGACGAGACCTCAGTCCATGAGAGGCCGTCATCGCTTATGCAGACGACGCCGCTGACGATACCCGATTCGGACTTTCCGGCCGCCGGATTATAAACGATGCCGCCGAGTCTTCTCTGACCTCCGAGCACAAGGACATTCGAATTTCCCTCCGTTCTCCACGCATTCTTGTCATATTCCTGCAGTTCAGGAGTATCGAAAGGATTTCCATAGAATGGGCCCCAGTGCGAGTAATGCGCTGACATCTTGGATATTGCAACCATCGCTCTGGACTGGAGCAGACGGAAACGGAGAGCGTCGGTCTCCATATCATTGACACGAAGGATTCTCTTGTGTCCGATATTCGTCGAAGTCGCGATTTCCTTCCATTCGCCGTCAATCCTGGCATCCACCGCAAAACGCTCCGCACGCTCGCCGACAGTCGCGATTGCCTCCTGGAGGACGATACGGTTTATCCAGCGCTTTTCAGGCAAGGTGACGACGAAATCTTCGCCGTCCTTGACCTTTATATAGGTGTCAATGTCATTGTCGAGCAGCGCCTTCGGGCATTTAGCACCTTCGAGAAGGTCGATGCCATAGGTCTCACGGATGCGCCGGCCTGTTTCTTCGAGGGTCTTCAGGTCTTTCTCCGGGAAACGTCCCTGGTTGTCAGGCGGCAGATTCAGAAGAAGGATGGCATTGCCTCCGACTGAACGCTCATACATGTCGAATACATTGTCCGCAGTCCTGGTCTGCTGGTGGGTATTATCTCTCCAGAACCAGCCGTCACGGATGGAGACATCGGTCTCGGCAGGCTGATAATGAAGGTATTTGCCATCGCAAAGCTGTTCGCGTCCGCCAAGCGGGTCAGCCATCATGTCGCTGTACCAGGTAAGGGTGTCAGGATTTGCCATGTAGGGAACGACGTTCCATTCTGAGTCTCTGGTATGACCGCCCTCGTTTCCGCACCAGCGCAGGTCTTCCCTGCCGAAGATATTGGCATTCGGAGCCAATGTCCTGATCAGTTCCCGCCATGCATTGTAATTGTAGGTCTGGCCTCCCTTGGTCTTCGGATGGGCGCCGTCCAGCCAGATTTCCGAAATCGGGCCGTATTCGGTGAGCAGTTCGAAGAGTTGGTTCAGATAATACTCGTTGTAATCATCGACATTGAACTTGAATTTCGTCTTGTTGCTGAACGGACGTCCTTCCACTTCTCTCGGAATGGTCCTGAGAGTAGGCTTGCTTAGATTGCCATAGAGTCCGTCCGGGCTTTCTATCTGATAAAGGTCTGCCGGTGAAAGATATATGCCGAGTTCCAGTCCGTATTTGCGGCATGATTCTGAGAGGTCCCTAAGGACATCCCCCTTGCCGTTACGGAATTTGGACGACATGATTCCGTGGTCGGTGTAGCGGCTCTGCCACATGATATAGCCGTCATGATGTTTAGCAGTGAAAATCACCATTTTCATTCCGGCGTCCTTTATCGCCTTGCACCATTGGTCTGTATCGAGAGTTTCCAGCGCGAAAGTTTCGGAGGACTCGAATCCGCTACCCCACTCTTTGCCGGTGAAGGTGTTCGGTCCGAAATGGATGAATGCGATGAATTCCCTGTCAAGTGCTGCCAGCTGGTTAGCCGTCGGCACCACATTGGCGGCCTTTTCAATGATGGTATTCGCGTCATCGCCGTCAATCTTCACCGTGTTGCAGTATTTCCTGGTTCCGCATCCGGCAACTGCCGCCAATGCCGCTAAAATAGTGATTGTCTTTCTGATATGCATGTGTCGTAAATTTGGTTAATAGTTTCGCGGCGGATTTTTCTGCGTTGAAACCGGCCGGAATGCAAAGGTACATATTTTTGGCGAGTCTGACAGGATTGGAGGCCTTGATGACATATGGTATCATCTTCCTGCTCCACAGTCGCCAGAATGCGAATTAAACATTTTAAATCAAAACCACTTAATAGGTTCATGTTTTAATCAATATTATTAAAAACAATTTAAGTTTTGAATAAAAACGTTGTATTTTGTTCAAAATTGTAAGAAATATTTTGGAGGTCAATATTTTTTACATAAGTTTGTAGAAGTTATAACACGGAGAATTACTCCGATTAACAATATAATACCTGATGACTTCTAAAATCAAGTTTACCGAAGGTCCTTGGACCGCTACGATCAACGTAGCAGATTTCGTATATCGCAACATCGTTCCTTACGAGGGAGACGCATCGTTCCTGATGGGCCCGTCTGACCGAACCAACAAACTTTGGCAGGAATGCATCGAGGCTCTGGAAGAAGAGCGTGAGAGAGGCGGTGTCAGAAGCATTGACGCAAAAACCATTTCCACCATCACATCACACGCCGCAGGGTACATTGACAAGGAGAATGAACTCATTGTCGGCCTCCAGACAGATGAACTCCTGAAGCGTGCCATCAAGCCGCTCGGAGGATGGAGAGTTGTGGAGAAAGCATGCCATGAGAATGGCGTGGAACTGGACCCTAAAGTAAAGGAAATCTTCACCCATTACAGAAAGACTCATAATGACGGAGTTTTCGATGTATATACTGATGAGATTCTGAGTTTCAGAAAGTTGGGGTTCATCACCGGACTTCCTGACAACTATTCCAGAGGTCGTATCATCGGTGACTACAGACGTATTGCCCTCTATGGTATCGACAGGCTTATCGAGGCCAAGAAAGAGGACCTGAAGAATCTCACCGGTCCGATGACCGATGCCCGTATCAATCTCCGCGAAGAGGTTGCAGAGCAGATCCATGCTCTCAACGAGATGAAGCAGCTCGGCGAAATGTACGGACTCGAGCTCGGACGCCCTGCTGAAACGGCAAGAGAGGCTGTTCAGTGGGTATATATGGGCTATCTTGCTGCTGTCAAGGAACAGGATGGTGCAGCAATGTCTCTCGGCAACGTGTCATCATTCCTCGACATTTACATTGACAGAGACCTGAAAGAAGGAATTCTGGACGAGAATGGCGCTCAGGAGCTTGTGGATCAGTTCATCATGAAGCTGAGAATGGTCCGTCACCTCAGAATGCAGTCTTACAATGACATTTTCGCGGGTGACCCGACATGGGTGACCGAGGCTATCGGCGGAAGATATAATGACGGCAAGATCAAGGTCACAAAGACATCTTTCCGTTTCCTCCAGACTTTGTATAATCTCGGACCTGCACCGGAGCCGAACCTTACAGTTCTCTGGAGCCCATCACTTCCTGAAGGCTTCAAGGCATTCTGCGCAAAGGTATCGGTAGATACAAGTTCTATCCAGTACGAGAATGACGAGCTCATGAGAAAGATCCGCGGAGAAGAGGACTATGGTATCGCATGCTGCGTTTCATACCAGGCTATCGGAAAGGCCATTCAGTTCTTCGGAGCGAGAGCAAACCTTGCAAAGGCTTTGTTGCTTGCCATCAACGGCGGACGCTGCGAGAATACAGGCACTCTGATGGTTCACGGAATCGAGCCTCTCTCGAGCGACGAACTGAATTACGAAGAGGTTGTGGACAGATACAAGAAGGTGCTTCACGAAGTTGCCCGCGTATATAATGAGGCGATGAACATCATCCACTATATGCACGACAAGTACGATTACGAGCGCTCTCAGATGGCATTGATAGATACCGACCCTAGAATCAACCTCGCTTACGGAGTCGCAGGTCTTTCTATCGCAGCTGACTCATTGTCAGCCATCAAGTTCGGTAAGGTGAAGGCTCACCGCAACGAGAACGGCCTCACTGACGGCTTCGAGATTTCAGGAGAGTATCCTTGCTTCGGAAATGATGATGACCGCGTCGATCTCATTGCAAAGGACCTTATCAGTTTCTTCAGCGGAGAGTTGAAAAAGCTCCCTGTCCACAAGAATGCAGAGCCGACATTGTCAATCCTCACCATCACTTCGAATGTGATGTACGGAAAGAAGACAGGCGCTACACCTGATGGTCGCGAGCACGGAAAGGCTTTCGCACCTGGTGCGAACCCGATGCACGGCCGTGACTGCCACGGAGCTATCGCATCGCTCTCTTCTGTGTCGAAACTTGACTACAGCGATGCCCTCGACGGTATCAGCAACACATTCTCTATCGTACCTAAGTCTCTCGGTCCGACTCCGGAAGAAAGAATCGAGAACCTCGAGACAATGTTGGACGGATATTTCAGCAAGGGTGCGCACCACTTGAATGTCAATGTTCTGAATCGTGAGATGCTTGAGGATGCAATGGAACATCCTGAGAAATATCCTCAGCTTACAATCCGCGTGTCCGGTTATGCCGTAAACTTCGTTAAACTCAGTCGCGAGCATCAGCTGGAAGTGATTGCAAGAACATTCCACCAGTCAATGTAATTCCTCCGTATAATCATTGGACTATGGATATAAACGTACATTCATACGAATCAATGGGAACATATGACGGGCCTGGTCTCAGGCTCGTCGTATTTCTTCAAGGATGCCCGTTCCGCTGCCTTTATTGTGCCAATCCGGACACGATTCCCTTTACGGGAGGCAAGCCGACAAAACCGGAAGAGATTCTGGAAATGGCATTGAGGGAGAAACCGTTTTTCGGCAAGAAAGGCGGTGTGACATTTTCCGGAGGTGAGCCGACTGCACAGGCAAAGGCTCTCATTCCTCTTGTCAAGATGCTTAAGGACAATGGAATACATGTTTGTCTGGACAGCAACGGCGGAGTATGGAATCCGGATGTGGAAGAATTGTTCTCTCTGGCCGATCTGGTGCTTCTGGATGTGAAAGAGTTCAATCCTGCCAGACATCTTGCTCTGACAGGCAGGGACAACACTATCACTCTCAACACCGCAAAGTGGCTGGAGGAGCACGGAAAGCCGTTCTGGATAAGATATGTTCTCATTCCGGGATACAGTGATTTCGAAGAGGATATCAGGGCCTTGGGAGAGCATTTCTCTGGCAAGTCATCCGGCAAGCCTGCATACAAGATGCTCCAGCGTCTGGAAATCCTGCCATATCACACTTTGGGTATCCACAAATACGAGAGTCTCGGCAAGAAATACGAACTGGAAGGTGTCCCGCTGAATACCAAGGAGCAACTTGAGCGTGCACGGGCATTGTTCAGCGAATATCTGGACAATGTGGTTCTTAATTAACTCAGAATTCTTCGTACAGAACTTTCTGTTTCAATGATATACGAATGAAGAGGCTGACCCAAAAGGGTTGGTCTCTTTTTTATATAGGGTGTCGTAGAGTTGTCGGAAGGCTCCGACAGAGTTCCGCTTCGCTCCATCCACCCTCCGGAACTTCGTTCCTCCGGGAGCCG
>Ga0129312_1001737_pt1 | contig 11997 bp, 14 predicted proteins | sample O827metagenome_FD_94434 | JGI IMG/M metagenome (GOLD analysis project Ga0129312, IMG submission 94434) | Orangutan group fecal microbial communities from Wisconsin, USA - O827 metagenome | ecosystem: Host-associated > Mammals > Digestive system > Large intestine > Fecal | place: USA: Wisconsin... | reverse complement strand
TTTTTAAGAAGCTGCTTCCTCCGGAGGAGGATATTTCGCTTTTGTGATAAAGCGTGAGAAATTTGCGAGGGGGAAATCACTCAAAGTTGCCAAGCCCGCTTTTCCCCCTCGCAGGCGTCCACATATCCTACTCTCTCTTCAAAACAATCAACCCGTCATTCTTATCAAGAACCACATTCTGTCCCCCCTCCAGAACATCCCTTTCCGACTCACCAAGGCCAACGCACCTCCAGTGCCCCTCAGGCAGACAGACGCACCTGGAAACTTCCCCCTGCTTCCAAACAGGCGCCACCAGCAGATCCTCACCGATCATAAACTGATCCATCACCCTCTCCATCCCCTGTCCGGGAAAAACATACTCCATAGAGCGTGCAATCGGTTCACCCTTAACCTTCGCACACTCCACAGCCCTCAAAATCTCAGGCAGACACTTCTCCCTGAGAGCCAGTGCATCCCTGACTCTCTGAAAATCAGCCTCAGGCAGCACCCTCCATGGAGAAGCAGAAAACTGCATCACCGGCATCAGAGCCGCAATCTGCGCATATCGTACAAACATCTCCGGCGTACACGCATTCTCATTCCCATTCAAAAAGCAGGTATACTCACCCCCACCGATCATATCCGGACTGCCAAAAGGATGACCTGTCAATCCCTGGATCAACGTGTCCGGAATCAGGCCAGCAATACCAGTCTCATCCCACTTCGTCTGCTTATCGCAAAGCCTCTGCATCAGCGAATAACCACCGGCCCGAAAGCACACCCTCAGTTCATTAAACGCAAACTGCTCTCCAAACTCAGCCCAGAGTCTGGACAGCTCATCTGAAGAAACATCCCTGAACAGCTTGTCACCGTCATGATAATAACACGGATCCCCCGCATCCAGTTTAAAGCCATCTACTCCCATATCCAGCAGCACATCCAGTTGCTCCTTCAGCCACCTCATTGCCTCCGGATTCGTCAGATCCAAAGCTGCAGAATAACCATTCCACCACTCCAGGATACGCGGTTTTCCCTCCGTAGTCTCGATCAGATAATGCTTATTCCGAGCCTCCCTGAACTCAAGCGTATCCGGAGTAATAAAAGGACAGATCCAAAGCATTACAGAAAAGCCCATCTCATGCAGCTCCTGGATCATCGCCTTCGCATCCTTAAAATTATCACCACAGAACTGCCACCTTCCATAATAAGGAGACCATCCATCATCAATCATCAGGATCCCGGAAGGAAAGCCATTTTCCAGAATACCTTTTGCATATTTCAGGATATTTTCCTGGGTCTGATGATAAGTAAGCTCGATCCAGGAATTATACACCGGTGCTTTAAAAAAACTCTCTGAAAGTCTGATCTCATGAAATGGAAAATGCGCTCTCATTGCTTCAAGGTATGCGCCTCGCAGATCACCGAACCCTTCCTCCAGAACGATCAGCTCCGGACCCTCTGCTTCAATCTCGCCTTTTTCAAAAGAAATCCTAAAGCCGGCGTCACTCCAGATATAACGACCTTTTGAAGAAAGGAATAAGGGCATGATCTGATTGTGGGTTGGATTTTCGATGAAATCCCATTCCACACTATCCTCTGCACTTACAGGCTGCCGATAACCTTCATAGACTGCACCACCGTACCAGAATTCGTTTTTTAACATAGTTGTATTCATGTTGAAACCCCTTTCTACATGTGAATTTATAATATTCCAGGTCGACAGCACAGCGCCTCGACTCAGCCTTTCCCGTCAGACCACAGGGAAGCTCAGACTTTCGTCCCCAGTCCTCCAGCACAGTGCTGATGACTCATCCAACTCCCGGGAAATCACCGCACTTCCCACCTTGTCCTCTTCACTCCAATATTGTATAATCACCTCATACAACATCCCACCCCATTTTGTGACTCAAAATTGTGTTTTTGTTGCATATCAAAAAAACAGGAGGCTCAGCCAAATGAAAAAAGAACCCAACCCCCAGCACACCCTCTCTGTCTACTTCTGCGGTCAGGAAGACTGCGGCCCGAACCACTCCTTCGGCCCGGCCATGCGCCCACACTACCTCCTCCACGTGATCTTCCACGGCAGAGGCATCTACCAGTGCAGCGGCCACACCTACCATCTGAAAGCAGGTGACGCCTTTCTCATCCGCCCCATGGAATCCATCTACTACCGCGCCGACAGCTCCGACCCCTGGAGCTATGCCTGGGCAGGCTTTGACGGCTCCGCCTGCAAAGAGATCCTGAAACAAACCGTATTTTCCGACTCCCTCATCTTCACCCCGGAAACACCCTCCCGGCAAAACAGCCTCCTCACCCACATGCAAAGCCTCCTTGACACCTTTTCCGAAAACAATGGAAACGATCTTGCCTCCACAGGAAGCCTCCTGCTGATGCTATCCGATATGCAAAAAAAGCCCTCCGAAAGCAGGACCGACATCGCAACCCTCTACTTTCAGAAAGCCTCCGAATACATCAGAAACAACTACGCCTATCCCATCCAGATCTCAGATGTTGCACGCTACGTAGGAATCGACCGTTCCTATCTTTACCGGATCTTCATGGAACACGAAAACACCTCCCCAAAACAATATCTCCTGAAACACCGCCTACAGATGGCAACTCAGCTTCTCTGCTCATCCTCCTGTACTATCACAGAAGCAGCTCTCTCCTGCGGATTTCGGGACGCTCCCTCCTTCTGCAACTACTTCCGTCAGGGAACCGGTTACACTCCAAAGGAATTCCGCAAAATCTACGGTGGAACCATCTACTCCTGACCAGATGCCTGCACTCCATCATTTTCCTGCCCGCCGAAAGATAACCGCTCCTAACCGCAGACAAACCGGAACTGATCAAGAGGTACCATCATCCACAGCCCCATCACAATATTCCGCACCTACATCTGGTGGCGCACCACCTTATACTCATCTCCGGATCTGTAATAAGGGCACTCTTTATATTCGCTGCTCACAAACCGGTAATATTCATCCTCATCCAGACTCACATCGCAGAAATATTCTTCTGTCTCTTCATCATAAGTATAGTTTGCACAATATTCACAACTGATTCCGCCCATTTATCTCTCCTCTCCCAGAGCCTTCTCGTAACACCAGTACGCATGGCCAAACAGCATACATTCCCCCACATTCTGAAAATTCAGTTTTTCGTAGGAACGGAGGGCTTTTATATTATCCTTTGCAACGAGAAGGTGAACGCTTCTGCACCCACGTTTTGCAAGCTCTGCCATGGCATTTGTAAGAAGCTCCCTGGCCAGTCCCTGATTCTGGTACCTAAGGCTCACGCCCACCCTGGAAAGCTCTGCGGAAGGCACCATCGTCTCTGACCAGCAGGTAAGCTTCTCAACCTCCGGATCATCATCTATGGAGATCACTCCTGCCAGATTTTTGCCGTCACGGAGACAGAACAGTGCATCTCTGGAAAGATCAAACTCTATTTCTCTTTCTGCGGGATAATCCTCTGTCCATACACAGTATTCTGTTCCCAGAAGGGAACGGTACAGCCGTAGCACATCATTTTTTTCTGATTCTTTTACTCTGTCAAAGATCATTTTTGTCCCTGTATCTTTCTTGTGGCTTTACGCACACACATAAGGCATGTAGGCAGTATATAACAGCTTGCCGAGATCCATGCTGCCTGGTCTGCACAGCAGATGGCGGTAAATCCATATGTCCCCACAAAGCCAATACTTACGATCACCCTTGCAATCATCTCTGTCACGCCGGAAAAAACTGCCCTTCCGGAATATCCCAGTCCCTGTGTTACCATTCGGTTTACATTCAGGATACCAAGCGTCCAGTAGAAGAACCCCAGGTACCTCAGATATTTGGCAGAGGCATCCAGCACATCCACCGCATCCCTGCTTACAAAGATCCTGGTCAGTGTTCTGCCACCAAAGATCAGCACAATTCCTGCCACCGCTCCATACAGAACTCCCACGGCAACTGCCTGTCCAAGTCCCTTCCTGATCCTGTCTGACTGTCCTGCTCCAAGATTCTGGCTGCAGAAAACGGATGCCGCAGTGGAAATTGCGTCAAAAGGACACATGGCGAACTGCTTGATCCTCATGGCTGCCGTAAATCCGGAAACATAAACACTCCCCAGTCCGTTGTTGGCAGACTGCATTACCATACTTCCGATAGCAGTGATGGAAAACTGCAGTCCTGTTGGAAGTCCCATCATAAGAAGTTCTTTTACGGCAGTATTCTCCATGTGGCGGTCTTCCTTTTTCAGCCACATCAGTTCCATTTTTTTTATGATCACAAGCAGACAGCAGATACCGCTGACAGCCTGCGCTGTGATCGTCGCAATGGCAGCACCTGCACAGCCCCATTTCAGCACAACAATACAGAACAGATCCAGAATGATATTCAAGCCTGCTGAAAACGCAAGGAAAATAAACGGTGTCCTGCTGTCTCCCACTGACCTTAAGATACTTGACAGATAATTATACATCAGTGTAAAGGGGATACCCAGAAAGATTATAATAATATAACGGTATGCATCTGCATAAATATCCGACGGAACTGACAGGATATGCAGGATCTGATTACAGAATACTGTACATACTGTGGTAATGATCACAGCGATCACAGCAGTAAGCACTGCACCGTTAAATATGTACTTTCTCATTCTGTCCGGTTTGTCCGTGCCAAAATATTTCGCCACCGGCACACCAAAGCCTGTGCAGCTTCCCATACAGAAACCAAGCACAAGGAACTGTATACTGCTGCTTGCTCCAACACTGGCCAGTGCCTTTGCTCCAAGGATCTGGCCTACAATAGCCGCATCAATGATATTATAGGTCTGCTGCAGGAGATTTCCCAACAGAAGCGGAAAAGCAAACTGCATCATAAGTTTCAGGGGATTTCCTTTTACCATGGATGTTGACATTTCATTCACCTTCTATCCTGTTATCTGTCAGTTTTTCCAAGTATGATCTCCATAAGTCTTTTGTTCAGCATGATCGTCCGGTTCCACGGATTAATGATCACACCCTCCACCTCATCAACGGAAAGAGCTGTCTCAAAAAGCTTCTCCATCTCCGCCATAAAAGTAGATTTGACCTTTCCGCCACCTTTAAGTTCTTCCTCAAAACTTGTAAATGCCGCCCACCAGATTTTCCCTCCGGATGTTATGGCCTGTATCCGGATCTGTCCGTCTCCCTTTGGCGGCTCCACAGCTACAATAAGCTGGCCGCCCTGACGCATACCTCTGCGTATGACAGTCAGGGTGTGTGCCAGCATCTCCGGTGTGGACTCTTTCTGAAGTCCGGCAATAGCATCCTCGATCTTCTGGTTGACTGTTAATATGTCATCTGACTGATTGTTTACCCTGTCACTCATTTTTTCACCTTTCTGATATGTATCTCCGGTACTGCAATCTTTTCGTTTATGGCGATTCCCGTAAAAAACAGGAATGAAATTTCTGCAGAAATCCATTCCCGCAGAATCCGGCTCAAACAGCAGGCAGCCCTTTTTTCCAGTATCTCTACTATATCATTTTTCCATTCAGATTGCATCTGAATTTTTTATATGATAATATAAAACTGTTGTAAAAAAACATATTATCAATGGGAAAGGAAAGAAATATGTTAGAAAAAATCTTCAAACTGTCCGAAAATAACACGGACGCAAAAACCGAGGTGCTGGCCGGCATCACAACGTTTATGACAATGGCGTACATATTGGCGGTAAACCCCAATATCCTGTCAGCCACCGGAATGGATTCAGGTGCTGTATTTACAGCTACCGCAATCGCAGCTTTCCTCGGAACACTGCTTATGGCGGTCTTCGCCAACTATCCGTTTGCACTTGCACCCGGAATGGGACTGAACGCCTACTTTGCCTACACAGTTGTCATCGGCATGGGATATAGCTGGCAGTATGCACTGACCGCAGTATTCGCAGAAGGTATTGTATTTATCGTGCTCTCACTTACCAATGTACGTGAAGCTATCTTCAATGCGATCCCTCTGAATCTGAAATCTGCAGTCAGTGTTGGTATCGGTCTTTTTATTGCATTTGTAGGATTACAGAATTCAAACATCGTAATCGGCGGTTCCACACTTCTCCAGCTTTTCTCTGTAGATGGTTACAATGCAGCCAAAGGTGTGGAAGCTTCCTTTAACAATGTAGGTGTTACCGTTATCCTGGCACTGATCGGTATTATCGTAACAGGAATCCTTGTTGTAAAAAATATAAAGGGAAACATCCTCTGGGGAATCCTGATCACATGGGGACTTGGCATTATCTGTCAGTTTGCCGGAATCTATGTCCCGGATCCGGAGATTGGTTTCTACAGCCTGCTTCCTGATTTCAGCAACGGACTTACCATCCCAAGCATCGCTCCGATCTTTGGAAAGCTTCAGTTCGATGGGATTTTTTCCCTGGATTTTCTTGTTATCCTGTTTGCCTTTTTATTTGTAGATCTTTTTGATACACTTGGAACTCTCGTAGGAGTATCCTCCAAGGCAGGTATGCTGGACGAGAACGGCAAGCTTCCTCATATCAAAGGTGCACTTCTTGCAGATGCTGTGGCAACAACAGCAGGTGCTGTTCTTGGTACATCCACTACCACCACTTTTGTAGAGAGTGCTTCCGGTGTGTCCGAAGGTGGAAGAACCGGACTTACCGCAGTGACAACTGCCATTTTATTTGGTCTGTCCCTGTTCCTGTCACCGATCTTCCTGGCAATCCCGTCCTTCGCCACAGCTCCTGCCCTGATCATCGTTGGCCTGTATATGCTCAGCAACGTTATCAGCATTGACTTCAGCGACATGTCTGAGGCGATCCCGTGCTATGTATGTATCATCGCAATGCCGTTCTTCTACAGCATTTCCGAAGGTATTTCCATGGGAATTATCACATACGTAGCCATCAACCTGATCACAGGCAAGGCCAAAGAAAAGAAAGTCAGTGCACTGATGTATGTGCTGGCAGTGCTGTTTATCCTGAAGTATATTTTCCTGTAAGATCCTTATTTTTCCGGAAAATCAGGCGGCATTTGGTAAAAAACAGGAACGGTTTCCCTGTGGGGCCGTTCCTGTTTTTTGGTATTAAAGCGGGCATACCTTTATTGCTCCTGCCGGTTATTTCTTCGGCTGATATCTCATATCTGATACATTATAAACCGTGATAAATGCCCTGGGATCTTCCCTGTTTATATACTTCATCAGCTTCTGATACTCACCCTTGTCCACAATGGTAATGATCTCATGCTTCTTTTCCATATTGTAGGCACCAATAGCCTCATAAACAGTAGCACCACTATGAAGATCATGAATGATAAACCGGCGCAGCTCCTCTTCTTTCTTTGTGATGATGCATACACGCCGCTTGATATTATGGTCAAAAATAAAATGATCCAGAACGATCCCGTTAAAGTAAGTTCCCAGGATACTTAAAACTACCGTTTTTTTGTCATATACAAGTGCTGCAGAAAGAGCCACACACATTCCGGAAAGAGACATTGCCCGTCCAAGCTCCATATGAAGATATTTATTCATGATCTTTGCCACGATATCCAGTCCTCCGGAGGATGCATTTCTGTTAAAAAGGATGCTAAGGCCCACACTGACAACCAGAATATAGCACAGAACATCCAGTTCCTGACTATCTGTCATGGAACCGAAATCAGGAAAGATCACCTCAAAAAGTCCCAGAAAAACCGGAAGCATAATGCTTGTATAAACAGTCTTTACCCCAAATTCCCTTCCACAGGTAAAAAATCCGATGATCAGAAGTACCACATTCAGGATCATGGTAATGGCCGACAACTGCAGCGGCACAAAATTGGACAGCACGATTCCAAGACCGGAAATACTGCTGACAGAGGTATGGCTTGGCACCAGGAAAAAATACACTGCTGCTGCGATGATCGCCACTGCCACGGTCAGGATCACTGTCTCCTTAATGATATCTGCATAATTCAGTTTCTTTTTCATAACTTCAGATACTCTTCCCACTCTTTTTCTCTGGCTCCCACCAGGATCTTATCCTCTGCAACAAGAATCGGACGTTTCACAAGCATACCGTCTGTTGCAAGAAGTTTAAGCTGCTCTTCCTCACTCATTTCCGGAAGCTTGTCCTTCAGTTTCAGTTCTTTATAAATATTTCCGCTGGTATTAAAAAAACGCTTCAGCGGAAGACCGCTTTTTTCCCACCAGTCTTTTAATTCTTCTGCAGTTGGATTATCGGTCTTAATATCACGCAAAGTATACTCTGCTCCGTTCTCATCCAGCCATTTCCGGGCTTTTTTGCAGGTGCTGCATTTTGGATAGCAAACAAATACCATCTCATATCCCCCTCTGTCTGTTTTTATTTATTTTAGCATATATCACATGGTTTTTCTATTCTGTTTACAGAAACGGAAGCGTAAGCTGCCGATATTCCTCTTTTTCTTCCGGCTTTCCGTAAGGCGAAGCTGAAGGTTCCAGTAACTGGTACCCTGCCATCTGCTTATTGATCCAGGTCATCAGAACATCCACCTGCGGCGGGCTGCTTTCGCCACATAATTCCTGCTGACAAAAAAATCCCCGGAGCTGCTTAAAAGCTCCGGAGATTTTCCAACTGTAACATAGCGAGAATATTTTTTTGTGTCCATTATTTTGTGATATATTTCACAGCAGTTCCGTAAGCGATCACTTCCGCAGCTCCGGACATAACCTGTGAGGAACCGTATTTCACACCTATCACAGCATCTGCATCCAGCTCTTTTGCTTCATCTACCATACGTTTCGTGGCGATCTGCCTCGCTTCGTTAAGCATTTCCGTATAACCTACGATCTCACCGCCTACCAGGGTTTTCATTCCTGCCATAAAATCTCTGCCTACATTTTTGGTCTGTACAACAGTGCCTTTTACAATGCCAAGAGCCTCAAACTCCGCACCTGGAATATATTCAATACTTAGAAGCTTCATCTTCTTCTCCTCCTTTGATCTCTTTCATTCTTCCTACAAGTGCTGCCAGAGTTCCTATCATGATCACTACCGGAATCCCTGTCAGAAACAGCATAAGTCCCAGCGGCATGGGATCCTGAATATCAGCCCATATCAGAAATGCAATACTGGCGATCATAAACAGCAGCATAACTACTGCACCTACAATGGCTCCTGTTGTTTTTTTCCTGTGGACATCTGTCTTATTTACGTTCATAAACCTGGCACCCTCTTTCTCCATCTGCTCAATTTCTTCCAGACATTCTTCCGCATCCAGTGTGTCCAGTGATATGTGCTGGGAGATCAGACGTTCACAGATATCCTGCATCTTGGTAAGACCCTCCTTGCGATGCTCCAGTTCCCTCAGATGCTGTTCCAGACAGAGCTGCAGGCTTTTCTTTTTTTCAAAAAGACTCCGCATCTCCTCTATGGAAATATCCATCTTACGAAACAGCCTGATCTCCTGAAGCCTGGCAATATCCTCTTTGTGATATTCTCTGTATCCGTTCTCTGCACGCTCCACATTGAGAAGCCCCTGATCCTCATAAAAACGGATATTCTTTTTTGTGATCCCTACCAGCTCTTCAACCTGCCTGATCTTCATACTGCTACCTCTTTTCATTCACCGAACCTGTTCCCGGTTCCTGTCTGTACCTGTTTTATACAGCTTCCATAAGGGGGAAGGTCAAGTACTTTTTTGTAAATTATGTGTTTTTCCTGATTATTTTACCATGTTTGCCGGTTATCTGCACCTCCAAAAAGAATCCGGCCAGAGGTTTCCTCCCTTCCTCAACGACGGTGGATATCGCTTAAATCTATTTTAGTCCAAGCCGGTTCCAATTTGCGTTTTTACGGAAAACACCGTTTTGCCATTCCCCGACAACAACGTTGTCGCTTGCATTTTCGACATCACCTGTAAATAGGAAGTTCTCACCCAGGCACTCATACATTCCGTCCCCTAGGAACTTAAAAAGATGCGGTTTTTTTTCAAATTCAATCCCCTTGTTGACACGGTCGTAGCAGTAATCCGAAGGAATAATGCTGTTGCTGTTGGTATTGAACCGGGCGCCAAGGAGTTCATATATCTCCTTCAAACTGATTTTATAATGAGGACCATACTCGGAAACAATCTCCGATGCAATCACTCGCATTTGTTCATCAATCGTCATTTTTTCAAAATCTCTCTTTCTTTCGAAGATGATATACTTCTCGTTGAGGTTCGCTTCGACTACAAAGTAATTCACGCTTAACCAACTGAGCGCGATGGAATGGCTTGTCGTGTTGGCCCAAAATGCACGATGGTTTGCGGCAGACTCAGGGAGCTCGAATTTTCGAATGTCCTCAAGTTCTGCGAAGGATAGCTTAACACGCGAGGAATTGCTCTGATGGAGATAATCGGAAAGGTAGCGGTATTTTTTGCTTCCAATAGGTAGTTCTGTATCATTGGATTGTGCGCTATTGCTAAGGGCATCCACTTTTTCTTCTAACTTTACAATTCGATTTAGCATATCAAGAATAATCTTATCATAATCCATATTCATTCCTCCTTTGATGCTCCAAACAATACATTATTTTCTATAATATGTCAATATGTTTTTGTAACATTACGAAACAAATCATGACTCATCAAAACTAAAATGAATCTTCTTCAAATTTTCCCATATATGTGAAAACTTTATTATCATACCTTGTTTTTTTATACCAACCAATTCCAATCATTACAAGTCCAATAATTATTACTACAGTGCGGCGTATGGAATCGGGTGAAAGCAAGCAAGATACAATAATTCCAGTGCCTGCACCTGTAAAAAATTCAATGATTGATTTTTCTTTTTTTATTTTTCCCAATACTCTTTCTTTATCTATTGTCTTTACCATCTTTGAATCTTTCTTTATCAATATATCAAGAGAAATTTCAAACTGATTGCTTATATCTATCAGCGTTTGTAAATCTGGATAACTTTTTTCATTTTCCCAGTTTGAAACTGTTTGTCGTGTCACATGAAATAACGACCCAAATTGCTCTTGTGTTAATTGCCGTTCTTTTCGAATTGTCGATATTTGCTTTCCAATATTCATAATAATTTCCTCCTCGTATCCAAATCATATATGACAGTTGTATATTAAGTAAAGCAATTATCTGTTTACAGTGCGTGTATTATAACGCAAAGATTCTTTGACATACGTTTTTTAAAAATTCTTTTCCTTCACCTTATTTTACCATAGTGCTTTCTAAAGTGCTATTCCATACCATTCCAATAAATTATTGCACGAACGAAACCACCCTATGCAGTCTCGATCCATGGGGCAAGCTGTTCTAGCTGTTCCTCTGACATTTTGTCATTCGGTCTTTGAGACAAGAGGTATGTCAGATATTTATAAGTGTGCATGCTGTCCCACAAGCAATGTTTTGTAAGATTATTCTAGGCACACCAGGTTTCAACATCCATTCCCTTTGGTCGACTTTGGCAGTCGCGGATCTGCTCTGCCTACTGCCGGAGTCTGACCTGCTGAGCCACAAGGCTGGTTTGTGTAGCCATAACATTCCTCCTGATCATAGCCAGTTAAAGAAGTTGAGTAGTGGACTTTTTTGACTATTTGATTTTGTTGAATATAATTATGGCACGAGTTTGCAGATGTGAAAAGGTACTTAGGTTCTACCGATTACGGGGAATGTTATAGGCACCGCTGGTGTGATTTTAAGCAACAGAAAAACCCCGGAAACCTTGCGGTTCCGGGGTATCTTACGTTTGGACACAATGTACCTTGCAGTACTTTATTTATATAATTAAGATGTTATGCTAAAATTATTCGATAACTGTAGCAACACGTCCTGATCCTACAGTACGTCCACCTTCACGGTACTTTAATCCCGTTTTACCTCATATTTTTTATGGTTTTCTATCCAAAATACAGTGAAAAACGGGTGATTTACACCATGTATTTTTATTTGCCTGATTTCTTGGCACCGTTTTGGCACCGGAAGCCCTGGTCGAAAAGATTCTCTTCCACGGCTAACAGATGCTACTCTACCAACTTTATATTGCACCGGTAATTTTTAACT
>Ga0129312_1001736_pt1 | contig 12002 bp, 8 predicted proteins | sample O827metagenome_FD_94434 | JGI IMG/M metagenome (GOLD analysis project Ga0129312, IMG submission 94434) | Orangutan group fecal microbial communities from Wisconsin, USA - O827 metagenome | ecosystem: Host-associated > Mammals > Digestive system > Large intestine > Fecal | place: USA: Wisconsin... | reverse complement strand
GGAGATCGGCGTGATTTATATGAATGATTTCAACAGTAAGGTCATCGGAAAAATCCTGCGGGAGGATTCGCTCGAATTTATCCCGCTGTTTGACTGTAACATCTATGTGTTCATGAGTAAGGGAAATCCGCTGGCCGGGAAGGACATCATCCGCATGGAGGAGCTCGCGGATTATCCGTGCCTCAGCTTCGACCAGGGCGAGCGAAACTCCTTCTACTTTTCGGAGGAGGTGCTGAGCACCTACGATTATAAGCGGATCATCAAGTGCGATGACCGGGCGACCTTCCTGAATCTGATGGTCGGACTGAATGGCTATACGCTCTGCTCCGGCATCATATGCCAGGAGCTGAACGGCGATGAGTATACGGCGGTCCGCCTCGATACGGATGAGATTATGACCATCGGCTATATCAAGAAAAAGAAGATTCCGTTGTCCGGGATCGGCGCACGTTACGTGGCGGAGCTTCAGAAATATAAGGCGCAGGCACTGTAGTCTGCAGAGGTTTTACATACACACCCATAAAGCACAGGCATGTTCGTCTGCAGGTCTCATATATGCAGCAGGTGCATCTCGGTGTGGCATGCCGGCACCCCTGGGTGCAGAAAGGAATACTATGTTGAATACGCAGATCATCATCATGGCAGTGGTCGCCCTTGTGCTGCTGCTTGCCGTGGTGCTGTACATCGTACAGAGAAATCAGAAGCGGAAAAATGCAGATAAGCTTTCGATGAAGCTTCGGGAGGACGAGAAGCTTCATATCACACTCGATGATCAATCCGACGCGGCGGAGGTCGCCCGGATCATTCTGGAAGGCCTCGGCGGCCGCGAGAACGTCAGCGAGGTACAGCATGACGGTGCACGGCTCAAGGTGGCGATCCGGCAGTATGATGCCGTCGATGAGAAGAAAATCCGCTCTGCCCAGGTGGGCGGCGTGCTTCGCCCGGGTAAAAACGCTGTACAGATCATCATCGGCCCTTCGGTCGAACCAGTAGAGAACGAGCTTCATAAGCTGCTTGGTATGTGATATGAGTAAGAAATATGAGATGGATATGACCACCGGCGTCATCATGCCGAAGGTCATCACCTTTGCACTGCCGCTGATAGCGGCGTCTGTGCTTCAGCTTCTGTTTAATGCGGCCGACATCGTGGTCGTCGGCCGTTTCGTGAGCCCGCAGGCGATGGCCGCCGTCGGATCGACCGGATCGCTGGTGAACCTCATCATCCAGCTCTTCGTCGGCTTCTCCATCGGTGTCAATGTCTGCGTCGGGAAGTATTATGCAGCGAAGCGTCAGGAGGACATGTCCGATACCATTCACACCTCGATCCTGGTGTCGGTGATTTTCGGTGCGATTCTCTGCGTCGCCGGCCTGTTTCTGGCACGACCGATGCTGGAGCTGATGGGATCCCCCGCGGATGTCATCGAAGACTCGGTGCTCTATCTTCGCATCTACTTCCTCGGTATGCCACTGATCATGCTGTATGACTTCGCAGCGGCGATTCTGCGTGCCGTCGGTGATACGAAGCGCCCGCTGTATTTTCAGATGATCGCCGGGGTGATCAATGTCATTCTGAACCTGTTCTTCGTCCTCGTGGTGGGCATCGGCGTGGCGGGTGTTGCGATCGCGACGACGGTTTCACAGGGCTTTTCCGGCATCGCCCTGCTCATCACGCTCATGCGGGAGAAGGGGGCTCTGCACCTCGATCTTCGAAAGCTTCATGTCAACTGGAAGCTTCTTCGCTCCATCATGGAAATCGGTCTGCCGGCTGGTCTCCAGAGCACCGTGTTCAGTCTGTCCAATGTCGTCATCCAGAGCTCCATCAACTCCTTCGGATCGGTTGCGATGGCGGGTGCGACAGCGGCACAGAATATCGAATCGTTCGTATATGCTTCGATGAACTCGATCTATCAGACGAATCTTTCGTTTACCGCACAGAATCTGGGCGCCCGGAAGTACAGTCGCATCAATCGCATCCTGAAGGACTGCCTGATCGCCGTCGTCCTCATCGGCCTCGTCATGGGCATCGGTGCGGTGATGCTGGATCCATGGCTGCTGCGCTTCTTTACGACGGATGCAGAAGTTATCCGTTATGGACGGGAGCGACTGCTGGTGGTCTGCGGACCATACTTCCTCTGCGGTATCATGGATGTCATGGTCGGCTCGCTCCGTGGACTCGGTTACTCGGTGATCCCGATGTTTGTGAGCCTGATCGGTGCCTGCGGACTGCGGATCATCTTCATCCTGACCCTGTTCCGGCTCCCGTACTTCCACTCTCTGAACTGGCTGTACATGAGCTATCCGATTACCTGGATCATCACCTTCACCGCGCACTTCATCACCTTCCTCCGCGTCCGGCGGAAGTTCCCGAAGGCAGATGCCTGAATACTGAAATGAACCGCCGGAGGCTGCCCTCCGGCGGTTCATTTATCTCACTGCATCGCGGCGTAAAGTTTCTTGCGCTGGAGGAAGTAGTAGCTGTACTCGAAGAGGATCATCACGGTCCAGCCGATCGCGCAGGCGTAGGCTTCACCGGTGATGCCGATCTTCGGAACCAGGATATAGACGAAGAGGGTGCGGATCGAAATCTGCAGAATCGTCGAAATCAGCGTGATGGTCATGTTGCCCATGCCACGCATGAAGCCCTGCATCGCATTCGTGACGCATGGGAAGATGATGGTGAAGGCCTTTATGGACAGGTAGCTCACGCCGAGACGAACCATTTCCTCGCCGCCACTGGTCGGAGCGAAGAGCTGGATCAGCGGATGACGGAAGAGCAGGATGAGCGCACAGATGATCGGATAGTAGATGAGTCCGATCAGGATGCCCTTCCACAGCGTTTCCTTCATCCGCTTCCGGTCACCGGCACCACGATTCTGTGCGGCACAGGTCATCATGCCATGGCTGATCGTCTGGGCAGGGATGCGCCCGTAGTCTTCGATTTTACAGCCGGCGTTGAAGGCCGCGATAACGTCGATGCCCTGCACATTGATCACACTCTGCACGAGCAGCTTTCCGATCGGCTGGCAGGACTGCTGCAGCGCAGTGATGAGACCGCTGGAGAGGATGCTCCGGAGGAGCTTATGATCGAGGATCATCTCATCCCGACGGAGCGCCAGAGCCGGGATATGGCGGTAAACGTAGATATAGCAGAGCACTGCCGAGAGGGCTTCGGCGATCACCGTCGCGAGTGCGGCACCGAAGACGCCCCAGTGGAAGAGGAAGATGAAGATCCAGTCGAGGCATGCATTCAGTACCGACGAGATGCCGACGAAGGTCACCGGCGTTTTTGAATCCCCGACCGCCCGCAGTGCACTCGACATGATGTTGTACTGGAAGGTGAAGAAATTACCGAGGAAGAGAAGCCGGAGATAGACGGCAGAATCGTGCATGATATCGAGTGGGGTATGCATGGCCTCGAGGATCGGCGCTGCGAGCAGGATGCCGAGCAGGGTGGTGATGCCGCCGGCGATCGTACCGAAGAGGATCGTGGTGGAGAGCGAGCGCTTCAGCTTCTCGCCTTCGCCTGCACCATAGAACTTACTCATGTAGACCGACGCGCCGATGCCGAGGCCGGAGATGCTCTGCACCAGCAGCACCGATACCGGATTCGAGACGGATACGGCGCTGAGCGCAGCGACACCGGCTCCCTTACTGACGAGGATGGAATCGACGGCGTTATAGGTAAGCTGAAGGAAATTTCCGAAAATCAGCGGGATGGCATAGGCCAGAAGATGGCGGTAGATACTGCCGGAGGTCATATTTCGCATAGTGGTTCCCCTTTAAACACAGGACATAGAGTGATCCTTGCGCGCTACGGATGGCGCATGCTTCGCATGCACGGTCTGTACTGAAAGCGCTTTCAGATGTGCCTGCTATTATAGCACGACGCCGGCGCGCTGGCGATAATATTCGCTGGATATTTGAGTACTACTATGGTAGAATGTTGATTTAGACGATTCGGCGAGCGGCTGGTATCCGCCATTTTCGCCTGCGCCGATAGTATACTTTCATGGAGGAAAAAAGAATGAGCGTAATTGGTTGGGTAATTTACATCATTGCCATCGTGGCGATGTTTTATTTTATCGGTATCAAGCCATCACAGAAGGAGCGTAAGAAGCAGGAGGCTCTCCTTGCATCCGTAGCGGTCGGCGACACAGTGCTGACCACATCCGGCTTCTATGGTGTGATCATCGATATGACCGATGACACGGTGATCGTTGAGTTCGGTAATAACAAGAACTGCCGTATCCCGATGCAGAAGGCAGCCATCGCACAGCTTGAGAAGCCGACCACGGCTGTAAAGTCTGACGATAAGAAGTAATCCAGCGCGATTCATGAGCCCACCGTGTTCTGCACGGTGGGCTTTTGCTACTACAGAGGAGCGGAGGGCTTCGTATGAATCTTAAAACGCTGAGAGAATTAAAGGGAATCAGTCGGAAGGAACTGGCGGATCAGACGGGGCTGTCGTACCGCTCGATTCAGGACTACGAGCAGGGACATAAGGACCTGGGGGCCGCGAAGGCGCGGACCGTTCTTCGGATGGCACAGGTGCTGGACTGCTCGGTGGAGGACCTGATTTCGGAGGTGGATTTCAGCGAGCTGAAGCCGAGCGAGCTACGCTCGGATGAGCTTCGGATGCAGAAGCGTATGCTGGCGGAGTGGAAGGAGAACACGCGGCGGGAGCGGGCATCCGCTGCGGGCGGGTCACCTGCTTCGGCGTCAGCATCGGCAGACGGAGAGTGGGCGACGGAGGAAACCCGCCGGATGAAGGAAGACAGGACGGAGAAACGATGAGAGTAAAAATCGATATGCAGACACGCCAGACCATCGACGGCGATACGGACATCATGGAGCACAGCGCGGAGGGGATCCTGCGCGACCTCTCAGAGGGACAGCATGTGCTGACCTATTTTCAGGATGGCATCCATAACGAGATGCGGATTGATGTCTCCGGCGAGGAGATCATCGTGACTCGGAACTGGAAGCAGGAAAATCAGTTTCATTATAAGCAGAATAAGCACCACATCATGAACTATGAGACCCCGATGGGGATGATGGAGCTCGGCTTCGACACGAAGTATGTCGAGATCGACCGCATCCATCGGGACTGCCTGATGGAGATCCGCCTCGTCTATACCATCACCCAGGGCGGACAGCCGGTGAGCGACAACGAAGTCCGGATTCGGATCAGTGAACGGTAACCGTGCGGGCAGGTAACCCGGAGGGGCGTCCCCTTTTAAGGTTGCATTTTGATGCGCTAAATAGTAAGATTAAGGGCAGATTTATGGAAAGACGAGGATTTACTCTATGACATTAATGGCGATCCACTGGAATACCGTGGCAACCGTACTGGTCGTTATCGCGATCATCCTGGTTGTACTCATGGCGGTTATGTACTACTACGGTAAGAAGCTCTCCCGTCAGCAGGCAGAGCAGCAGCCGATTATCGATGCAAACACGCAGGATGTATCGATGCTGATCATCGATAAGAAAAAGCTCTCCATCGAAGAGGCGATCGCAGCCGGCCTTCCGGAGGCAATCAAGGAGCAGACACCATTCTATCTCAAGTGGCAGAAGCTTCCGGTCGTGAAGGCGAAGATCGGTCCACGTATGATGACCCTCATCGCAGACCCGAACGTATTCGAGCAGCTTCCGAAGGGCAAGGAGTGCAAGTGCTCCATCTCCGGTCTCTACATCCGTGGAATCAAGTCTGTCCGTGGTGGCAGCATCCCGAAGGCACCGGAAAAGAAGAAGGGCATCCTGGCACGCGCCAGAGAGATGGCTTCCAGAAAGTAATCACGAAAGCAGAGAGGAATCGACGATCGTCGATTCCTTTTTTGTACATATTCATGAGAGGGCCGCGCGAAGCGCGGAGAGGCGCAAGGATGCCCCTGGGCGGCGAGATACAGCTCCCAAGGGAATATCCTTTAGAGTTCCCTTGGGAGGCCTTAGCGGCGAGCGTATTCAGAGCTTTGCTTTAGCAAAGCTACTTAGCCCGTTTTGCCGCGGAGGCGGCAAAATCAAACGACGATGCCCGCGCCGCAGGCGCATCAGATGGCATCGTCTCACCGTCTATTGCGATGTATTGCAAAAAATTAAATTTCACGTATTGACGAATATCCGGTGCCATGGTAGGATAAAGTTTGCTTATTTTGGAGACGTGGGCTCAGTGCGCCTTTTTTTAGACACGCCCGGCACCACCGCTCCTTTAAGATAAGATGAAACGAAAACCGATTCATTGAAATGTTGATACATCGAAATACAATGCTCGTAACGATGAATGCACATTTTGAAATCCACATCTTTCTATGAATCACAGTGATCAAGTAAATGAGTTTTTCGAGCTGCCGCATTTCCGGCATGGCGTGAAACGAATTTACTATGGGGTGAACGGTCAATGGAAAAAAGCAAGATGCGTGTCGTGAAAAACGGCAAAAACGTCAGATTTACTTTCTCTCAGCATGACGAAGTACTGGAGATGCCAAATCTGATCGAAGTTCAGAAGGATTCGTATAAGTGGTTCCTGACGGACGGCCTGAAAGAGGCATTTGATGACATCTCACCGATCCAGGACTTCGCTGGACACCTGTCCCTCGAGTTCGTAGGCTTCAAGCTCTGCGAGGATGAGAAGAAGTACACCATTGAGGAGTGCAAGGAGCGCGACGCTACCTATTCCGCACCGCTCAAGGTAAGAGTACGTCTCATCAACAAGGACAAGGATGAGATCAATGAACACGAGATTTTCATGGGCGATCTGCCACTGATGACAGATACCGGCTCATTTGTAATCAACGGTGCCGAGCGTGTTATCGTATCACAGCTCGTTCGTTCTCCTGGCATTTATTATGGCGTAGACCATGATAAGGTTGGTAAGGAGCTCTACAGCTGTACCGTGATTCCGAACCGTGGCGCATGGATCGAGTACGAGACCGATTCCAATGATATTTACTGGGTACGTGTGGATAGAACCCGTAAGGTTCCGGTAACGGCATTTATCAGAGCGATGGGCGTAAGCACCAATCAGGAGATCATCGAGCTCTTCGGTGAGGAGCCGAAGCTTCTCGCTTCCTTCGAGAAGGAGCAGCCGGAGGCACAGAACTACGAGGGTGGTCTTCTCGAGCTCTATCGTAAGATCAGACCGGGTGAGCCGCTGTCCGTTGATTCCGCAAGCTCTCTCCTGAACGGCATGTTCTTCGACCCTCGCCGTTATGACCTTGCGAAGGTTGGACGTTATAAGTTTAATAAGAAGCTTCATTTTAAGAACAGAATCAAGGGCCACACACTGGCAGAGGACGTCATTGACGCAACAACCGGTGAGGTGATCGCGCAGGCCGGTGATCAGATCAGCTTCGCGAAGGCAGTTGAGATCCAGGATGCAGCCGTTCCGTTCGTATGGATTGAGGGACCGACCCGTAAGGAGAAGGTACTTTCTTCGATGGAAGTCGACCTTTCGAAGTATGTAAGCTTCGATGCACAGGAGATCGATTACGAGGAGGCACGTGAGTACGATCACGTACGCGAGTACTTCCAGCGTCAGGCAGACCGCACCAACAGCTTCCTGAGCCAGGATGCAGAGAAGAAGCTCTGGGATGCGCTGTCCGTAGAGGAGAAGCAGTCCATCATCGATAAGGATGTACCGGAGGAGCTCGTTTACTATCCTGAGCTCGCCCGTCTGATGGAGGAGAACGCGGATGATAAGCGTGCACTTCGTATCGCAATCATGAAGGACATCCATGAGCTCGTTCCGAAGCACATTACGAAGGAAGACATCTTCGCTTCCATCAACTACTGCATGCACATCGAAGAGGAAATCGGCAGCCACGATGATATCGATCACCTCGGCAATCGTCGTATCCGTGCGGTCGGTGAGCTGCTTCAGAACCAGTATCGCATCGGTCTTTCCCGTATGGAGCGTGTTGTCCGCGAGCGTATGGCGACACAGGACATCGAGGAGATCACACCGCAGTCTCTGATTAACATCAAGCCTGTGACGGCATCCGTGAAGGAATTCTTCGGATCATCCCAGCTGTCACAGTTCATGGATCAGAACAACCCGCTGTCGGAGCTTACACACAAGCGTAGACTTTCCGCCCTCGGACCAGGTGGTCTTTCCAGAGACCGTGCCGGATTCGAGGTTCGAGATGTTCACTATACACACTATGGTCGTATGTGCCCGATCGAGACACCTGAGGGACCGAATATCGGTCTGATCAACTCGCTGGCATCCTACGCACGTATCAACGAGTACGGCTTCATCGAGGCTCCGTACCGTATGGTGGACAAGTCGGATCCGAAGAACCCGAAGGTTACGAAGGATGTCGTATATCTCGCGGCAGACGAAGAGGATAACTATGTCGTAGCACAGGCGAACGAGCCGCTCGACGCTGACGGACATTTCGTACATGATAACGTTTCTGGTCGTTTCAGAGAGGCGACGCAGGCATTCCCGAAGGCAAGCGTGGATATGATGGACGTATCCCCGAAGATGGTATTCTCCGTGGCGACTTCCATGATTCCGTTCCTTCAGAACGATGATGCGAACCGTGCGCTGATGGGATCGAACATGCAGCGTCAGGCCGTGCCGCTGATGGTGACCGAGCGTGCCGCTGTCGATACCGGTATCTCCGCAAAGGCTGCGGTCGACTCCGGTGTATGCTGCCTTGCAAAGTATGACGGTGTGGTTGAGATCTCCGCATCCAACAAGATCACGATCCGTCGTGATTCCGATGGAACCCTCGATGAGTACAAGCTCACCAAGTTCATGCGCTCCAACCAGTCGAACTGCTACAACCAGAAGCCGATCGTGTTCGCCGGTGATCATGTAAAGAAGGGTGATGTTATCGCCGATGGTCCGTCCACCTGCCAGGGTGAGATCGCACTCGGTAAGAACCCGCTGATCGGATTCATGACCTGGGAAGGCTACAACTACGAGGATGCGGTTCTCCTTTCCGAGAAGCTCATCCAGAACGATGTCTACACCTCCATCCATATCGAGGAGTATGAGTGTGAGGCACGTGATACCAAGCTCGGACCGGAGGAGATCACCTCGGACGTTCCGGGTGTCGGTGACGATGCACTGAAGAATCTCGACGAGCGCGGCATCATCCGCATCGGTGCAGAGGTTCGTGCCGGTGATATCCTCGTCGGTAAGGTAACGCCGAAGGGTGAGACCGAGCTGACCGCGGAGGAGAGACTGCTTCGTGCAATCTTCGGTGAGAAGGCACGTGAGGTTCGTGATACCTCCCTCAAGGTGCCGCACGGCGCATATGGTGTCGTCGTAGACGCAAAGGTATTTACAAGAGAAAACAGTGACGAGCTGGCGCCGGGTGTATCCGAGTCCGTTCGTATCTATATTGCACAGAAGAGAAAGATCGGTGTCGGCGATAAGATGGCCGGCCGTCATGGAAACAAGGGTGTATGCTCACGCGTACTTGCAGTAGAGGATCTGCCTTACCTTCCGAACGGTCGTCCACTCGATATCGTACTGAACCCTCTCGGCGTACCTTCCCGAATGAACATCGGACAGGTGCTCGAGCTGCATCTTTCCCTCGCTGCGAAGGTTCTGGGTATCAATGTTTCTACCCCGATCTTCGATGGCGCAAACGAGAATGATATCGCCCAGACCCTGATCCTTGCGAATGATTACGCAAACAAGAGCTGGGAGGAGTTCTCGGAACTTCATAAGGATGAACTGGATCCGGAGGTCTATGAGTACCTCGGTGCACACCTCGATCACCGTGAGGAGTGGAAGGGTGTTCCGATCTCGACCGATGGTAAGGTTCAGCTCCGTGATGGACGTACCGGTCTTCCGTTTGACGGCAGAACCGCGATCGGATTCATGCACTACCTGAAGCTGCATCACCTGGTAGATGATAAGATCCATGCACGTTCCACGGGACCGTACTCTCTCGTTACACAGCAGCCGCTCGGTGGTAAGGCACAGTTCGGTGGACAGCGTTTCGGAGAGATGGAGGTATGGGCACTCGAGGCGTATGGTGCGGCATATACACTGCAGGAGATTCTGACCATGAAGTCCGACGATGTTGCAGGCCGTGTAAAGACCTACGAGGCGATCATCAAGGGCCAGAATATCCCGGCACCGGGTGTTCCGGAGTCCTTCAAGGTTATGCTGAAGGAGCTTGAGGCTCTCTGCCTGGATGTACGCGTTCTCGATGAAAATCAGAACGAGATCGAGATCACAGAGGATCTCTATGATGCAAACCAGGATATGCACCGTCTCCTTTCCGGTGGTGACAGCCGCTATGAGCGTAATGAAAATTACGGACAGTACGGCTACGAGACCCAGGAGTTTAAGGACGGCGAGCTTGTAAACAGCGCTGAAGAGAACGCAGCGGAGGATGATTATGTCAATGAAGGCGACGATGCACTTGCATCCGCAATTTCTGCAGATCTCTCCGATGATGGCGATTTCAGCGAGGATATGGACTCGGATATGTTCGATGACGGTGACAGCGCGGTTTCCCAGTCGGATGACGACTACGGCGACGGCGATCATGAATAATAGGAGGAAAGATGGCACAGCTTGATAATATAAATAAGCCTGTTCAGTTTGATTCGATCAAGATCGGCCTGGCTTCTCCGGAGAAGATTCTGGAGTGGTCCCACGGCGAAGTGAAGAAGCCGGAGACCATCAACTACAGAACGCTGAAGCCGGAGAAGGATGGACTCTTCTGTGAGCGTATTTTCGGACCGGTCAAGGACTGGGAGTGCCACTGCGGCAAGTATAAGAAGATCCGCTATAAGGGCGTCATCTGTGACCGCTGCGGTGTTGAGGTGACCAAGTCCTCCGTTCGTCGTGAGCGTATGGGACACATCGCACTGGCGGCACCGGTTTCTCATATCTGGTATTTCAAGGGTATCCCGTCCAGAATGGGTCTGATCCTCGACATCAGCCCGCGTATTCTGGAGCGCGTGCTCTATTTCGCAAGCTATGTTGTGCTCGATAAGGGTGAGACCGGCCTGGATTACAAGCAGATCCTCTCCGAGAAGGAGTACAGAGATGCGATCGAGCAGTATGGCTATGGCTCCTTCCGTGCAGGCATGGGCGCAGAGGCTGTACTGGAGCTGCTTCGTGGTATCGATCTCGAGAAGGAGTATGCAGAGCTTCGCCAGGAGCTCGATGATGCTTCCGGTCAGAAGAGAACCAGAATCGTGAAGCGTCTCGAGGTCGTGGAGGCCTTCCGTTCCTCCGGTAATAAGCCGGAGTGGATGATCCTCACGAACCTTCCGGTGATTCCGCCAGATCTTCGTCCGATGGTTCAGCTCGATGGTGGCCGTTTCGCAACCTCGGATCTCAATGATCTTTATAGAAGAATCATCAACCGTAACAACCGTCTGGCTCGTCTCCTCGAGCTGGGCGCTCCGGAAATCATCGTACGTAACGAGAAGCGTATGCTGCAGGAGGCGGTCGATGCGCTGATCGATAACGGCCGTCGTGGTCGTCCGGTAACCGGCCCGGGTAACCGTGCCCTCAAGTCCCTTTCCGATATGTTAAAGGGTAAGCAGGGACGTTTCCGTCAGAACCTGCTCGGTAAGCGAGTTGACTATTCCGGCCGTTCGGTTATCGTCGTAGGACCTGAGCTGAAGATCTACCAGTGCGGTGTTCCGAAGGAGATGGCCCTCGAGCTGTTCAAGCCGTTCGTTATGAAGGAGCTGGTACAGTCCGGTAAGGCACATAACATCAAGAATGCGAAGAAGATGGTTGACCGTCTGGATCCGCAGGTATGGGACATCCTCGAGGATGTCATCAAGGGTCACCCGGTTATGCTGAACCGTGCCCCTACCCTGCACAGACTCGGTATCCAGGCCTTCGAGCCGACCCTCGTCGAGGGTAAGGCCATCAAGCTTCACCCGCTCGTATGTGCGGCCTTCAACGCCGACTTCGATGGTGACCAGATGGCGATCCACCTTCCGCTGACACAGGAAGCACAGGCAGAGTGCAGATTCATGCTGCTTTCTCCGAATAACCTCCTGAAGCCGTC
>Ga0129312_1001734_pt1 | contig 12011 bp, 8 predicted proteins | sample O827metagenome_FD_94434 | JGI IMG/M metagenome (GOLD analysis project Ga0129312, IMG submission 94434) | Orangutan group fecal microbial communities from Wisconsin, USA - O827 metagenome | ecosystem: Host-associated > Mammals > Digestive system > Large intestine > Fecal | place: USA: Wisconsin... | reverse complement strand
CGGGAAAGTAAGTGGCTGCCGGAAACAAAATAAAAATGATCCTCAATAGCTCAGCGGTAGAGCATCCGGCTGTTAACCGGAGGGTCGTAGGTTCGAACCCTACTTGGGGAGCTTATTAAAAAATATATGGCCCGATGGTCAAGCGGTTAAGACACGGCCCTTTCACGGCTGTAACCCGGGTTCGATTCCCGGTCGGGTCATTTTAAAATTTCACTTGATTTTATTTGTATCATGTGTTATAATATAATTACTGTGGCGCTGTAGCCAAGTGGTAAGGCAAAGGTCTGCAACACCTCTATGCATCGGTTCAAATCCGATCAGCGCCTTGAAAACCTCCGATTATGTCGGAGGTTTTTTTCTGCTTATTTTTGTTATCAAAAGTCGTTAATTGTAACAAAATGAAGTTTTAAAGTGCTAATTTAATAAATGTTCACAAAATGTTCATTGACTTGATTTTACCGCAATTATATAATAGCAATAAAAACTATGAATCGGTTTAATGCTGACATTAATTTTAGGAAGGAAGGCGATAAAATGGCAGTCAATAAAAATGTATTGGATTTTACGGAAAAATACGGCGATATATGTAAACACAACGATTATATTCCGCAGACGCTCTTTGATGAATATGGCGTTCAGCGAGGTCTTAGAGATAAAAACGGAAACGGTGTTCTCACCGGCCTTACGAATATATCACGAATAGAAGCCTTCCAGAAGATTAACGGCGAAAAGGTGCCCTGCGAAGGAAAGCTCTGGTACAGAGGCTATAATGTGCTTGACCTTGTAAGGGACTTTTCTGCAAAGAGATTCGGCTATGAAGAAACCGCATATTTGCTTATATTCGGAAAGCTGCCGACACATTCGGAGCTTGAGGAGTTCAAAAAGGTTTTGGGCGAAAGCAGAACTCTTCCGACAAACTTCACAAGAGATGTTATTATGAAGGCTCCGAGCCATGATATTATGAATTCGCTTACAAAAAGCGTGCTTACGCTTGCCGCCTATGACGACAATGTGGCAGACCAGTCCATCGAAAATGTGCTCAGACAGAGCCTTAATCTGATAAGCACATTCCCCATGCTTGCGGTTTATGGCTATCAGGCATACAGTCATTACGATTTGGACGGAAGTATGTATATCCACAGACCTGATGAAAAGCTTTCAACGGCTGAAAATATATTGATGATGCTCAGACCGGACAGAAGCTATACGGAGCTTGAAGCAAGAGTTCTTGATGTTGCGCTTGTGCTTCATATGGAGCATGGCGGCGGTAATAACTCAACATTTACAACCCGTGTTGTAACGTCGGCCGGAAGTGATACATACTCGGTAATCGCCGCAGCGTTGTCATCACTTAAAGGCCCTAAGCATGGCGGAGCGAATATAAAGGTTGTTGAAATGATAAACGATATAAAGAGGAATGTGGCCGACCTTAAGGACGAGGACGAAATGAGAAATTATCTCGGAAAAATTGTGGATAAGAACGCATTTGATAAGAAAGGCCTTATATATGGTATGGGACATGCGGTTTATTCGCTTTCCGATCCGAGAGCAGAGGTGTTCAAAAGCTATGTTAAAAAGCTTGCACTTGAAAAGCACAGAGATGATGATTTTGCACTGTATTCAATGATAGAAAAGCTTGCACCTCAGGTTATCGCCGATAAACGCAGAATATATAAGGGCGTAAGCATGAATGTGGATTTTTACAGTGGCTTTGTTTACAGTATGCTGGATATTCCGCTTGAGCTGTATACACCGATATTTGCGATTGCCAGAATTGTCGGCTGGAGTGCTCATAGAATTGAGGAACTTATTAATGTAGATAAAATAATCAGACCTGCATATAACAGCGTAATGAGCGAGAGAGAATACGTTCCCTTTGATAATAGAGATTGATAGATTATATATCCCGTTTTGGACTAAAACCGAAACGGGATTTTTTGTAACCATATGAAAATTTACTTCATAATATAGGTTAAAAGTGATTTGAAGGAGAACTGAAATGGAAATGCTTTTAAATAATTTATCCGCAGCAGACTGCTGTTCCGGAAAAAGTGAACCCGAAAAGAAAAGCCGCTGCCGAAAAGGCAATCTTGCACAGGCATATGTACCAATGCAGATGTGGACAGAGCCGATGGAGGCAATGACATCGCTTGCCTGTGGCACAGTGTTCGGCGAGCTTGTAATGCCTTATGTTAAAGGTTCGTCACTTGAAAGAAATAAACGGGAGGTCTGTAACCATGAATCGTGATGAGTTATTAAAGAGTCTTTCTTCGTTGGATTTTATGGCAGTTGATTTGGGACTTTATCTGAATACGCACCCGGACGATTGCGAGGCTGTGGACGAATATAACTGTATAATTAAGGCTGCCGACAAGGTCAGAATGAAATATGAGGAAGAATATGGACCTTTGTGTTCATTCCGTTCATATGCAAGGGACGGCTGGAGCTGGATTGATAATCCATGGCCTTGGAATGCATGTTTTAATGTGAATATCGAGAAAGGAGCCTGCTGATATGTGGATTTATGAAAAAAAGCTTGAATATCCGATTAAAATAACAAAGCCTGACGCACGCATGGCAAAGATTATTATTGAGCAGTATGGCGGCGGAGACGGAGAATTGGGAGCTACACTGCGGTATCTCAGCCAGAAGTTTTCCATGGTAACTCCGCAGGCTAAGGCGACATTAAACGACATCGCTACGGAAGAAATGGCCCATTTAGAGATGGTTGGTACTATGGTTCATCAGCTTACAAGAGGACTTACAGAGGAACAGATTAAGGCGGCAGGTTTAGATCCGTATTATGTAGCTCATGGCCTCGGAGTATATCCGTCCGATGCAGCAGGAGTGCCGTTTACTGCGGCATATATACAGAGCAAGGGCGATCCGATTACTGATTTGTATGAGGATATGGCAGCAGACGGTGCTATTGCGTAAGGACAGTAAATGGGTGTTGTAGCTTTAAGTTACATAAGTTCTCTATAACCATAAAAAAAGACCGCTCCGCTGGCCCGGAAACGGTCAAGTCCGCTGATAAGCGGTAAAACTAATCTCAGCCAACCGCTTTAAACGGTTGCTTTTCTTGCCCTTATTATAATTTATATGCAGAAATATTGCAAGATTAATATAAGAAGTTTTCGGACTTCTTTTTTATTTGCGTAATCGGGAATTTTAAAATGTATACCGATAAACAAAACCTATGCTATAATATAGCCATAAATTGTTACGGTGAGGTGCGGCTATGGCTAAAACAAAGCAAAATCTGAATACAATATATATATCGGAAAAAATGCAGGAGCAGCTCCGACTGATTTCCGAAAAGCCTTTTACTGCGGTCGTTGCACCCATGGGTTACGGAAAGAGTACGGCCATAAACCGATATCTCAACAATCTGGACAAAAGAAATAATAAAGTAATAAGAATAAATGTATATTCCGAAAGCATACCGCTTTTCTGGAGCAGCTTTCGGGAGGCCTTTAAGGCTGTTGACGGTGAAATAGAAAAATTTCAGTATCCATATGATGCGGAAGGCCGTGGAATACTGACGGAATATATGAAAAGACTTTTTGCCGGCATTAAAAAGAATATATATATTTTCATTGACGATTTTCACCTTATGAAGGACGCTTCTGCGGTGGCATTTATAACCGCTCTGGCACATTCATTGCCCGAAAACCTACATATCATTGTTGCCGGAAGGGACAGATTTCTGCCGGCAGAGAAAATAGTCCGGCTTGGAAAAAATCTCCACAGAATAGGCATTGAGCACTTAAGGCTTGACCTTACGGAGGCAGGAATATATGCCGAAAAATGCGGAATAGCCATTGAAAGGGAACAGCTCGAAAGGCTTATGCAGTTGAGCGAAGGCTGGTTTTCGGCGATATATCTCAATCTGCGGTCCTATGTTCAGCATGGCGAAATGCTTGAGGCCAACGAGGATATTTATGAGTCGATAACATCCGCACTTATTGAGCCGGCAACGGACGAGGAAAAACAGTTTTTGTTCAAAATGAGCATTGCCGATGAATTTCCTGTCGGAATGGCGGAATTTATTTCTGAAAATAAAGACAGCGAAATACTGCTTAAAACTATGACAGAGAAAAATGCCTTTATCACAAGACTGCCGAACAAAAATTACCGTTTCCACCATATGCTCAAGCATTGTGCAAACGAAGGCTTTAATACTCTGACAGATGAGGAAAAAAGAAACTGCTATATACTTTACGGAAGGTATCACGAGGCCAATGAGGAATATCTTAAGGCACTTATGTTCTTTGCAAAGGCAGAGGATTACGAAGGCTGGCTGAGAGCTGTACAAAAGGACGTCGGCGTTGCACTTGCGGTTATAGAGCCGAAGGAGGTTCTGGACACCATGGAAAAATGCCCGAAGAGCATACTTTGCGGCAATCCATGGGCGGTGCTTGTGCTTATGAGAAGGCTGTTCACATGGCGGCAGATTCCCAAAATGCTTGAGCTTAAAAATATGCTTATAGGATATGTTAAGAAAAGTACGGAATTAAGCGACACCGAAAAGGGCGATATACTCGGCGAATGTGATCTTATTATGAGCTTTTTGTGCTACAACGATATTTTGGCAATGAGTGCTCTCCACCGAAGTGCAAGCAGACAGATGTCCGGTCCGGCTATGTCAATACGCACCTACGGCTCATGGACATTCGGTTCACCGTCCGTTCTTATGATGTTCCACAGAGAGCCGGGAAAGCTGCCGGAGGAGCTTGCGGCAATGAACGAATCCATGCCGTATTATTACCGTATAACGGACGGCCATGGACAGGGTGCGGAGCTGCTTATGCAGGCAGAGGCGGCGTTTATGCAAGGTGATATTCTTAAGGCACATATTGAGCTTGAAAAGGCACGACAGCGTGTTAAGGAAAAAGGCCAGATAAATATGGATTTATGCTGTGATTTTCTCGAACTGCGGCTAAGCCTGCACACAAAGGATATAGCATTGTTTGATTTCGAGAAAAGAAAGCAGGACGTCGTTGACACCCATAATACGCTTTTTGTGAATATATACCGTAGTGCATTGGCATATTATTTTGCACTTATCGGCGAAACGGACAAAATACCCGATGAATTTAAGGAGCATAAGCTGGACGGCATTAACTATCTTGCTCCCTGCAAGCCTATGATGTATCTGATAGAAAACCAGGTATATCTTGCACAGGGCGAGTTTGCAAAGGTTATAGGCAGAAGTGAATCGCTCATAGCACAATGCAGAGCCGTTCCTTACGGCCTTTGCGAGATACATATACTTATACAGACTGCCGCCGCATACGAAATGCTCGGCTGTCGAAAAGAGGCAGAGGAATATCTGGAAAAGGCAACAGAGCTTTCAAAGCCGGATAAGCTTTATATGCCCTTTGCGGAAAACTACATTTATATAAAGGCTCTGCTCAGGAACAGCGAGTTTGAAAACAGAGTGAAGGAAATAGCACTAAACAGCCAAAGTATAACGGAGAGCATAAAAGAAAAAAATCTGGGAATGTCAAGGCTTGAAGGGCTTACGCCGAAGGAGGCACAGATTGCCGCACTTATGGCACAAAGACTTACGGGCAGGGAGATAGCCGAAAAATGCTTTTTGTCCGAAGGCACAATAAAGCAGTACATAAACCGCATATATGCCAAGCTGGGCATAGAAGGAGATACAAAAACAAAAAGAAAAAAGCTGTATGAGCTTTTCGATTACAAAAACTAACCTTTAGTTAATATATATTTTCATTTTGCCGCCGTATACTGTATATGTGCGGTAAAAGCATTATTTTTAGGAATGCCGTACACAGCGTGTGCGGCACTTTTTATATATACAAAAATATATAACAGAAAATAATATTAAAAGGGTGGGGAATATGAAGAAAAATTTCAGCTTTAAAAAATTGCTGGGCATCGGTATTTCAGCAATTATGTGCATTTCCGCTTTTCCCGTTGCGGCAATGGCGGCGGACGACGTTACAGCGGAGCAGGAAGGCGATACAGAGTCTGAGTCGAATAATGTCGATAGTATTAAACTTTTTGACGAAAAGGGCAAGGATGTGTCAGACGGAATTTCAATAGAAAGAGCGGCTAAAACCGCAATAGATTCATTAAAATATATCTATGATTTAAAAATATATGACAACGGTAAGGAAATAGACAACAGCGACGGAGCTTATAAATTTTTTGCCGGAGTTAAACTTAATGGGGAGAATGTTTCCGGAAAGATAAATACATATTTTGATAAAAACCAGATGAATATTTATATAAACAATAAGGCAGAAGCCGAAGAACATGACCTTGCGATAACCGTTTCGAAGGATAACAAAGAGCTTTTAACCAAGAATTTTAAATTAACAGTTCTGGAAAGCAGTGAAGATGCGGAAAGCTACGGAATAGCAGTCAGCGGCATAACAATAAATAAAAACAACGCAGATGATGTTCTGGGCGATAAAAGTGTAAGCTACGACTTAAATAAAAATACGCTTTATCTTGATAATGCAGAAATAACAAGCTATGAAAAGCCGGCGTTATACTCGGTAGATGATTTAACCGTAAGCCTTAAGGGCACAAACGAGCTTAACGGAGTTATCGGAAACACAGGTGCAGGTGGAAAATTTGCCAATATTACCTTGGAAGGAAACGGAACGCTTACAAACAGCAAATATACTCTTATATATGCCAGCTATATTCTGGAATCGGGCAAATTAAAAATAAATTCAACAGAAAAAGAATCCGTAAGCATGCCGGGAAGTCTTACAGTAGACGGAGGCAATGCCGAGATTAATACAATTCAGCCTGTTATTCAGGGCGGCATTGTTTTCAAGAGCGGAAGTTTGAAATATGTGAGCAAGAACGATATAAGTGAGCAGTTAAAGCTTTTCAGCATAAATACAGCCAACGATTACTGGTGGCGTACATCGGAAAACGGAGATTGGACAAAGGGCGGTTACAGCAAGCTGGACGGTGCGATAAAATATTTTGAGATAACAGACGCAGATCCGGATATTCCGGAAGAGAAGTTTGAATTCACAAAACAGCCGTCCGATTTGTCGGATATTGCAAAGGGAGCAACGGCATATGTTAAGTTTGAGATAAATAAACCGGCTAAAGAAGTAAAGCTTTTAAAGGTCGGCACAACCTATAACCAGGAAAAATACAGCATGACGAATGCTCCGGCAGACACAGAGCTTTCGATTCCCGTAAGTAATACTGAGGAATTTGAAGGCTCATATACAGGCACATATGTAATAAGAGCATATATTGGCGACGGCTTTTATCAGAGCAGAGAATTTACAATAACATGGGTTGAAAAACAGCCTGCCGTTGAACATACCGTTACTGCATACGGCCTTTACGGAGAAACAATGGGAATAACTCCCGGCGAGAAATACACAACGGATTATGCCGTCGGAGAAAGAGTGGCACTCCAGATAGGCAAACGCAGCGGCTATAAATTAAAGGGAGTTACGCTTGAAGGAATAGACGAAAGCGATATAAGCTGGTATTTAAAGGACAGCGAATCTAAGGAGAGAGGCATTGTATTTGATATGCCGGACAACAATGTGACGGTTACGGTAAACTGGAAGAGAAACAGCAGCTCAGGCGGCGGCTCATCATTAAGCAGTGTAAGCTCAACAAAGTATGCTGCAACAAGTCCTTCTGTTGAAAACGGAGAAGTTATTATTGATAAAGCAAATGCGGCAAAAGGCTCCGACGTTACAATTATGCCAAAGGCTGACGAAGGCTATGAGCTTGGCTCAATAAAGGTAACGGACAGAAAAGGCAACGAAATCAAGCTGACAGATAACGGTGACGGAACATACACGTTCACAATGCCTGAATCAAAGGTAAATATAGATGTGTCCTTCAAGAAGATAGAAAGTGACAACGTAATAAAAATGACCATAGGCAGTATAGAAATGTCTGAAAATGGCAGAGCGTTCTATAATGATGTTGCTCCGATAATTGTTGACAACAGAACAATGGTGCCTATAAGGGTTATAACCGAATTGTTGGGCGGAACGGCAGACTGGAATGAGGCAACAAAAGAGGTTACGCTCACAATCGACGGAAAAGAAATAAAGATGACGGTCGGCGTTGTGCTCGAAAAGTACGGCGTTGCACCTGTAATAATAAATGGCAGAACCTATGTACCGATCCGCTTTGTGGCTGATGAGCTTGGAGCAGAAACAGACTGGGACGAAGCGACAAACACAGTTACAATTATAAAGAAATAAACAAAAATACGGTATCGCAGACTTTGCGATACCGTATTTCGCATTTATTGCTCGTTATCCTTTTTTTGCTTGAGTATGGTTGCATACAAAAGTAACTGCTTTAATGAATTTACACCGAGCTTTGAATAAATATTCCGATTATGAAATCTTATTGTTGATTCCTTTGTACCGGTAAGTTCCATTATTTCCTTTACTTTTTTACCTTCAAGATAATAGTTGAAAATAAGGCTTTCGGTTGGCGACAGATTTTTTATACCGTTACAGAACTGTTTATAATTGTCCGGATCAACCTCATTCTTTCTCGAATAGGCAAGCCTTGAAATCTTTTGCTGTGCCTCGTTATATTCGTCCTTTATCTGCGAAAGGGCAGTTTCCATTTCAACTAAAGCAATTTCGTTTTTATGGTCTTGTTCAGCAAGAAATTCAAACAGGTCTTCGATTTCGGATATGTTGGAATTTGCACCTTCGTATTCTTTGCTGTGTATTTGTTTTAAGCCTTCCTTTATCGGCAGAAGGTAATGCCGGCTGAAAAAATTACAACAGCTGATAACTGCAATAGCAAGCAAAAGTATGAGCAAAGCAATCCGGAGTGCATTATATCGTGCCGAATGAATATAATCCTGCTTCGGCATTAATATGGTAACGGAAAACTTCTGATTTCCGCAATGCAAATCCATATCGGATGATATGCCGATATATGAATAATCATCGCTTTTATATTCCTGCAAGCCCTTGCCGATTGCTTTTGAACTGAATTTACCCTTAGGCGCCAAATAATATCCGCTTGTTATGCCGCAGCTGAAGCTGTTTTCGGCATCGACCAGACTATCGCTGTCCTTGTTAAGACAGAATACGGCCCGCTTTATATTAGACGGCTGTGCAAATATATTTTTGAAATAGCTTTCGCTTATCTCAAAGCCGCACAGACCGTAAACCGTTCCGTCAGAACCGATTATCGGAACAGTAAACAGCATTACCCGCTCAGATGTACCCGGCAAAGTAATTATGTCTGTAATACGGCATGATGTAGACAGCGGCAGAGATGCGTTCAGCATAAGCTCGTCATAATTGGGAAAAGTGTTTGCATTGAACTCAAGCCGCCATTTCCTATGCGGCATAATGCCGAGAGATTTGCTGTATTCGGCAGAGCCGCGGTAGAGCAATATACTGTTGTCGGAAAAATCCAGGTTGCTCTGCTGCAAATATATGCCGGTTTTTGACCTGTCGGCATTATCCAAGCCGGGATTTATTGTTGCGTCAAGGATTATGAATGCACCGGAACAGTCGGTTTCTAACAGCTTATGATTGAGCATATCAAACATTTTCGGCTGTATGCCTTCTATATTTTTTTTAGAGCCGTTGAAGTCTTTAAAGCTTATACCGTTTTTATTTATATAATCCTCAATTATATGAGTTGTATTTTCGGAAAGCTGTATCCCCATTACCGCAAGGTCGTTGCAGTAGGAATTAAGCTGCTGTTCAAAGACCTTTCCTTGAAAATCCAGCGTATTGTAAGTTTCCTTCTTCAGGCTTGTTACCTTTCCGAGAAGGAACAATCCCGCAAGAAAAAATACAATAAGAAATATGGCCAATATAAGCATATATCCGAAAAGCTTGTGTTTCATGGATTGCTTTTTGTTTGCAAGGCTGTGAAATATCTTCATAAAATCACCGCCTTACCTGATAGCTTTGAAAAGTTCCCATGTTTCGCTTACAAGAGCATCGGCAGATTCGCCGCTTTTGTACCTTTCGGCATAGCTTGTCTGGTTTGCCCGTAATTCACTATACAGCAGGTTTAGTTTTCTGTAGTATTCCGGCTGTGACGTCATTCTTAAAGCCGTTGCTGTTTTGCTTTCCTCGCCTAATACGGTGTAAAGCTGTTTATACGCATCGGACGAAAATTCGTAATTGTCAAGGCTTTCAAAGGAGGCTTTATTTACAGGCATATACCCGGTCTGTGCCGCAAAATCAAGATTTCTGTCGCCTTCCGTAAGCCAGTGGGCAAATACAGACTCTGCCTCGGCCCTGCGTTCATCGGTTTTGTATGCACATAAACCGACGCCTGACTGTGATATAAGCGGATTTCCGCCTTTTGCCTGCGGAAACGGAAGGACCTGCAAATCCATCGGTTCGGAAGAATTGTCGGGATATGTAATCGTATCATTATAATAAAGTATGGAAGCGCAGGAGCCTATGCCGGAAATTACCTCACCGGTCATAATCTGTGTGTTTGAATATAAATCGGATACAATTATATGCCCTTTTACAAGTGCGTCGGCAAAATCATACCAGGACTGCCTGAATATTTCGTTGTTAAAATCATACCAGCCGTCCTCGGTATATAACTCTCCCGCACCTTTTGAAAGTGCGTTAAGCTCTACGCCGACAATAGGGTAGTCAACGGCGCAGAACGGCTTTCCGCCCGACCATTCGTAATATTTTTCGGAAGCGGAAAAGAAACCGTCCCATGTATCAAGACTGCCGTAGGTTACACCGGTTTCGGCGGAAAAACGATCGAATTGCGAACCCGAAACGAAGAGCAGCAGTGTGGACTTTGCGACGGGGAATATAACAAGCTTATCGTCGACAATGCCGTCGGCCAAAAATTCGGGAATATAGTTATCAATTTCATCTTCCGTAAAATAATCGTTCCAGTCAACAAGATTGTCAACACCTAACGAGGCTGCGTTTGCCGCATGGCAAAAGAACAAGTCCGGCATATCGGGCAGACCGGGAGTGTTGCTCTGAGCCGCAGTAAGCTTTTCGCCTATCTGGGATGCGTTTGACATAAGTGTTACGTCGATGATAATTCCTTTCTCATGACCTACGGTTTCGTTAAATTTATCAACAAGGCGGTTCATAGGGGAATCGACCTGTTCACCGTATACATGCCACATCGTAAGCGTGACGGGGTCATCGGGGCTGAGAGATGTTTTCTCTGAGCAGCCGGATAAACCGAGCAACAATATTAATACCGAAAGGATTAACAGCAGTGTTTTTTTCATAATATTCCTCCTGAGTTTTAAAGCACGGATATTGTTTAGGGCCTATGTAAAAAGTATATTTTTTTGGCCGTCACCTATCAATTTGAGTGTTTTTGACGGGGACAAAAACAGATAAATCCGTATAATAATGCTTACAAGAGTAAAAAGAAGGGTATAAATCTTGTCTTTCCCAAAAAGAGATAGGGGTATCCCTTTGCGCTTTTTTTAAAGCACAATAAATTCTGCAACGTGCCAGCGAAAACAGAATTCGCCCCAACCCAATAATATAACCTAATTATATATTATTATAAATTTAATGGCAAGGGCGAGGATAGGCACTGATGCCATGGAGGGAGGCATGTTTTTAAAATAATTATATAGTTTATACAACTTATTTATTTGAATTTTAGATGTGTTGTTATTTTATTTGAAGGGAGAGATTTTATGAAAAAGAAGAAAGGCGGAATAATGAGCCTTTTTCTGGCATTTGTTATGTTGCTTTCATTTGCTCCGGTAACGGCATGGGCGGATGAGAATGTACGAACAAAAGAGACGGAAACATCTGTTGAAAATATAGAAGTAAGTGAAGTGAATATAGTTGTAACGGGCTATGAAGTGGGAAAAACTGTCGGAGATGCAGTTATTTCTACCGACACACAGGGCATTGAACTATGTTCACCATCCGGATATTGGTCTGATAACAATGGCAAAATATCAGATACAGCTAAATTTGAAGCTGAAAAGAAATATTACAATTATGTTTCCATAAAAGCAAAAGACGGATATGTGCTCG
>Ga0129312_1001730_pt1 | contig 12040 bp, 9 predicted proteins | sample O827metagenome_FD_94434 | JGI IMG/M metagenome (GOLD analysis project Ga0129312, IMG submission 94434) | Orangutan group fecal microbial communities from Wisconsin, USA - O827 metagenome | ecosystem: Host-associated > Mammals > Digestive system > Large intestine > Fecal | place: USA: Wisconsin... | reverse complement strand
CGACCACTTCGGCTCCTGCTGTCGCTGCAAGTTCCGCCAGCTCCGCCAGAGAAGCTTCGGTATCATCGCTGTCCCGCTCGCTGATGCCCACCAGAATTACCCGTTCTACCGGCTGCTCATTTTCATATACTGTTCCCACTTACTGTTCGTTTCCTTCCGTTGTTGTATCGTCTATATTTCCTTCGATCACATCCGCGTCGGTATCGACACGGGTCTGTAAAAATTCATATTCTTTCTGTATGTCGGCATCATCCGGATAATCTGCCACATATGCTTTGGCTGTTTCCAGCGCAGATGCAAAATCTCCGCTCTTTTCATACATTGCAACCAGTTCCTTCCGCAGACCTTTCTTCTGTGCATCCTCTGCATTTTCAATGGCCTTTTTATAATAAGTAACTGCATCTTCATAATCTTCAGACTCCGAAGCGATTTCGCCGAGCTGTTCTAACGCATCTGCATCCTTCGGATACTTATCCATATATTTCTGGAAGGCTGCTTTTGCCTCATCCATCTGATCATTTGCCGCATACATTTTTCCAAGGCTCAGATATGCGCTGTCCTCGCCTTTTTCTGCCGCCTGATTGTACATGCCCACAGCATTTTCCACGTCACCCTTCAGCGCATAAAGTTCACCAAGTCCTTCGTAATCCGCTGCGGAAGAAGGCTTGATCTGAAGCCCTTTTTCCAGATAGCTCTGTGCCTGCTCCTTTTCTCCTGCATTCTGCAGATTTTCGCTGATGTGACCGTATAATTTCGCATCGGACTCATTCAGAGATACTGCCTGGGCATAATCCTTTAATGCAGCCTCATTCTGTCCGTCTGCCAGCAGCACACTGCCTCTGAGATAATATACTTCCCAGTTTTTTCCGTCATAGTCAATGAGGTTATCATATGTCTCAATTGCCGCCTTTGTGTCACCGGACTTGTACTGTGCCAGCGCTTTATAATAGCAGACATCCAGCTCCTGTGCCCTGATTCTTCCCAAAGACTGATCCAGTGCTTTCTGAAAACTGTTGACCGCATCCTTATAGTTTTCCTCCTGCATCTGCTTGATACCAAGTTCTTTGTATTCCTGTGCTTTTTTCTCTGACTTACTGGTACAGCCCCCCAGCAACATGGACATGCCAAGCAGTCCCATCAGAAAAAACACCATGATTTTTTTCTTCATATTTATATTCATTCCTCCATGCCGAAACAAAATTCAAGTCGAACGCACGACCAAATCCACCACAAATACAATTTTATCTCTCATTTTCATTACCTTATAGTATGCCATGAATATGGGCTCACTGCAAGAAAATTATCCCTTCCCAACGCACTAAAGCAGCAAAAATCTCCCGCCTTTTCTCTGTAAAAAAGTCTGTCACATGTTTTCCGACATGTAACAGACCTTGTTATTATTATTTTAAGTCGAACGTATATGAGACTTGCTTCGTAATTCTGGCCAGTGATGGCTGACCTACTTCTCTTAGGCGTTGCTCTTCTGACTGAAGTAACTATTATAAGTCAATATTGGAAGAATTCAGATATTTTTCCTGCTCCGGAGTCAGTGTATCAATGGATTTACCAAGAAAACGAAGTTTTCTGTTTGCCACTTCCAGATCTACGTTACGTGGAACGTTGATCAGTTTCTCTGTCAGGTTCTTTGCGTTTTCAACCAGATATTTTGCACTCAGTGCCTGGATGGCAAAACTCATATCCATGATCTCTGCCGGATGTCCGTCACCTGCAGCCAGGTTTACCAGACGGCCTTCTGCCAGAACGTAGATCCATTTATCCTCTGTGATCTGATAGCCAACAATGTTTTTACGCTGATCTATCGTATCCAGTGCAATCTCGCGCAGACGTTTCATATCAATTTCCACATCAAAATGTCCTGCATTGCAGAGGATGGCACCATTTTTCATCACTTTGAAATCCTGCTCACGGATAACACCTGCACAGCCGGTTACTGTAATAAAGAAATCACCGATCTTAGCCGCTTCATTCATCGGCATTACGTCAAATCCGTCCATAACTGCCTCGATGGCTTTGATCGGATCTACCTCAGTAACAATAACTTTTGCGCCAAGTCCTTTGGCACGCATAGCCACACCTTTTCCACACCAGCCGTAACCTGCGACAACAACGTATTTTCCAGCTACAATCAGATTTGTGGTACGGTTGATTCCGTCAAATACGGACTGACCGGTTCCGTAACGATTGTCAAACAGATGCTTGCAGTCTGCGTTGTTTACCAGAACCATCGGGAATTTCAGCTCATTATTTTTTGCCATTGCGATCAGACGGATGATACCGGTTGTAGTTTCCTCGCATCCACCGATGACATACTGCAGTTTATCCTGCATCTTTGTATGAAGCATATGAACCAGATCACCGCCATCATCAATAATGATGTTGCAGTTGTTCTCCAGAACGCTTGTAATATGCTGGTCATACTCTTCCGGAGTGCAGTTGTACCATGCAAATACATTTAATCCGTCAGCCACCAGCGCTGCTGCCACGTCGTCCTGTGTGGAGAGCGGGTTGCTTCCTGTGATGTACATCTCTGCACCACCGGCAGCCAGTACCTTGCAAAGGTATGCTGTTTTTGCTTCCAGATGAATGGAAAGTGCGATACGGATGCCCTCAAATGGTTTTTCTTTGGAAAAATCGTCTTCCAGACTGCGAAGCAGCGGACAGTTTTTGCGTACCCAGTCTATTTTATGTGCTCCGGATGGAGCAAGGTTGATATCCTTGATTGAACTCATTGTTTTCCTCCTGCGTGTGTGTTAATTTTATTGTTCTTCTTCCCTCTGCTGGCGTTCTTTTTCTGCAATGATCGCTTCATTCAGAGAGAGCATTTTTGCATCCAGTTTGGATGTGATAGCCGCACAGTCTCTCAGTTCCTGACTGATGTACTGCGGTGCATTTCCCTCAAATTTATAGTAAATCTTATGCTCCAGACTCGCCCAGAAATCCATGGCGATGGTCCGGATCTGGATCTCGACTTTTGTATGTCTGATACCGTTTGTCGTCTGGATCGGTACCGTGATCAGCATGTGATAACTGCGGTATCCGCTCTCCTTCGGATGCTTCATGTAATCCTTAATATAAAGAATCGTAAACTCTTTCTGTTTTCCGATCATGTCCGCCAGACGGTAAATATCGGATGTAAAGGAGCATACAATACGCACCCCTGCGATATCGTTGATATGTTCTACCATATTCTCCATGGTATTATCCAGCCCGTGACGGCTTAATTTCTTTGCGATGCTGTTCGGCGTCTTAATCCTGGATTTGATATATTCAATCGGATTATACTGGTGAATAAACTGAAATTCATCATTCATGATGTCCAGTTTTGTCCGGACTTCCTTGATCGCTGCATTATATAAAAACATCAGACTTTGCCAGTCGTAGATGTTTTCCCCTCTTTCTGCATCTTCTGCCATATGTAACAAAAAACCTCCTAAACCACTTCTCGTCAATTATGCAAGCATGTTGACTCACTTTCGCTCATTATATCATGTGCAAATTCGGCACATGATCGGCATTCACCACTCGTCAATCATGCCAGCATGTTGACTCGTTTGCGTTCATTATATCATATAATTGTATATTTTTTGTCACATTATGCACTTCTTTATATATTTTTAAGGATTGTTGATCATTCTCTCAGAAATCCTTTTTTGTGCAGCTGTGCTTCTATCTCATCCAAAATCTCCTCGGATTCCGCCTCCACCGTATGAAAATGGCTGTCTCCTGTCAAGATTTTCAACGGCTGATCCGATGTCTGTCCCATTTTCCGGATAAATTCATCCACATCCCTGCGGTTTTTCAAGATCAGATCTGCGCTCAGCTGACCATAAATCTCATGCTCCACTACCACGTCACAGACGTGACCGCCGTGGTCCACGATCACATAAAGTTCCTCTCTGATCTGCTCATCGGTATGCTGCACTGCAAAAGATCTGTGGCACAATTTCTGTCCACGATCCGGGTCAAACAGCACATAACCTTTGTTTGTACTCAAAATATTCCGATTGGTAGCCCGCAGCAGTGCAATGTCCTGCACGATCACCTGACGGCTCACACCAAACTGTCTGGAAAGCTCCGCTCCAGACAACGGACGGCTTTCCTGTTTTAAAATTTTCATCAGTTCTGTTCTGCGTGTCGCTCCGTCTGTCATCCTAGTCCTCCTCGATCACCTGAATCTCCAGAAAATCAAACTCGATCTGCTCAATAAAACTGTCCTGATAAAACCGTGCCTTTGCATGACGTTTAAATTCTTCGATGTTTTTCTCCAGCCAGATCGGTTTCCCAAGATCAAACTCATAACATACTTCCTCTAATGCCTGAAATACTTTATGGGTGCGGGTTTCCTGACTATCATCGCAGATTGTCGTATCGCGCAGCATACGGTTATTTTTAAATTCTTTTGCCCATAAACGAAACATATTAACCTCTTCTCTGCCTGTTGGCCTCATACATTAAAATACCAGCTGCCATCGCCGCATTCAGGGACTCCAGCTGTCCCCCCATAGGGATTCTGATGTAAGCATCTGCAAGCTTCGTTGTCTCAGCCGTCAGCCCGTTTCCCTCGTTTCCGATCAGAAATGCTGTTCCCTGTGTATAATCCGGCTCATCATAGCAGACGCTGCCCTCAAGATGTGCCGCATAGACTCTCACCTGTTTTTCCTGCAGCTGCCGGATCGTCTCATGCAGATCCTCTGTAATGTAAAAAGGCATCCGGAAAATACTTCCCATGGTAGACCGGATTGTCTTTGGATTGTAAATATCCACTGTGCACTTGTCCATGATCACACCGGAAATTCCGGCACCTTCACCGGTTCGAAACATCGTTCCAAGGTTTCCCGGATCCTGCACATTTTCCAACACCAGCCAGATCCCCTCTTTTTTCTCCAGCAGATCTTCCAGACGGTTTTCCTTCATTTTTACCAGGCAAAGTACGCCCTGGGGGGTTTTTGTATCTGATACTGCTGCAAATACAGAATCAGACAGCATCTCCCAGTCGGTTCCCTCAAACAGACCTTCATGCGCCGGGTCTTTTGCAAAGGATTCGGAAACAAACACTTTCTCGATCCGCTCCTTTGGTGTCTCACGAAACATCCGGATTCCCTCCACCACGTACAACTGCTGCTGACGCCGTGTCCGGGCATTTTTTATCAGTTTACTTAAGGCTTTCACCTGTGCATTTGATGTACTTGTTATCATTTATTTTTCCTTCTAAGATTTTTTTACGCAAAAATGGGACGGACATTCAGAATTCTCTCACGTTGTTCCCTGCTTCCTCATGTGTTTGCTCCGCAAACTTTCCATATCAAATATCTGTATCCGTCCAAACAAATTTGTCTGACTGCATCTTTTTGATATTCCCCATTTTTTCCACTTTTACCATTATACTTGCTATGCGAAAAAAAAGCAATTTACATCATACAGATGCAAACTGCTTTTTCTTATTTCACCTATGATGAGTGAACTTAAACTTAGATAGAAAGGTTCTTTCCTACATTAAACTGGTAATCGGAAATATGCTTCTCCATAGCCAGCGCCTCATCCACATCAAAGTCTACAAACTTACCGTCTTTGTAAGCAACAACGCGGTTGCTCTTTCCTTCACAAAGAAGATCCACGGCATAAGCTCCCATAGTAGAAGCATACACACGGTCTTTGCATGTCGGGCTTCCTCCACGCTGCATGTGACCGAGAATGGTTGCTCTTGTCTCCATTCCGGTTGCAGCCTCAATACGTCTTGCCAGAGAAGTAGAATGTCCGATTCCCTCTGCATTGATGATGATATAATGTCTCTTGCCACGTTTGCGGTTTGCAATGATGTTATTGACGATCTTCTGCTCATCAAAATCATATTTCTCCGGAATCAGTACCTGCTCAGCACCGTTTGCAAGTCCACACCATAATGCAATATATCCTGCATCACGTCCCATTACCTCGATAATACTGCATCGCTCATGGGAAGATGCTGTATCACGGATCTTGTCAATGGCTTCCATTGCTGTATTAACGGCTGTATCAAAACCAATAGTGTAATCTGTACAGGAAATATCCAGATCGATGGTTCCCGGGATACCAATTGTATTGATTCCCTGTGCTGCCAGTTTCTGTGCTCCACGGAAAGAGCCGTCACCACCGATTACGATGATTCCTTCGATTCCATGCTTTCTGCACATCTCTGCGCCGAGTTTCTGTCCTTCTTCGGTGCGGAACTCCGGACATCTTGCTGTCTGAAGAATCGTACCACCGCGCTGAATGATATCAGATACGTCTTTTGCTTCCATATCCACGATATCCTCAGCGATTAATCCTGTGTAACCTCTTCTAATACCCTTTACTTTTTTTCCCTTTGAGATTGCCTGACGCACTACCGCACGGATAGCTGCATTCATACCCGGTGCATCACCACCGCTTGTTAATACACCAATTGTCTGTATTTCCTTAGCCATGACAAAACCTCCTAAATCTGTATCATTTTCATTTTCCTCATGTTGTTACTATTCTAAACTTTTTTTTACATTTTTTCAATGGACTTTTCCAAAACTTTGATATTTTTTTCACCAACTTTTTTATTTAATTCATTTACAAGCTCATTGTTGGCAAAAACGGTCATATTTGCGCCGAGTCTTTTCATTGCTCGTTCTTTTGCCAGGTAAATAACAACCTGATCCTGTCCATCTGACCCAGATAACAGCGCCAAAGTTTCATTTTCCATCTTTTCAAAAGTTTCTTTATCCGGAAACTGAATCCACAATTCCCGTCTCGCCTCATCGAAAGCATAGATTTTTTCACAGATCAGCTTGCCGTTTTTCTCCTCCTCCGCAGACACACGGCCACGGATAAACACCTTCTGCTCTTCCTGCATCAGTACATGGTATCGCTCATAATCTTTTGGGAAAACAATGACCTCGATACTGCCATACAGATCCTCGATCGTCAAAAATGCCATTGCCTTGTTCTGTTTTGTATATTTCACCGTTTTGGCTGTAATAATACCACCGACCATGACTTTTTCTCCGTCATTGACACCACAGGCCAGACCGGTTCCTTCATCCAACACAAAATCTCCGGTAGTCTTTGTAATATTTTTCCGCCATTTTGCCTCGTACTCCTGCAGTGGATGTCCGCTGACATAAATACCGAGCACTTCTTTTTCCATGGCAAGCAGTTCTTCCTTCGTAAACTCACCACAATTTGGAAACCGGATTTCAAACTGTTTCTGCTCCTCTGGTGCCACCATATCAAACAGCGACATCTGTCCCGCCATGGTCGTCTTGCGGTCGTTTGCGATCTGATCCATCAGCCGTCCATACACCTGCATAAACTGTTTTCGCGTACCGCCAAGGCCGTCAAAAGCACCGCCCTTAATGAAGTTTTCCACCGCACGGCGGTTCATCTCCTTACCAGTCATCCGCTCAATGAAATCCTTCAGCGATTTGAATTTTCCATTCTCCTCACGCTCCTGCACCAGTGCATCGATCACCGGACGGCCGATACTCTTGATAGCAGACAATCCATAACGGATATCTTTGCCGGACACAGAAAAACCTGCATATCCATCGTTCACGTTTGGCGAAAGTACTGCAATGCCCATCTGGCGGCACACCTGAATATATTCTGCTACTTTTGTGGAGTTATCAATTACCGAAGTCATCAATGCGGCCATAAATTCTACCGGATAATAATATTTCAGATAGGCAGTCTGATAGGAAACAACTGCATATGCTGCTGCATGTGATTTATTAAACGCATACTTAGCAAAATCCGTCATTTCATCATAAATCTTGTTGGCTACCGCCTCAGGAATACCGTTGGCAATGCAGCCCGGAACCCCCTCTTCTTCATTTCCGTATACAAAATTCTGACGTTCTCTCGCCATAACGTCCGCTTTTTTCTTTGACATGGCACGGCGCACCAGGTCGCTTCGTCCGAGCGTATATCCCGCCAGGTCACGCACGATCTGCATAACCTGCTCCTGATACACGATACAGCCATAGGTCGGCGCAAGGATCGGCTCCAGCTGTGGACAATCGTACATAATAGAATCCGGGTTATTTTTTCCTCGGATATATGCCGGAATAAAGTCCATCGGGCCCGGACGATACAGGGAAATTCCTGCAATAATATCCTCCAGGCTCTGGGGTTTTAACTCTTTCATAAAGTTCTTCATACCGGCACTCTCCAGCTGGAACACCCCTTCGGTGCGGCCAGTTCCAATAGAATTGAGCACATCCGGATCATTATAATCAATATGATCCATATCCAACTCTTTGCCAATGGACCGTGTCACATTTTTTACTGCATCCTGAATAACCGTCAACGTGCGCAATCCCAGAAAATCCATTTTTAACAAACCAAGTTCTTCCAGCGTAGTCATGGTAAACTGTGTGGTCACAGAACCATCGGAGCCTCTGGATAACGGCACATATTCATCCACAGACTTCTGACTGATCACGACGCCGGCTGCATGCATGGAAGTATGCCGCGGAAGACCTTCCAGGCGCAATGACATGTCGATCAGCTTCGTTACCTGCTGATCTGATTCATATAAACCACGCAATTCCGGGTTCATTTTCAAAGCTTTGCTTATGGTGATTCCAAGCTCATTCGGAATCATTTTTGCAATGCTGTCACACATGGCATACGGCAGATCCATGACACGTCCCACATCGCGGATGACACCTTTTGCTGCCATGGTACCAAAGGTTACGATCTGTACCACACGGTCTTTGCCGTATTTGCGAACAACATAGTCAATAACTTCCTGACGTCTCTCGTAACAGAAATCCACGTCAATATCAGGCATGGATACCCGTTCCGGATTCAGGAAGCGCTCAAACAGCAGACTGTAGCGGATCGGATCCAGCTTCGTAATACCAAGAGTATAGGAAACCAGGCTTCCTGCCGCGCTTCCTCGTCCCGGTCCGACCATGATGTCATTCTCTCTGGCAAAATGAATGAAATCCCAGACGATCAGGAAATAATCCACATATCCCATTTTCTGAATGACAGACAACTCATATTCCAGACGCGGTTTCAACTCCTGCACCCGCTCCGGTGAATAACGTTCCTCCAGACCTTCGTAGCATAATTTATTCAGATATTCCCAGGAAGTATAGCCATCCGGCACATCAAATCTCGGCAGTTTCGTCACGCCAAATTCAATCTCCACATGACAGCGGTCCGCGATTTTCTGCGTATTTTCCACCGCCTCCAGCGCATATGGAAACAATGCCCGCATCTCTTCCTCGGATTTTACATAATACTGGCCACCCTCATAGCGCATACGGTTCTCATCACTCAGTTTTTTACCGGTCTGCAGACAAAGCAGTATATCATGCGGCTCCGCATCGTTTTCATAAGTATAATGCACGTCATTGGTAGCCACCAGATCAATGCCAAGTTCCTGATGCATGCGAAGCAGCTGCTGGTTTACCTGCGCCTGCTCCGGGATTCCATGATCCTGTAACTCCAGGAAAAAATTCCCTTTTCCGAAACATTTTTCATATTTTAAAGCAGTCTCTTTGGCTTCTTCGTACATGCCACGGGTCAGATAACGCTGTACTTCTCCCGCCAGGCAGGCAGACAATGCGATAATACCCTCGTGGTAAGTTTCCAGGACTTCCATATCCACACGGGGTTTGTAATAATAACCGTCCACAAAACCCTTGGATACAATTTTCATCAGATTCGCGTAACCGGTGTTATTCTCAGCCAGCAGCACCAGATGGTAATAGCGATCCTCCCCTTTGATCTGCTCCCGGTCAAATCTGGATCCCGGAGCCACGTACACCTCGCAGCCAAGAATCGGGTTAATGCCCTCTTTCCTTGCCGCCCGGTAAAAATCGATCACGCCGTACATCACACCATGGTCGGTGATCGCACCGGCTGTCATTCCCAGTTCTTTCATCCGGCTGACATACTCTGTAATTTTATTGGAACCGTCCAGCAGACTGTATTCTGTATGGACATGTAAATGTGCAAATGCCATATATTTCCTCTTTCTATTTCCTATATCTATCGCAAAACATTTGTTCTCTCGTCTGGTTACCATCTTACCACATTCTGCCCTTCCGCGAAAGACACATTTGTTACGATTTCATTAATATTAGGAGGAAACTATGGACAAACCAAAATGGGTTCTATAAGATAAATCAGAACGATATCTTTTCGCATATAGATATCAGAGAGGATTTGGATATTATTATGAAAAAATTTGGATACTTTATAAAAAGTCTGTTTCCGGTTGTGATGGTTTTTATTCTGCAAATTGTTGCCGCCATTCCAACCATGGCATATTTTATGTGGAAATCATCCGAAAACGGCAGTGATCTTCTTTCCGGGCTGACCGGACTTACAAACAACCTGGAATATGTACAGACACTGAATATTGTCTATGCCATACTGGCCCTTTTTGTATTTGGTCTGTGGTATTACCGTGTTTTTGTACAGCCCTTTCGTAACCGGCCAAGAAAACAGCCGGGAGGATATAGTTTCCATACGATTGTTTCCATTATCTGTCTTGGCATTGGATTACAGTATGTGACAACACTGCTCACAGATGCCCTTGGCGTTCTTAGTCCAGAACTGATCAGCAAATATAATGAGCAGATGTCCTCCCAAGGCTATGATAATCTGTCTGTGATGCTGCTTATATACTCCGTTGTGCTGGCTCCGCTCGTGGAAGAACTTGTTTTTCGCGGACTTGTCTTTCGATTTGCAAGACATGCGATGCCGTTCTGGTTTGCAAATATATTGCAGGCGGCACTGTTTGGATTTGTGCATTTGAATCTGGTGCAGGGCATTTATGCGTTTGCTATGGGACTGTTCCTTGGCTGGATCTGTCACCGTGGACGCGGAATCAAGTATTCCATTCCGGTTCATATTGTATTTAATATTATCGGATGCCTGTTTTCCGGTCTGATTGAATTGACGCTGACACTCAGCTTCCCGGTTTTTGCGGGAATTGGGATTGCGCTCACGGTATTTGCACTGTGGTTATTCTATACGGATTTTCAGACTATTGACTGAAATTTATAAGTTTTATAATTGATACGAAAAAGAAGAATCCTGCCAGGATTCTTCTTTTTCTCCGTTTACAATATCCACTTAATAAATTATTCAATTGCAAGGCTATTTTTTGTTAATTGCAGCGTAAATCATTTCTATCAGCTCTACATTCTCGCTGATTATATACTTATCCGACAAAAAACACTTACTTCGTCCTGCGATTTCAGATACATGCCATTATCTATGTCATATTACATAAATCCCCCGCATTCTAAATCTGAATTGCTTCTTACATCCATCATCAAAAAATTTAGGATATATTGCTCTCATAGTTGAAATGACGAAATCGGAGAAAGTTTCCTCGTGAGCGATTAAGCGAACGACCGATCTTCACAAGGTTTTGCGCGAGTGGAAAGGCGACCAGCTTTTATAGGAGCCGAGAACGAGCGCGATGAAACCGCCGTGAAGTGAGGGAAGTGAACGACTAGCGAACGAGGAAACCTTCTCCGATTTCGTCTTTAAAATATTTAAATTTTTATCCGCAGATGGAAAGGATCCGTTCCACCGCGTCTTCGCGGCCGGTATGAACCACATAATCACATAAAGCCGCATTTTTAAGTTCGTTTTCCAGTGAAACAAGGCGCAGCATTTTCTCGTGATTATCCATATCTTTTTCGAGAATGCTCTCGATCATCTGCTCCCTTTTGCATTTACAAAATATGATCACCGTCGGATAATGCCGTTTCATGGCAATGGCACCACTTAAGTCCATCGGCATGACTATATATTTGTCCCCATTCATTAATGATGTAATATCTTTCCATTTTGTGCCATAGGCGTAGCCTGCATAACGGGTGGTTTCAATAAATTCTGCACTATCGCGGATAAATTCTTCTTCCGTGATCGTTGTATGGATGCTGTCAGATACTGTTTTTGTGGTATAAGCCTTCGGTACAGTAAAATGACCGGATTCACAGAGGCGGCGCGTAATCGCGTTTTTGTTGGAACCACTTGG
>Ga0129312_1001728_pt1 | contig 12050 bp, 10 predicted proteins | sample O827metagenome_FD_94434 | JGI IMG/M metagenome (GOLD analysis project Ga0129312, IMG submission 94434) | Orangutan group fecal microbial communities from Wisconsin, USA - O827 metagenome | ecosystem: Host-associated > Mammals > Digestive system > Large intestine > Fecal | place: USA: Wisconsin... | reverse complement strand
TTTTGTACGGAGATGTTTTTTATCAAAAAAATCCTTTTGAATTAAATACAAAAAGTAATATAGCCTCCCTTCATCTTGTATACTAATAGCAGCTTCAAGCATCGCAACCGCTTTTTTTATTTTCGGCAACGTCTGAAGATATGGTCGCTTGCCATTCATCAAGCTTAACGCTGCATAATAATAGGCATTCACATTTTCCGGATCAACCTCAATAGCTTTTTCAAAGGATTTCAGCGATATATCGTACATGCTGTTTTTATAATGACATATCCCTAAAGAAATCAATGTATCGCTATCATCAACAAGACCATTAGCTATATTTTTCTTGTACGCAGCTATATGCTTAGCTATACCACATTTCGACAAATTATCGCTATCTTTTATTCTTTGTAAATACACTGCCGAAAAGCAATGACCACAAACCTTATCAGCAATTTTAATCGGTGCTCCGCAATTAGGACATTCATAAGTACAAACTTTTATATCACTCATAATAAAATTAACCTCTGCTATTTATTTACTTTACAACCACATTTAGAGCAAAATTGCGCATTTGGAACTAATTCATTGCCACAATTCATGCAATACATTTTGTCTTGAGTATTTTGTTTTGTTCCGCAATATGAACAAAACAATGCATCAATAGGTAACTCTCTACCACAATGCATACAATGTTTATTATTGCCTGTATCATTTGCTTTTATACGTATATTAGAGGCTATTTGTTCCATAGCTTGATTAGTAACAGAGCCAACCATCATTCCTGCCCCTAATCCCATACCAATTCCTGCGTAATCACCAATTTGTGAATCAGCCATTTTCTCTAATACATCAAATGACCTGCGTTTAGTATAAAAAGCATCTCCTAAAGCTAGTTCTTCTTTATACTTTTGTAATTTAGAAATTTCTTCTTTTAAGGGAGATATTGATTCTATATAAAAATCTAATAACCTAATCCCATAGGCAGAAAAGTCTTCTTCTATGATTTGGAATAACTCATTTGCTATTTCGGTATAATAGCCTGTAATATCAAGGAAAGAGATTTTCTTTTGGTTTACAAACCTAGCTACAATCTCTTTAATATGCATATTTACAATTCCAGAAAAGCATTTATTTACGGTGATATGATTAAACCCTGAATCCAAATTAAGACTGCCGATTAATTTATTTAAGAAGACTCTGCTGTCACTTATACTTATTACATACGATCCAAAGGCTCGTAGCGACAAAAAAATATTGTACTTGGGATCTTCAATGATGAAAGGCGTACTAGTTCCCCAAGTCATATTTCTGTTTTCGGTCTTATTAATAAAATAAATCTCCGCTGCAAACGGTGTTTGCGAACCGAACGGAAACTTTATCAATTTCCCTAAAAATGGCAAGTTTCCACTGCTAAGCGTATAAGTACCTGGAAGAAAAACGTCTTGCGCCTGACCGTTTTTTACAAATATAGCTTCTTGTCCAGGGCCAACTATTAACTGAGAACCTAAGATAATATCTTCCTTTTTCCATTTATAAATTAACCACGGCTCATTGTTATGAGTACCATCAAATTTTATTCTATTCAATATTGGCATTAATATCATCCTTTCTACTAAATTGATATAAGAAATGTATCGAAATACTAATAGTAGTCAAACTGCAAGCTAAAACCATCCGCAATGCCATTTACATGTATATCTCTAATACCCATTTTACCCCCCCCACTACACAATAGCGTTTCTACGAAGTACTTGTCTTTTATTTCGCAAAGCATCGCCATATAGGGGTATCTCTTATCAATCCTCTTATATATCATTATAAAATTTCCATTATACTTTTAATTTTAACCAATTCGACATACATCTGACACATGTGACAACTTTTGTGACAGGCTTTTTACATATTCAAGACTTTATTATTGTCACAAATTCATCTATAATATATATATTGACGATGAACTATTTTTAGGAAGGGTTTTGCTTATGACATTATTTGCAGATACGCTCAAAAAGTATCTAGAAACCAAAAATACAACAATTTACACTATCTCAAAAATTAGTGGTGTAGATAGAACAATGATACAGCACATGAAGGTTGGTAAGCGTATGCCTGCGAATGTTGCAGACGTAACTGCTATTGCCAAAGCCATGATGCTCAACCCCAGTGAAACAGCAGAATTACTGCGCGCCTATCATATATCACATATGGGAGAAGAAAACTTTTTCCGTCGTGAGCACGTCAGCAAAATCATCTCCGGTTTTTACGATATGAATTCTGCCGACGAGCTTGTGATTTCCACAGGCGTACAGGATATGCTCGATATGCAGGAACAATTAAAAACTATCAACGGTCCGGCTAATATCAATCGCATTTTGAAGGCGGTTTTGGAAATTGAAGCCAATAAAAAATCAGGCCATATCAAATTAATGGTACAGCCTGAATATCAATATATTTTTGATTGTCTTACTTCCATTGATTTTAACCGCAATAACACGCTTGTGGAAGCTATCATCGTTTTTGACAAAAACGAAGGACATAAAAGCACTACCTATAATCTTAACATTCTGCAAAAGCTTGTGCCTATTTTATTCCAATGCGAGGTTTTCCATCCTTACTATGTTTATGACAATGTTGATACATTGTTCAACAACACCAGTATGCTGCCGTTCAAAATCATCACCAGTGATTTTGTTTTAACAATATCCTACGAACAGGATAAGGCAGTTCTCTATCATTCCCAGGATATGGTTGCGCTTACCAGTGAAACATTCCAAAAAAGCCTCAGTGTTGCTAATCAGATCTGCCAAGCCTTCCATCCTACACCGGAGGAATATTTGCAGTCTACCTTCCTCAGCGACGAGGAAATAAACGCTGAAGAAGTGCATGAGCTTTTCTACCAGCCTTGCTTCCCCAGCTTCTGTCCGGAAGATATACTTATAGACAGATTAAACACGGATATTATACCGGCTGAAATGCAAGGTGTTATTGCTGCTTATTTTGACAAAATCCGCGCACAATACAGTACACATCATATTTCCTTTACGTTGGAGGGCCTAAACCTCTTTATGGAAACAGGACGTGTAACGGAAATCCCTGATTTCATGTACACCTACCTGACGCCGCCGCAACGCCTGGCGCTTTTAAAGAACATTATCAACAGTGTTGATGATGGCAGCTTCACGCCAAGGATTGTGCGTAGCGAAAAGCTTTCCGTGCCTTCTCCTATCTGCATTTGCGCGCCAAGCGAGCAAAATATTATTATATATTACTTCAGTCCCAATAAAGGACAGTATATCTTCCATCTGCAGGAATTAAGCCTGGTACATGCATTCCATGATTTTCTGGTTTACCTGCCGGAAAGCAGCATGGTTTATTCCGAAGAAGAAAGTAAAGAGCTGCTGCATTCCGTCTATGACAAATACAAAAATATTTATAATTGATAAGTAACGCAAAATAATTCTGAAACAAAAAGCTGCATAAAACAAAAACAGCCAATGAGCTTTTGCTCAAAGGCTGTTTTTGCGTTTTGTAGGAGATGATGTATGAGTATACTTAAAGGAAAATCAGTTAGAAATATCAACTAACCTCCCATTAAAATCAACTGTTCTGCTATCTGCTTCATACGCTTATGCTATAAGCTCTTGCAGAAGCAATTTTTATGTTTTCAAAAACATAAAAGCTTAGCGATTGTACTTATATTTCCACAAGTTTCCCCTTATTTATAAGCATATACACCAAACATTCCCTGTGTTTTCAGTTTTTGTGCCTGATTAATTCTTGAGCCTAATGCCAAATCCATAGTGATTTTGCTGAAGCCTGTTTGCATAAGTAAATCAGCATCCCACAATGGTCTTCTATGATTACTGATATCTAAAGAATTCTTTATAGCATTACACTCCTCTATCTGATTACAATCTAAATCACCATGCAGGCCGTGTTTGGATACTTTCCCCTTTGCAGGTACCGAAAAATCCTTCTCACCGAAATCCGCATCAAAATTAACTAAAATACCTTCCGGCTTCAGCACTCTGTACCATTCATTATACGCCTTTTCCAGATTTGGCAACGTCCATGTCAAATTTCGTGTTATCAATAAATCAAAGCTGTTATCCGCAAAAGGCAACTGCTGTGCATCACTAACAAAAAACTCGGCATCTAAATTTAATTTATTACGCAAATCTATGGCAGAAGCTATCATGTTATCACATAAATCAATTCCCGTAACCAGATGACCGGCACTTGCCAGCAGCAGAGCCATATAACCGGAACCTGTACCGACATCAAGAATTCGCAACTCTGTTCTGTCGCCTATGATTTGTTTTAATTCTCTACTCCACAAATCATATTTTTCATTCTGCATTTCTGCAAAGCTCTGTCTGCTAAAATCATCGCTACGTTGCTCCCAATAGCATTTTATTCTTTCCAAAATAGTCTTTTCCATATAGGCTACCTTCCTCTATTCGCTACCTTTTATTAATCCCTTTGCAAAAATATCCACTGCATCGTCAATACGTACACCGGGACTTCTTATGGTATAAAAAGGTATGCAGTAAACCTGCCTGTTTTTTATACATTTAACATTCCGCAGAGCAGGATTGTTATAAACTGATTTAAGCAGCATATTTTCATTTTCAGGCGAACATTGCAGAAAAATAATATCAGGCTGACTTATTAAAATTTCTTCATAGCTGATATATTCATTTTCACCAACAGCTTCCTTGTTTTTACCAATCACATCTGCCCCGAGTTTCGTTAAAATATCTCCTGCTAACGTTCTTGGTGTATAGATTGTTATTATCTTACCAAAATTGCCGACTACTAATACTTTTAAACGTTTCTTGGCAGCCAACTGCTGTCTGCAACGCAGTATTTTATTATTTATGCCTGCTACAAGACTCGCTGCCTTAGTCTCATTACCAACAATTTTACCTAAATCAGTAATATATTGCAGCTCATCTTCTATTGTATGATGTGCTTTAAATTCAGCGCCGTTCATAAGGTTCATATAAATATTAACATTCCGCTCTTCCCAAAAGCTGCTGCTGCCGATTGACCTTCCTTTACCTGTAAAATCAAAAAGCCAGCCTGCTATAAAATCAGGATGCATCATCAAAACATTTTCCTGAGAAAAAATCTGCGTTTGTCTGACAGGAATCCTTTTATAAGCTTCCAGATAATTTGGATTTAAATGCTTTTCATTATACACTCCGGCAGCGGCAATAATTTTATCACCGGCACCTAAAGCTATAAGCGTTTCTATTGAATTCTGCCATAAAGCCACTATTCTCTGCGGATGCTGCGTAAACTTATATATATGTGGTTTCATTGAGCTGTCATAATTTTCAATGCTAAAAGCCACAGCTTTATCTGAAGCCGGGTGCCTATCAGTTTCTATTGATTTACAACCACTAATAAACAAGCAGCAAAGAAAAAACATTAAAATATATTTACGCTTCATACTTATACGATTCCTCTTTTAAAAATCCAGGCAGGAAAAATTTCCTGCCCGAATTACAAAGCTAATTAAAATTTAAAGTTTGCCGTAACCATAAAGTTTCTCGGAGCGCCAAGGCCAACACTGTTATCACCGCTAGCGTACCAATAATTCTTGTTGAAGACATTATAGCACATAGCTGTAATAGTAGCATCATAACCGGCAATCTTGGTGTCATAGCTTGCACCCAAATCTAACAAAGTAATGGAAGAAATACCGATTGGCATTGCATAGCTGCTTGTATCATGGATACGTGTCTTACCGGTATAATTCAGACGGCTGATGAATTTTGTAGCTTTATCAGGTTTATAGGTCAAAGCCAGGTCTCCACTCCATTTGGGAATACCGCAAACCTTGCGTCCATCATTTTTTCCGCCCTGAGTTTTGCTTTTTTCTGCATCCATATAAGCAATACCGAAAATCATATCCCATTTATCACTTAAAGCACCTACTGCAGAATATTCAAGTCCTTTATATTCATTTTCGCCATTCAAAGTGTACCAGAATTTGCTGGGATCTTTGCTGTCAGGAACAGTAATACTGCTTTGCTGAGTATTTTTAAAAGCGCTTAAAGTGTGCAGGAAAGCACCGCTCTTCATTTTTACACCAATCTCATTCTGTTTGGTTTTAGAAGGAGGAATAGTGCTGCCCTCATTCAAATAACCAGGTGATACTACACCGCCTTCGCTGAAGGTTTCCGTATGGTTCGCATAAACAGTAGTATTCGGATTTACTTTGTAGGTCAAGCCCCAAATCGGAGAAGTAGCGGAGCTTTGATCGCGTCTACCGCTCGCAGTTTTATCGTCATTATGAGAAGTGTCAACGCTATGATGATGAACGCCACCGGTAATAGCCAGCTTGCCATCCTTAGTTGTCAAAGTATCAATCAGGCTCCAGCCTGTCATAACTGTTGTATATTGCTTGGTAACCGGATCCCAGGTAATATTCGGTTTCGGAGTAGTGCATCCGGTATAAATGTTGCCACTGACAGGATACTTGTTGGCAGCAGTAACATTATTAACACGTGCTCTGCGGAACCAGCTGCGATCAATATTAAGCGCATATTCATTTTTGAAGTTACCGATATCGAAATTACCCTTTAAGCCGGCACCAAAGTAATGTGTAGAATGATATACCGGCATTTGGGTATAAGTGCCTTTATAATTGCCTTTATCGTCAACAAGAGCACGGCCGGACCATTGCTGCAGCCAGCTTGTATAATCTTCTTTATGCCAGCCGGCATTAACAAAATAACTCATATTATCGGCAAATTTCTGCTCATGATTCAATACAGCAGTCCAGTTCTTATATGTATCATTAGACCATGTCGGGGACAAATTCTTTTTATTATTAGGTACTCCCGGTAAAGAATTCATATTGCCTGCAAGATTAATGGTATTAGAACGGCCATCTTCATTATCATAATCGTAGCCTGCCAGCAAATTCGTGTTGCTGTGCTTGCCGACTCTATCAAGGTTAATATAAACATTGCGCTGCAAATCATGGGTGCCTTCAACGGACAGATCGCCGGATGCATTCATAGCATTGATACGAATGCCATATTCTTTGTTTTTGCCAAAGCGTTGGCCCACATCAATACTCTGAGTCAAATAATTATTAGTGCTCCAGCCAAGCTTTAAATCAGCATTAGGCTCAGCCTGAGCCTTTTTGCTTACCATATTAACTACACCGCCGGACTGGGTGGACATGCTGGTAGACATACCGGTGATACCGATTGAAGGACCAGCAATAACAGAAACAGTATCAACAAAATTATAAGGCATCTGCATCTGATGGCTCATTCCCGGTACACCATTCAAGGTCCATTTCATGCCATGAGAGGATAAGCCTCTGATAGATACGCTGGTATCCATAGAACCATGAGATGCTCTTACAGCGGGATCAAGAGCCAAGGTATCCAGCATACCTCTGCCAGGCTGAGAATATATATCTAAAGCTTCCTTGGTAAAGGTAACCTCATGCAGAGGAACATCCAAGGTATCCTTTTCACCTAAAAACATACCTACTTTTTGTCTTGTCTGCATCATACCACCGGCAAGATTTCCGCGTTCAGCCTCAACAACGACCTCACTTAAATTGTATTGATTCATTTTTTCAGCAGCATATGCTCCGCTTACAGCAAAAGCACTCATTAATACTGATAATGTTACTGCTGTACTTAATAAATTTCTCTTCTTCAATTCACGATACACCCTTTCTTGACTTCATTGTAAAATATAGTAATCTGATTCCAAAAAGCAAATATCCTACTCATCAAATTGGTAATTGCTTTCATTAGTAAACAATGTTATTATAATGCTGTGAGTAACTCACATGTCAAGGAGGTTTTTCCAAAAATGAAAAAAAATAATTACCTCACCATAAAAGAATTCAGTACACTTACCCATACACCTATTGATACTCTAAAGCATTATGACAGAATCGATTTGCTTAAGCCTGCTTATATAGGTGAAAACAATTACAGATATTATCTGCCGGAGCAGGCATTTTTATTAACCCGTATTCTGTTTGGTGTAAAAGCCAAAGTACTTCTCAGTGAAATCAAAAGCATTATTCTTGATGACAATCCGAATAAATCATATAATCATTATATTCACATAAACGATAACCTTCAACACATGATAAATGAGCTGCAGGCTATTCAAGGCACCATTGCAAGTCTTAAATACTATTATGACCTGACTATCAAAAATCCCAGAGAAAAACTATTTATAAATTACTTTCCTGAATGGTTTATTATCTGTTCACCGAGTCTGAGCCTGAATACAGTTGCAGGCAGTGCAGAATCCAATATTGCGGATAACCTGTTTATCAGAGGATTTCATAACGGTATGTGGCCTCATTACCAGTTAGGCTGTATGTATACTGAAGCAAATATAAAAAACAATGCCTTTGACAAACCTACCTATTGTCTGAAAGTAGACCATCCGGAAGAATTCAATCCTGATGAGATTGTTTTCGTCCCCAATGGAAACTATTATTGTTTCCTTATCAATGTTGGGGGAAAGGGTTTGCGAAACGCTGTAAATATTTTCCTGCAAAATTTAGCTAAGGAAAAGAAAAAAATTCAGGGCAATATCTTTATCATAGACGTTATTAATAATTTTATCACTTCCAACCCAGAAAATTACTGTACTATGATTTACGCACGCCAAGCAGACGAGGATAAATAATTATGACTACCGAACTTCCTATTGCCGTAATCGCATTAAAGATTAACGCGCAAACATCAATCTCCAATTTCAGAAGAAACCCAGACTTCTTTGCCAGCTTTTCATTCTTTTATAACAAACTATTGATGGACCTATATGAGCATCCTGCATGTCTGGAAATAAAGCAGCAGGACAATACTATCATTATTCTTTGGAATCTTGATAAAGCAAATATAGAAAGCATCCTGGCAAAGCACAAAACTATTCATAGAATATTACGCGAAACCAACAAAAGCTTTGCCAACTGCCCTATAAATTACCTTATAGTTCTGGAAGCAGGGATTTGCAATATTATTAAGCTACAGTATAACAGTAAAGCACCTGCCTTTATTATGCAAAGCGATATGATAGAACGCACGCAAAAAGTTCTCTCCAGCATTGATGGAGCAAAGTACCCGCAAATCATGTTTACGCATGATTTCTACAAGCTTTTGCCGGAAAAAGTAAAAGCAAAAATCTTCTGTCCTTATTACTTCTTTCACATATGCTGTTACAGCTTTAAGCCGCATCGTTAAGTAAAACTATAAGTCCAAACGTCCTTTGCTGACACACCAAAACAGCCTCACAGTTTTCCTGTGAGGCTGTTTGCTATATCCTATGCAATTTTACATTTCCGAGAATTGATCCTTGCCTACACCGCAAAGAGGGCAAACCCATTCTTCCGGTACATCTTCCCAGGCAGTGCCTGCTGCAACACCGTTATCGGGATCGCCAACCTCAGGATCATACACATAACCACAAACGTCACATACCCATTTTGCCATTAGCTTCGTCCTCCTCTTGCCATAGCCTGCGCTTTTAAGAAAAGCTAAGCGCGAGCTACATAATAATTATTATTTTTGACCTATAATTATTATAGCATAGTATGCGAGGATATTCTGCAAAATAGCTGTGAACCTTTTACTGCAGCGCCTGTTGCTTTTCCGGTAAATCCAGACGGAAGAAGTCGTACAGCGTCTGCGCCGCCGCGTGGTTCATGCCTTCTACCGCAGCCAGCTCTTCGACGCTTGCTGCCCGCATAGCGTCCAACGTTTTGAACGCCTTCCACAGCTCCTGACGTCGCTTGGGGCCAATGCCTTCCACATGGTCGAGCACGGAAACAAGATTGCGCTTACCGCGCAGCTTGCGGTGGTAGGTAATAGCAAAGCGGTGCGCCTCATCGCGGATGCGCTGGATAAGGTGAAGCGCAGCGCCTTCACGGTCCAGCATGATGCTTTCGCTCTGATGTGGCTTGAAGATTTCCTCCTCGCGCTTGGCCAGGCCGACAACCGGTAAATCGTCAAGGCCCAGGCCGCGGATAACCTCCAACGCCGAGCTCAGCTGGCCCTTGCCGCCGTCGATAACCACCAGGCTGGGCAAGTCCTCATAATCCCTGTAACGGCGGTAGACAACCTCCTGCATGGATTTAAAATCATCGGGCTTGCCTTCTGCCGAAACAATTTTATATCTGCGGTAATCTTTTTTACTGCTGGTGCCATTGCGGAACACAACCATGGAAGCAACAGTTTCGCTGCCCTGCGTATGGCTGATATCGAAGCAATCCATGCGCTCCAGAGGATGCTCCAAGCCCAGGGCCTGCTGCAGCTCTTCGGCTGCCTGCAAATCATTCTTCAGCGATAAACTGCCCTTACGCAAGCGTTCGTTCAACAGCTTAATGGCATTTTCATTCGCCAGCTTCAGCAAATCCTTTTTCACGCCGCGCTGTGGCAGCAGCAGCTCCACCCGTCGCTGCGCCTTGTCTGCCAGCCAGGTTTCGATAAGCTGCTTTTCTTCCTCCTCGGGCAAATACGGCAGCACAACTTCCTTAGGAATAAACGTTGCTTCGTTATAATACTGCTTGACGAAGGCTGTCATAACCTCCTGCGGCGTATCGCCGTCGTCGGGCAAAAAGAAGTTATCCCTGCCGATGAGCTTGCCCTTACGCACAAAGAATAACTGCACGCACAGGCCCGTCATATCCTGCCCCAGGCCGAAGATATCCATATCACCGCCGTTATTGGTGACAGCCTTCTGTGCTTCATTCAAACGTGCTACAGCCTGCAGCTGGTCGCGCAGTCTGGCAGCCTCCTCAAAGGCGTAGTTATCCGCCGCCTCCTGCATCTGCTGCTTCAAATCACGCTCCAGCTCCGTCGTGCGTCCATCCAGCACCATGCAGACGGATTTAATCATCTTATGATAATCCGCCTTGCTGATGTAACCGGCGCAGGGCGCAAGGCAGCGCTTAATATGGTAGTTCAGGCATGGTCGGTCCGGGTTCATTTTGCGACAGGTGCGCAGCGGAAACATACTGCGCAGCAGCTTTACCGTGGCATGCATAGCACCGGCGTCGGCATACGGTCCGTAATAGCGTGCGCCGTCACGCAGATGTCTGCGCGTAACATATAAACGTGGGAAGTCCTCCTGCATAGTAACCTTAAGATAAGGATAGGTTTTATCATCCTTCAGGCTGATGTTGTAACGCGGGCGATATTTTTTGATCAAATTGCACTCTAAAATCAGCGCTTCTACCTCACTGGAGGTAACAATCGTTTCAATCTCCGCGATTTTCGCCACCATCGCCTTCACCTTCGGCGTATGGCTGGTCAGATTGCGGAAGTAGCTGCGCACGCGGTTTTTCAGCACTACGGCCTTGCCTACATAGATAACCTTGCCGGAAGCATCGTGCATCAGGTAAACGCCGGGCTTTTCCGGCAGTACGGCCAAGGCATTTTTAATGTTATCGCTAAAGCCTGCGGCTAATTCTGTCATACGTACCACCCGTTCTTCTTCGCCTTAGCCAGCTCCTGCTTGATATACTGTCCGGTATAGGATTTTTTGACCTTCGCTACTTCCTCCGGCGTACCGCTTGCCACCAAGGTGCCGCCCTTGTCGCCGCCTTCGGGACCGAGGTCGATAATATAATCCGCTACCTTGATAACGTCCAGATTGTGCTCGATTACGATAACGCTGTCACCGCCTTCGACAAGGCGTTGCAGCACATCCAGCAGCTTGTGGACATCCGCAATATGCAGGCCTGTCGTAGGCTCATCAAGTATATACACCGTGCGTCCCGTACTGCGGCGCGAAAGCTCCGTTGCCAGCTTAACGCGCTGCGCTTCACCGCCGCTCAGCGTCGTTGCTGCCTGTCCCAGATGAATGTAGCCAAGACCTACGTCCTCCAGCACTGCCAGCTTGCGGTAAATACGCGGCTGATTCTTAAAGAATTCGCAGGCCTCGCTCACCGTCATATCAAGAACCTCCGCGATGGATTTGCCCTTATAATGCACCTCCAGCGTATCGCGATTGTAGCGTGCGCCGTGGCAAACCTCGCAGGGAACATAAACGTCCGGCAGAAAGTTCAT
>Ga0129312_1001723_pt1 | contig 12071 bp, 9 predicted proteins | sample O827metagenome_FD_94434 | JGI IMG/M metagenome (GOLD analysis project Ga0129312, IMG submission 94434) | Orangutan group fecal microbial communities from Wisconsin, USA - O827 metagenome | ecosystem: Host-associated > Mammals > Digestive system > Large intestine > Fecal | place: USA: Wisconsin... | reverse complement strand
TTTTTATTTCATCTGCAATCGGATCTTTTTCATAATATTTCAGTCTGGTCAGCAGTACAAACAGCAGAATGATACCGAAGGAGACTGTCAGTGCTTCCAGACGGGTCAGAAGCTGCGGCAGTGTGTGCAGTGATGCAGTCTGAAAGAAAATCAGTGCCATACCCATAGGCAGATAATTATCCGGATGATATTCATCTGTAAAAATATAACTGAGGAAAAACAACATTCCTGCATTTGCAAGGATACACAGTGGGAGGCTGATGACCGCAATAAAGGAAACTATTGCAATCAGACAGTAGATCAGCCACTGACGGATCATGCAGGAAAAATGATTTTTCATATTGATAAAATGCAGATATGATACGGAGACGAAAGGTGCAATCATACTGTTTTCCATACCAAAACATACAAATGTAATGATCAGGATCAGGGTTGCAACAATGGTAGGTGATACAAAAGTTTTCCAGTTCATAGGGAAATATTTCTTTAGCAATTTTTTTAACACATTCATATTTATTACCTCTGATATTAAGAACCCATTTCAAAGGGGTGATTGTGATAAGCATGCGTTTGTCATATAAACTGTCTGCTTTCAAATTAGTCAGGAATACGCCTGATATTCTTGTGATATAATTTTTAAATACATAGTAAAAGAAAAGAAGAAATTTTCCAAAGCAAGCAATTGTTAGCTGCAGAGGTAAATTTCTTCTTTTCTTTATTACAATCTGCCATTTATAGGCTTTGACCAAACTTAGCTTAATGCTGCAGTGATGATAGCCATGGAATATACTTCCAGAGCGTTGCATCCTCTGGACAGATCGTTGATCGGTGCATTCAGACCAAGAAGGATCGGACCGTAAGCATCGAATCCACCAAGACGCTGAGCAATTTTGTAACCGATGTTACCAGCGTTGATGTCCGGGAAGATAAATGTGTTTGCATGTCCTGCAACTTTTGAATCCGGGCATTTTGTCTGTGCAACACGCGGAGATACAGCAGCATCAAACTGAAGTTCTCCATCGATAGCCAGATCCGGATTAGCAGCTTTTGCTTTTGCACAAGCGTTACGCATTTTGTCAACATCCTCACCTTTACCGGATCCGAGTGTTGAGTAGCTTAAGAATGCAACTTTCGGATCAATACCGAAAATCTTAGCACACTCAGCTGTCTCAAGTGAGATCTCTACCAGATCATCCTCAGTAGGTTTGATATTGATTGCGCAGTCACCCATTGCCAGTACTTCGTTGTCGCCTGTAGCAGCCGGACGAACGAGGATGAAACAGGATGATACGATCTTGTTTCCTGGTTTTGTTTTGATGAGCTGAAGAGCCGGACGAACGGTATCAGCTGTGGAATATGTAGCACCACCAAGTAAGCAGTCAGCGATTCCCATTTTTACAAGCATTGTTCCGAAGTAGTTACCATGAGATAATGCTTCGCGGCACTGCTCGTCTGTCATTTTACCTTTACGAAGTTCAACCATCTGTGCAATCATCTCATCCATGCGGTCGAAGTTTGCCGGATCGATGATGTCTGCACCGTTGATATTGTAGCCTGCTTCCTCAGCAGCAGCTTTTACTTCATCTACATTACCAACAAGGATTGGTTTTAAGAATGTACCTGCAAGCAGACGGGAAGAAGCTTCCAGAATACGTGCATCAGTTCCCTCTGTGAAGACGATTGTACGAGGGTTTTCTTTTAATTTCTGTATTAATTTTTTGAACATTGGTTTCGTTTACCTCCATTAATAATTTGATATACTCGTCATTTCTATTGTAAACGTTTTGCCTTAAAATGCAAGGAAAATGCTTATTGTTTTGTAGAAAAAAACGATAAAATACTTTCAATTCTACTGTCAGAACAAAGACATTTCAAAAAATAAGCGAATTGTGCGTCCTGTTGTAAAAAATTAAAAAATATTTTTGATCATTTACAGTTCAAAAAGGGAAGCTGTGATAGGATCTCCAGGAGCAAGTGTCAGAATATTGGAATCTTCTGTACCGCAGATCAGATGCTTCAGTGTCAGGATATTTCCCGGGACGGTTTTGCAGTTAAATCCAAGATAAGCGGAAGCTTTTTCTGCATATTGCTTTACTGGTTTTACGTCATAGCATCCTGTGTCAATGATAGTCAGCGTGTGATATCCTGCGTACATGGTATGAAAAATCAGATCACGCATTTCAGTATCGTACTGTTTGGATAACAATTCATATTGCTGCAGGATGGCTTCTTTGTCCAACGTCCATCCACGGGTCAGATAAATGGAATCTGTCTCGGTCTGCTTACGAATGGTTCGCGGTTGTCTGCAGAGCAGTTGGTTGATACAGTCGTCAAAACGGGGGATACGCAGCAGGGTGTGTTTACTGGAAAGACCTGCGGTTCCATTTCCACAGAGTCCGAAGGTCAGCAGTATTTCATCCTGATCCTGCAGTGTATCGATGTAATGCTGCAGAAGCTGGTTCAGTTTTTTCGGTGTATTGTGAAGTCCACGTTCCACCCAGATGACAGGGAGATCAATCCCCGTTTGTTTTAAAATATGGTTAACCTCATCTGCAAGCATGGCGCAGGAGATGAGGGTGCGTTTTTGGTTTTTCATCAAGACCTCCTGTTGTGGGGTTATTATCTGTATCATATCATAAATGAAATAAATATTATAGTTTTTGTATAAAAAAGCTTGCATTTTAGTTTTATATCCGTTATAATAGCACTTGCGTTAAAGACGTATGCGCCTTTAGCTCAGCTGGTAGAGCAGTAGACTCTTAATCTATTTGTCCAGGGTTCGAATCCCTGAAGGCGCATTACATGAGGTCATCCAAATGGATGACCTTTTTGAATAGGATGACAGGGATTCGAACCCTACGGGTTCGGTCTCCGCTTCGCTCCGGTCGGTCCAAAACCGAGATCCCCCGGATCTCGTGGACCCCTGAAGGCGCATTATTATAAAAGGTCATCCAAACGGATGACCTTTTTGAATAGGATGAAGGCGCATTATATGAGGCATCTCAGAGCAAATTCTGAGGTGCTTTTCTTAGTATACAGGGAGTTAGAACTGCGTATCTTTTGTAAGAAATGTTAAAAAAAGGTAGGGCAGGTATAACTGAAAGTAAGTAGTTTGTTTTGTAAAGAAAGAGAGTGAGAAATATGACAGAGCTATTGATAAAGCTATTTGTAAAAAATAGTAAAAATACGAAGGATGTAAAAGTCCGGTTGGCTTATGGTAATCTGGCTGGAATCGTTGGCATTTTGTGCAATGTATTGTTGTTCGTTGGAAAATATCTGATCGGAACGATATTTGGTTCTATCGCGATCGCAGCAGATGCGGTAAACAACTTAAGTGACGCATCCAGCAATATTGTCAGTCTGCTGGGATTCAAACTTGGATCAAAAAAAGCAGATGAGGAGCATCCTTTTGGTCATGCGCGATATGAGTATCTGGCGGGGCTGGTAGTCTGCGTTATCATCGTTGCCATTGGCCTGTCTCTGGCAAAAGAAAGTATTTTAAAAGTCATTCATCCATCCGAGGTGGACTGCAATGTATTGATGATTGTGGTACTGCTTGTTTCTATCGGTGTAAAACTGTGGATGAGTATTTTTAATAAGAAAATTGGTATGAGAATCGAATCCGATACACTGATTGCGACGGCGGCAGACAGTCGAAATGATGTGATTTCTACGTCAGCTGTTGTAGTTGCAACTATTTTATGTAAGGTGACAGGGTTAAATATTATTGATGGTATTGCCGGTATCGGTGTGGCTGTATTTATTTTGTACAGTGGTATTGGACTGATTAAAGAAACGTTAAGTCCGCTGCTTGGAAAAGTACCGGCAGCAGAATTTGTCAATCATATTACGGAGAAAATTCAGTCATATCCGGGAGTAATCGGAGTGCATGATCTGATGATCCATGATTACGGCCCGGGAAATCTGTTTGCCACGGTACATGTGGAATTTCCGGCGGAGACACCGGTCATTGAGGCGCATGAAGTCATGGATGAGATCGAGCGTGATTTTCAGGAACAGGAGCATATGATTCTGACAATTCACTATGATCCGATTGTTGAAGAAAGTGAAGAAGTGGCAGAAATCCGAGCTTTTGTCAGTAAGGCGGCAAAGGAGCTTGATGAAAGACTTTCTATTCACGAAGTTCGTCTGGTTCCGGGAAATGAATCCAGCAATGTGATTTTTGACTGTGTAAAACCTGCTGGATTTAAAGTCAGCGACAGTGAGATAACATCCTATCTGCAAAAACGTGTGACAGAATGGAATCCGCGCTATCGCTGTGTGATCAAAGTAGAGCAAAGTTATGTGTGAAAAATTCGTTTTCGGAAAGATTCCGGTGAGAATGTAAATGTTTCCAGAAATACTTTGTTAAAATAGTGAGTGCTGGAATATCCGAGCATGGATGCGATGCCATTAATGGAAATATCTTTGTTTTTCAGCAATTGAAGGGCTTTATTCATGCGGATTTCCGTCAGAAGTTCGGAAAATCCTTTCCCGGTATTTTTTTTGAAAATGCGGATAATCTGTCGTTCACTGTAATTGAAAGCAAGGGCAAGTTTTGACAGGGTGACAGTCTGATAATGTACTTGCATGTAGTTAAGGAGGGAACGGAAATTTTCATCGGAATTATTGATATATGAGGTGGAAAAAACAGCTTCCTCTTCATGGGAACGCATGAGGATCAGAATAAATTCCATTACTAATAATTCAATCATTTTATCGGAGTATTTGAGTTTGTTTTCCCATTCTTCATAGATCTTTAGGATCAATTCTTTTAATGTCGGGTCATTCTGACAGTGCCAGATAATATATCCATTGGAATCTCCGTAAATCACATTGGAAAACAGTGTGGATAAATAATTATTGTTACTCAGTAAATGAAAGAAAACAGTATCAAATGTTGTGACACGCAGAATGAAATCAACAATGATGCTGTTTTTATTTTGCGTTTGAAATGTGTGCTGAAGGTTAGGAGGACATAAAATAATATCTCCATCCTGAAGTGGGGTGGATTTTTCAGGATCAATCAACAGACTGTGATCACTTTTCAGAACATAATTAATCTCAATAAACTGATGGGAATGCATCAGTAATGGCATATATCTCAGATTTTTCAAAATACAGACATTCTGATTTTCAGGAATAAAAAAATCTTCGGAAAGATGCCCGGATGAACCGGTGAGAAAAAAAGTCTGGTCTGGGAACTGCCTGTGCCATTCCGTTTCCAACAAATGCAGCAGATATATATAATCCGGCTCATTTACTAAGGGATTAATGATTTTGGTCTGATAAACCGGAAATTTTTTCAAAAATTGTTTTAAAAAATGCTCAGTGTCATTAAGTGGAAGCAAATTGTTCTCTGGTATCATAATAATTGTCCTTTTTCTGATTGGTACGATCGGAATTTTTCTAACATGAGTCATTCTGAACGTATAAAAATCAATATGTGAATGAGTTTTTGTGTCATTTCTTTTGAAATAAATGTCATAAAATTTGTGACATCATAGATTATAATCTCATCATCAAAAGAAAACAAGCAGGAGGTTTGTTATGAAAAGAGAAAAATTAAAATTGTCAACGATTTTGTCTTATGCGCTGGCAACCGGAAGCGGATACCAGATTATGGGATCCCTGGTTGGTGCATATCTGATGATTTTTCTGACAGATACGTTTGGTGTACCGGCAGGAGCTGTTGGTGTGATTACTGTAGTTGCTTCTATATGGGATGCAATTAATGATCCGATGATGGGAACAATTGCCGACAGAACAAAGAGCCGTTGGGGAAAGTACAGACCGTATTTTCTGTTTATTCCAGCAATTTTGACGGTTGTTGTTGTGTTATTGTTTGCAAGCCCAAATATTGGAATACATGGAAAAATCATATGGACAGCTGTCTTTTATATTTTGTACGGAATGCTCAGAACTGCTATTGAAATTCCAAGTGGTGCACTTATCAATGCTGTTACAGATGAACCATCAGAGAGAAGCAAAATGATCAACGCCTATACAATGGTTATGGGGATTTGCACAACAATTGCAACTTCTTTTGGCCTGGCGCTGGTTTCCTTGTTCGGCGGAGATAATACAGCAAAGGGATACATGATCGTTGTAGGTCTGGCTGGTGTTATCATGACAATTACATGCTGGATGTGCTTTGCAACAACAAAAGAGACTTGTGTACAACATAATGAGCAGAAGCCACTGCTGGAAGAAATTAAAAATTTATTTCATGTAAAAGGTCTGTTAAGTGTGATTCTTGTCTGGTTGGCAGCTTATACCGCATATAATATAATGATGTCATCTTCTGTGTATTACATCATGTACTGTTTATGCAGACCGGATCTGATCTCCGTGTACATGTTGGATGTTTCACTGATTGGATTGCTTGGAATTGTTATTATTGTTCCACTGTTTATGAGATTATTCCACAAGACACAAAAAGCATTTGCAATTTCTCAGGTTGCGGTAATTATATGTGATATTTTAATCGTAATTTTCCATGGAAACATGGCAGTATTATTTGTCTGCTCTGGCGTTGCATCTATGTTTGCAACCGCATCAATGCCGTTCAGTGCAATGATGATGACAGAAATGACAGATCTGGTATTAATTGATTCTGGAAGAGTTGTAAATGGAACGATGGCAGCTTTGAAAGGATTTTCAAATAAAGCAGGTATTGCTATTTCCAGTGCAATTGTAAGTTTTACACTTGCAGCAACAGGATATATTGCAAATGCCATTGGACAGGAGCCACAGGCGGTTATTACAGGAATCACGGTTGCAAGATTTGTGGTTCCGGCTATTTGTGGAATTGTAATTATTTTATCATTAGTGAAATATCCGATCACGGATGAAATCAGACAGAAAGTAAGAGCTGTATATGAAAAACAGCATACAGGAAATAAGTAGTATTTAGAGGAATGAAATGAAATTAACAGATATTAATATAAGAGATCCATATATATTATGTAGTGGAGACTGGTATTATATGTACGGAACCAGAGCAGAGACCTGTTGGGGAGCGGCAGATGGATTTGACTGTTTTAAAAGTAAAAATCTGGAGAACTGGGAAGGACCGTTTGAAATTTTTCACAGACCGGAAGTTTTTTGGGCAGATCGTTGTTTCTGGGCTCCGGAATGTTATGAAATTAACGGAAAGTATTATCTGGTTGCCACGTTTGGTAATGAGAGAAATAAAGGAATCCAGATTTTACAGTCAGATACACCGGATGGAAACTTTCAGATTATGACAGAAAGACCTCTGACACCGGATGATTGGAATTGTATTGATGGGATGCTTTATCAGGAAAAGGAAAAAATCTATCTGATATTTTCTCATTCTTTTGAGGATGTTCCAGCTGGTGATATGTGTATGGTTGAATTGGAAAATGATTTTAGCAGTACAAAAGGTGAAATTTTCACTTTATTTTCTGCAAAAGATGCTGGTTGGGCTGTTCCAGTACCTTTTGCAAAAGCAGAATTTGGAATGGATGGTGATGTATATTTTACAGATGGTCCGGCAGTGTATCGTCAACAGAATGGTAAATTACTGATTCTCTGGTCCAGTTGGGGCGAAAAAGGTTATACCGTTGGTCAGGCAGTTTCTGATTCCGGAAAAATAGAAGGACCATGGAGACATTCGGAGCAGATTGTTTTTGGACCGGATGGCGGGCATGGGATGTTTTTTTCTACCAAAGAAGGCACATTGAAATATTTGTTACATTATCCAAATAAACCAGGAGAGGAGCGTCCTCTTCTCCTGGATTTAGTAGAAAGCGAACAGGGATTAAAAGCAACGATCAGTTTATGAATTCTGCTTTGGTTAAAAAAGAGTCAATTAAATATTATTTATTCAATGATTTTTACCTCAATTTTGGTAACAAAATCTTCTATATGTTCGACAGTAAAACTGTCCACGACGTAATATTCAATATATAGATCTTCGGTTTGGATGTGATGTTTTTCCTTATGGGAGTGCATTCGTTCATACGTCTCACCGATCGTATTCCAGTGACCGACATGATAAGCTGTCAGATATTTTCCAGCGGGAAGTATCTGGCAGTTTTTGATTGCAGGTTTCTGTGTCATGAGTAGAGCAACGTTATCATAGGCATCGTAAATACCATGTTCCACATTTTTACTGTACTGAAAATAAGCAATGTCGTAATCCAGATAAGGATTAGTCTTTTGTAATATTGAAATTAGCTCATTGATATTTTGGGAAAAAGATTGACTGAAATTTGGGTCTGTCTCTCTATAAAGATAATAACAGTCCGGGTAAGTTGTTATTTCAATTTTTGAAAAATCAGTCTGACTGGCAATCTGAATTTTGTTCCTTTGTTGCTGCATCCATTTTTTCATAGATTGTAATTTTTTGATCTGTCGCGTGATCTGTGTTTCCCGATCCAGAAATATCTGTTGAAAAAGTTCCGGGTTTCGTTGAGACATGTAAGTTTGAATTTCTTTTAAAGGCATGTCAAGATCACGCAAAACCAGAATGGTGTTTAGAATTTCAATCTGATCAATAGAATAGAAGCGGTATCCTTTTTCATTCAGATGTTCTGGTTGAAACAGACCGATATCATCATAATGAAAAAGCGTATGTTTTGTAATACCCATAAGCTGCGCCAGTTCGCCGGTAGTCAGATAATCTTTGCGTTCCATATAATTAAATTCTCCTGTTTTGTAAAAAGATATAGTGTAAAAATCTGCTTGACTATAGGGTTACCCTATACTGTATGCTGAAATATGTCAAGAAGGAAACGATTAAAAAAGAGTATTCGTGAACTGACATATTATTCTGAAAATCATTGTTGGTGACAGATAGAATCATGATTTAGAAAGTAAGTAGAAAGCAGGTGTTTTTATGAGTATGGCTTTGAATCAGGAGTTTACCCCTTTAAAATTGTTGCGCTTTGCGGCACCTTCCATCATCATGATGATATTTATGTCAATGTATACGATCATTGATGGAATGTTTGTATCACGTTTTGTAGGAAGTAATGCATTATCTGCAACTAATATTGTGTATCCGGTTGTGAATATTATGATTGCAATTGCAACGATGCTGGCAACCGGCGGAAATGCGATCATCAGTAAATATCTTGGTGAAGAAAAAAAGCAAGAAGCGAAAGAAAGGCTCACCATGTTTGTAGTAATTACATTAATTGTCAGTGGGATAATTATGCTGATCACGCTGATTTTTCTGAATCAGATTTGTTATCTGCTTGGTTCTAACGATGAATTATTGTCGTATTGCAGAAACTATCTGATGATTCTTGCAATCTTTACCCCGGCCTGTATGCTGCAGTCCTTATTTCAGTGTTATCTGGTAACGGCAGAGCGCCCGACACTGGGATTGATCCTGATCATATTAGCAGGTATTTTAAATGCAGTGCTGGATTATGTACTGATCGTGCATTGTCATTTTGGAATCAGCGGTGCAGCGTTGGCAACCGGACTTGGTCAGTCGATACCTGCAATTGCGGGATTGATTTTCTTTTTCACAAATAAAAAGGGACTTTGTTTTACACGGTTTCGTGTGAAAGTTGGAGATTTTTTTCATGCATGCTATAATGGCTCTTCCGAAATGGTATCTCAGTTGGCAGCAGCTATTATCACGTTTTTATTTAATTCAGTTATGATGCGGCTGGCCGGTGCAAATGGTGTGGCTGCCATCACGATCATTTTGTATGGAGAATTTTTATTTAATTCCTTTCATCTCGGATTCGCTGTTGGAATTGCTCCGATTGTCGGTTTCCAGTATGGTGCACAAAATAAAGCTCAGCTGAAGCGTATATATAAGACAACTTTTATTTTTGTAATTGCATCATCTGTTGTGATCACTGTGGTCGCTGCATTTCTGGCAAAACCAATCGTTTCGATATTTACAAAGGATTCTGGAACCTGGGAACTGGCCTCTGTAGGATTTCAGATTTTTGCGATAAATTTCCTGTTTAGTGGGGTTAATATTGCATCTTCTGGATTTTTTACCGCTCTGTCTAATGGAAAAGTATCTGCGCTGATTTCTTTTTGCAGGACGTTGCTTTTTACCGTTTTATTTTTACTTGTGTTGCCGCGCGTACTGGGCTTGAACGGTGCGTGGATTGCGATTCCTTCCTCGGAACTGTGTACATTAGTCCTGTCAGTCTGTATGCATATGAAATATTTTGTAAAAAAGAGTGAAAAAAATTATATTTTGGGATAAAATGTACGTTATGAATGAACGGGAGAAGGAGGACGCCGTAAAATGGCAATCCATGTAAAAAGCGAAATTGGAAAACTGAAAAAAGTAATGCTTCACAGACCAGGGCAGGAGCTGGAGCATCTGGTTCCGGAAGATCTGGAGAGACTTTTATTTGATGATATTCCTTATCTGAAAACCGCAAAAATCGAACATGATATGTTTGCAGAAATCATGCGAGGACAGGGAGTGCAAGTCGTATATCTGGAAGATATGACGGCAGAAGTGTTAAAAAATCCAGAGAAAAAGGAGCAGTTTGTCCGGGAATTTATCGCAGAGGGAGGTGCTTCGGCAGCAAAAGTCCGCGATCAGCTATATGAGTATCTGATAAATATTGAAGATGAAAAGGAACTGGTATTAAAGACCATGTCCGGAATCAGGGCTTCGGAATTGAATGTAAAAATGAGCTGTCCGTTAGTAAGTCTGGTGAAAAAGGAGAGTCAGTTTTTGCTTGATCCGATTCCGAATCTTTATTTTACGAGAGATCCCTTTGCCTGCATCGGAAACGGTGTCGGTCTGAACCGGATGTATTCCCGAACCAGAAGGAGAGAGACACTTTACGGAAAATATATTTTGAAATATCATCCGGATTTTGCCGGAAAAGTGCCGTTTTATTATGACAGAACCATGGATTTTTCCATTGAAGGCGGAGATATTCTGAACTTGAGTAATAAGGTGATCGCTATCGGAATTTCACAGCGTACCACACCGGAAGCTATTGAACTTCTGGCACAGAATATTTTTGCGTGTGAGACGTCAGAAGTTGAAACGATTATAGCACTGGATATTCCATCTGTGCGGGCGTTTATGCATCTGGATACGGTATGTACACAGGTGGATTATGATAAATTTACAATTCATCCTGGAATTATGCAGACATTGCGTATTTTTGAAATCAAGCCGGGAGATCAGAAGGGGCAGTTGAAAGTAACAGAATCCGATGCGATGCTTTCTGATATCCTTGCAAAATATCTGGAACTGGATAAAGTGACATTGATCAAATGCGGTGGCAAAGACAGGATTGCTTCTGAACGTGAACAGTGGAACGATGGTTCCAATACCCTTTGTATCGAGCCGGGAAAAGTTGTCGTATATGATCGAAACTATGTGACAAATGAGATTTTGCGTCAGCACGGTATCGAGGTACTGGAAATGGCAAGTTCGGAGCTTTCCAGAGGACGTGGTGGCCCACGATGTATGAGTATGCCGCTGGAACGGGCAGATATATAGAAAATAGCAGTAAATATCTGGGATAAGGAAAACTAAAAGAAGTATTTCTGCTTGTGTGTATGCACGGAAAACATTTTCTGAAAAAAAGCGAAAAAAATTATTTCCTGTAAAAAGAGGTTTGTTTACCGGGGAAGATGATGCTTTGGTTCTTGCGAAGATCAGGTTGGCAAAGTATAATCGGAGTATAGAGTAAGTCATGTATGAATTGTACCGGTATAAAAGAGGTGGTACGTATGGGACGAAAAATAGCAATCGGCATCCAGCAGTTTGATACATTGCGGGAAAATAATTATTTTTATATTGATAAAACAGATTTTATCCGGGAATGGTGGGAATCCGGTGATGCAGTTACCTTGATCACACGTCCGCGCCGTTTCGGAAAGACCTTAAATATGAGCATGCTGGAGCAGTTTTTTTCGGTCAAATATGCGGATTATAAGCATTTATTTCAGGAGCTGGATATCTGGAAAGAAGAAAAATATCGGACACTTCAGGGAACCTATCCTGTCATCAGTCTGTCCTTTGCAAATGTAAAGGAAAAAGACTATAAAATGGCGAGAAAAAAAATCTGCCAGTTGCTGACAAAACTATATGCCGA
>Ga0129312_1001721_pt1 | contig 12084 bp, 14 predicted proteins | sample O827metagenome_FD_94434 | JGI IMG/M metagenome (GOLD analysis project Ga0129312, IMG submission 94434) | Orangutan group fecal microbial communities from Wisconsin, USA - O827 metagenome | ecosystem: Host-associated > Mammals > Digestive system > Large intestine > Fecal | place: USA: Wisconsin... | reverse complement strand
CGGTGGTGAAAGCGGATATCAGCAACTATTTCCGGGAACTTGCTATGGATCTGGATAAGACATATTATGGATGTTATTTTCTGGAGCTTGCTGATTATTTCTGTCAGGAAAATAACGACTGTGTCAATCAGCTGAAACTGGTTTATCAGACGCTGCGGGCACTTAGCGTGCCGTCTCTGTCTCCGAAGCTTGTACGGGTGATCTATGAACTGAAAACACTGGTTTATTTTGGTGTGTATCCGAATGTGTTCGCCTGCACCGCCTGCGGCAGCAGAGAGCAGCTCTGGTGTTTTGATGAAAAAAGCAATGGCGTGATGTGCAGGGAATGCCAGCCGGGACCGGTGAAATATCCGTTGGATGATGCCGCGTTATATACCATGCAGTACATAGTGACGGCACCGGTGGAAAAACTGTACACATTTACGGTGACGGAGGAAGTCTTCGGGCAGGTTGCGAAGCTGATTGAGTATTATATGAGGCAGTATGTGGAAAAAGAATTAAAGACCCTTGCTTTTTTGACTTAGGAATACTTGCAATCAGAGGCATAAACCGTTATAATTTAGAAATTGATAAATGTGATGTTCTGGATTTGGAGGATAAGATATGAAGAAAAGAATGGCGGCGCTTGGCTGTTGTATGGGAATGAGTATGCTGCTTGGTGCATGCGGCGCAAAGCTGGATGTACAGGAGAATACCATTGCAGTGCAGAGGAACGGTAAAATTCTGGAAGCGGCTGTAGAGTCCTTTGACCAGTCTTATTACGATCAGGAGGAACTGAACACTTATGTACAGAATGCTGTGAATGAATATACCGCAGAACACGGAAAAAAGTCAGTTTCTGTGACGGACTCAAAAGTGGAAGAGAAAAAAGCATATCTTACCTTGCAGTATGAAAATGCAGAGACGTTCAGTGATTTTTCAGGCATTGAGTGTTTTTCCGGAAGTATTGTGGAAGCACAGTCTGCGGGCTATGATTTTAATCTGGATTTTTATCCGGTGACAGATGGCAAGGCGGATACGAAAACTGTAAAAGGTTCCACACTGCTGGATGATGACGATCTGAAAGTGCTGATTGTAAAGGAAAATTCAGATCTGATCGTTCCGGGAAAAATTGCGTATGTTTCCTCAGAAGGCACGAAAGTGACTTCGGAGAAGCAAGTGAACGTCACACAGAAAGAGCAGGATACAGACGAAGCGGTACTTGTATATGTACTATACAAGTAGATTGCTTTAAGAATGAGACAGATGTTCTGCGAGATGCACAACAATTGTCTGATTTGGACGAAGTAACCTGTAGCATGAATCAGATGAATTAGGATATAGAAAACGAATTTTTCGTTTCGTTCCTAAAAATAAATGGAAGAAAGAGGACATATCATGGAAAAAACAATGGAAAAAATTGTAGCACTGGCAAAATCCAGAGGATTTGTTTATCCGGGATCTGAGATTTACGGTGGACTTGCAAATACATGGGATTACGGAAATCTTGGTGTTGAGTTAAAGAACAACGTAAAAAAAGCATGGTGGCAGAAATTTATCCAGGAGAGCCCGTATAACGTAGGTGTTGACTGCGCTATCCTGATGAACCCACAGACATGGGTTGCATCCGGACATCTTGGTGGCTTTTCAGATCCACTGATGGATTGTAAAGAATGTCATGAGCGTTTCCGTGCAGATAAGATCATTGAGGATTTTGCGGCAGATAATAATATCGAGTTGAAAGGTTCCGTAGACGGATGGACACAGGAAGAGATGAAAGATTTCATTGCTGACAATAACGTACCGTGCCCGACCTGCGGCAAACATAATTTTACTGATATCCGTCAGTTCAACCTGATGTTCAAAACATTCCAGGGTGTAACAGAGGATGCAAAAAATACCGTATATCTTCGTCCGGAGACAGCACAGGGTATTTTCGTAAACTTCAAAAACGTACAGCGTACATCCAGAAAGAAAATCCCGTTTGGTATCGGTCAGATCGGTAAATCTTTCCGTAACGAGATCACACCGGGTAACTTTACTTTCCGTACCAGAGAGTTCGAGCAGATGGAGCTTGAGTTTTTCTGTGAGCCGGATACCGATCTTGAGTGGTTTGAGTACTGGAGAAACTTCTGTATCAACTGGCTGAAGTCTCTTGGCATGAAAGAAGAAGAAATGCGTGTCCGCGACCATGATCAGGAAGAGTTATCCTTCTACAGCAAAGCAACCAGTGATATCGAGTTCTTATTCCCGTTTGGATGGGGTGAGCTTTGGGGTATCGCAGATCGTACCGATTATGATCTGACACAGCATCAGAATACATCCGGACAGGATCTGACCTACTTTGATGATCAGAAAAATACAAAATACATCCCATACGTTATTGAGCCATCTCTTGGTGCAGACCGTGTGGTACTTGCATTCCTTTGTGGTGCATATGATGAGGAGAACATTGGAACAGAGGAGAAACCGGACGTAAGAACCGTTCTTCATTTCCATCCGGCACTGGCTCCGGTGAAAATCGGTGTCCTTCCATTATCAAAGAAATTAAATGAGGGCGCAGAGAAAGTATTTGAGCAGCTTTGTAAAAAATATAACTGTGAGTTTGATGACAGAGGAAATATCGGCAAACGTTATCGTCGTCAGGACGAGATCGGTACACCGTTCTGTGTCACATATGATTTCGATTCCGAGGAAGATCATGCGGTTACTGTTCGTGATCGTGATACGATGGAGCAGGTTCGCATTCCAATCGATGAACTGGATTCTTACTTTGCGGACAAATTTACATTCTAAGAAACGGATGTTTTCAGGAATGAAAGTTTCGATATAATAAAAGAATAGCGAAATAATGTAAGATATCTTATAATCATTTATAGGGTATCTTACTTTTTTGACTTACATATGGAAAAACGCAGGGAAGAAGGATAAAAAAGTGATTCGTTTGGCACAGGAAAAAGATCTGGACAAAATACAGAAAATTTATGCGTATGCCCGTAAATTTATGGCAGAACATGGCAACCCAACCCAGTGGGGACAGACACGTCCAACGGAAGAGACGTTACGAAAAGATATTGAGAAAGAACAATTGTATGTAGTAGAGGAGCAGGATCAGCTTCAGGGGGTATTTGCCCTGATCATTGGAGCAGATCCAACCTATCAGAACATCGAGCAGGGCAGCTGGAGAGATGACAGTACCTATGGAACGATTCATCGGATCGCTTCAGCACCGGAAGTACACGGCATCATGGTACAGGTGCTTGATTTCGCATGGAAAAAAATCAAACATTTACGAATTGATACACATGAGAATAATAAGGTGATGCAGCATCTGATTCTGAAAAATGGATTTGAAAAATGCGGTGTTATCTATGTAGATGATGGAAGCCCGAGAATTGCGTTTGAAAAAACAACTGATAAAAATGTGGAAGAACAAAAAACTTTCACAGAAAAGAAAACTCTGGATGAAACTAATAGGATGGTATCAGAAGTGAATACGAAGATTCAGATCCGCATTGCGACACCTTATGACGCAAGAGAGATTCTGGATATTTATGCGCCGTACATTTTAGATACAGCGATTACTTTTGAATACGGAGTTCCAGCGCTGGAGGAGTTTCGTGAACGAATCGAACATACTCTGGTGAAATATCCGTATCTGGTGGCTGAGAAAAACGGTCAGATTGTTGGTTATGCCTATGCGGGTCCACTGCATGAACGGGTGGCCTATGACTGGGCGGTAGAGACATCTATCTATGTAAAAATGAATGAGAAGGGACATGGAATCGGAAAAAAACTGTATGCTGCACTGGAAGAAGCTTTGCGCAGACAGCATATTGTATGTGTAAATGCCTGCATTGCGTATCCTGCTCAGGAAAATGATGCGTATCTGACGAAAGACAGCGTGGAGTTTCATACACATCTGGAGTATAAAGTGGTTGGAGAATTTCATCAGTGTGCTTACAAGTTTGACCGTTGGTACAATATGGTATGGATGGAAAAAAGCCTGTGTGAACGCCCGGAAAAACCTGAACCGATGATCTGGTTCTCATGCTTGCGGAAATAAAAAGTGTAGAGTGCAGTGATTCTGAGAAGAATAATTGCAGATGTTGTTCCACATCTGATATAAAATGTTGGCTTGCTGTCTGATGTTGAATATGATATACTAAAACAGTATGAAACCGCTTGTAAAAACAAGGTTTCAGAAAGAAAAATAAGATAGAAAAACAAGCATTTTTGCCAGGATTTTTATGAACGATAAATATGCCTGTGCTTGCGAAGAAATAAAAGGAAGTTTAAGATGAAGTTAATTTCATGGAATGTAAATGGTTTGCGCGCCTGTGTACAGAAAGGGTTTCTTGATTTCTTTCATGAGGTAGACGCAGATATTTTTTGTGTGCAGGAGACAAAGCTCCAGGAAGGGCAGATTCAGCTTGATCTGGAGGGTTATGAGCAGTATTGGAATTATGCGGAGAAAAAAGGATATTCCGGAACGGCAGTATTTACGAAAAAAACACCGTTGTCTGTCCGTTATGGAATTGGGGTTGAGGAGCATGACCATGAAGGCCGTGTGATTACGCTGGAGTATGAGAAATTTTTCTTTGTGACCGTATATACACCGAATTCTCAGAGTGAATTGGCGCGTCTGGATTATCGTATGAAATGGGAGGATGATTTCCTCACCTATATCAAGTCCCTGGAGGAGACGAAACCGGTGATTTATGCCGGAGATCTGAATGTAGCGCATCAGGAGATCGATCTGAAAAATCCAAAGACAAACCGTAAAAATGCCGGATTTACGGATGAAGAGCGTGAGAAGTTTTCAACAGTTCTTAACAATGGACTGATTGATACGTTTCGTTATTTTTATCCGGAGCAGACTGGAATTTATTCCTGGTGGTCATACCGGTTTAAAGCCCGGGAGAAGAATGCCGGATGGAGAATTGATTATTTTGTGACGTCAGGGGCGTTGAGAGAAGTACTGCAGGACGCGAAGATTCATACAGAAGTGCTTGGATCGGATCACTGCCCGGTAGAACTGGATATTAATATGGAATGGTAGGGATGGCAGATGCAAAAAGAACGACAGACAGAGCGAAGAAAGATGGAAGATGAGAAGAAACGTGCCGCGAGAAAAGAGGTGTTCAGCTGGATACGGATGTTTGCAATTGTGATCATTGTTGTGTTTGTACTGACACAGTTTATTATCATTAATGCGAAAGTTCCTTCCGGTTCCATGGAAAATACAATTATGACACATGACCGGCTGATCGGATTCCGGTTTGCTTACTGGTTTGACGAGCCGCAGCGTGGTGATATCATCCTGTTTGACTATCCGGTGGATGAAAAAAAAATATATATCAAACGTGTGATCGGACTTCCGGGTGAGACAGTAGAAATCCGTGACGGACATGTTTACATTGACGGATCTGATGAACCGCTGCAGGAAGATTATCTGAAAGAGGAGTGGACCTGGGAAAATGACGGTTATACCTTTACGGTTCCGGAGGGCTGCTACTTTGTATTGGGTGATAACCGAAATGATTCAGTGGATGGTCGTCTTTGGGCTGGAGAGGCTCTTAAGGCCGGTGTCGCATTGACCCCGGAGGAGGCTGAGAAGTACAGTTATGTCAGAAAAGATGAAATCAAGGGAAAAGCAATTTTTAAATATTATTCAAAATTTGCAATTCTGAAATAGAAATTGACAGCATATGTTGCGGAAAGGAATGAAAAAATGACAGAATCAATGAAAGACTTTGAAAAAGAATTGGAAGAATCTTATAAAGTAATGGGCGATGGAGAGAAAGATACCGATACTTTGCTTGCATGGGAGAAAATCAAAGAATTATATGAAAATCAGGAGACATTGACTGTTACTGTTTCCGGTATTGTAAACAAAGGTGTGATTGCATTGGTTGAGGGAATCCGTGGATTTATCCCGGCTTCCAGACTGAGTTTAAGCCATGTGGATGATCTGAATCCATGGCTTGGCAGAGAACTGCAGGTTCGCATCATCACTGCAGATGCAGAAAATGACAAACTTGTATTATCTGCAAGAGAAATTTTGAAAGAGGCCCGTGATGCGGAGAAAAAATTAAAAGTAGCAGAGATCAAAGAAGGCGATGTTTTAACTGGAAAAGTTGAGACAATCAAAGATTACGGCGCATTTGTTGATCTTGGCGATGGTGTATCCGGACTGGTACACATTTCCCAGATTTCCCTGGACCGTATCAAACATCCTTCCGTAGTTCTGAAAGAAGGACAGGAAGTTCAGGTCAAAGTCATCGGAAATAAAGATGGCAAGATCAGCCTGAGCATGAAAGCCCTGCTTCAGGAAAAACAGGAAGAGGAAGAAGTAAAGGTAGAGATTCCGGAGGCAGAAGAAATCGGAACTTCCATGGGAGATCTGCTGAAAAACTTTAACTTTTGAAAGAAACAGGAGGTTACTCATGGCGGCGAATAAGCTTGTGCGTGAACCCGGAAAATATTTTGACTGCACATCCATGCATGGAAAATGGTGTACGATCACACTGGTTGGACAGGATGTGGGATATGCCCGGGTAGGAATCATTTCCTCCGGAAAAGATTATATTTTGTTCCAGTTCCGGGATAAAAAGGGACTGGTGGCGAAAGCCTATGTCAAACATATCGTAGAAATTAAAATGAATGAGCGAAAATTGAAAAAGGAACAGGAATTGATCGTTCAGGAATGGGATGACAGTGTGAATCCTTTTACCTGGTTCCTTGACAAACGTTGTGATATTCACGTTCATCAGACACGGTTATTTGAGGCAAGTCCTGGATTTTTTCGGGCAAAGATCATGTTTGTCGGAGAGAACATCATTCGAATCCGGGAAAACAGCAAAGATTACAATCTGAACCAGTTTATGATCTGTGGGATGATGGAGAGTTGAGAGGGTAGAAACAATGGAGAATGAGAAAAAAACCGTTGCAGCGGAATTTACAAACGAGGCTGTTGAAACAGCAATGAAGACTTTTCTGGGTGAAAAAACCAATGATAATATGGCGAAACTGATGCAGGCGATGAAAGATGCAAGATTTCTGGTTCCTGCAGATTTCCCGCCAGAGATTAAAAAACAGGTGATCGAGAAAGCAAAACGTGGCGAGAAGATCAATGTAAAATCTGCACCGCGTATGCTTCCAATCATTGTTCAGAATCAGAAAGGGGAGCATTTTGCACCGGCTTACACATCCAGATCACAGATGAAAGGAAATACAAAGTATCCGGCGATCCTGAATGTGACCATTGATGAACTGCTGCGCATCGGTTCTGCACCGCAGCTGGATCTGAAAGGTATTATCGTAAATCCGGACACCGATAAAATGATTCTGCATCCGCAATTTATTGATGCGATGAAGAAAGTTAAAGCAGCTCAGGCGCAGGCATCCGCAAAACCGCAGCAGGGGCAGGGGGCTGCACCACAGGGCAAACCGCAGGTGAAAGAATTCAAGATGAGCCGTGCACAGTTTGAAATGTATGCTCGCAGAACCTGTGAATGGGGGATTATCCCGCGTGCTGCATACAAAGAAAATGCAGAATTTATGAAGAAACTGGAAGAGCAGCAGGGCAGATTTATGGCAACACTGTACCGTCAGCCATATGGTGATAAGCTTCCATGCCCGTACTCTGAAAAAGATTTCGATATCATGATCCTGAATATCGATGATACAACCTGTGTGGCAAGCATTGAACTTCCGAAGCAGAATATGGCACCGCAGATGGCACATTCCATGTACATTGTATGGAATCCGCAGAATAACGAAATGCGTTATTTTACCATTGAGCAGGGAATGCCGAATGAAGATAACGTTCTTTGCGGTGTGGATGCTGACGGAAAACGCGAGGAACTTCAGACTGCTCCGCCTACCGGAAGTGAAATTTCCGCAGTGCTGGAACTGGTTCGTGAGGATCGGGAAGAAGCACAGGAACAGTAAAAATTACTTGAATATTTTAGGTATAGCTGATATAATTATCAGTTGTGTTTAGAAAACAGAATAGACAGTTCGTTTGTACCATCCTGTCGTAAAATAAAACCAGGGCTAGATCAGATGAATTTTTTATCTGCAGTTATATGAGCCATGGTGTAATATGCCATGGCTCTTTTTTTGTAATAGGAAATTACTACGTAATATTCCTATTACAAAAAACGCTCCGATGAAAGGTTTTGTGAGGTAAGATGTGCTTCCGCAGGTGATCTTCGGTACAGACGAGAAGGGATAGGCATATGTATAAAATTAGAACAGAAGAAAGTTTTGATTCGGCACATTTTTTGGCCGGATATGATGGAAAGTGCAGCAATCTGCATGGACACCGCTGGCGGATCGTGATGGAAGCCGGTGCAAAGCAGCTGCACGAAGATGGACAGCTGCGTGGAATGATTACTGATTTTGGGGATATCCGCAGAGATTTAAAGAAACTGGCAGATTTTTATGATCATGCCCTGATCTATGAAAGTGGTACATTAAAACCTCTGACAATTCAGGCACTGCAGGAAGAAAATTTCCGATTGATCGAAGTGTCGTTTCGACCGACGGCAGAAAATTTCGCTAAATTCTTTTATAATAAAATGACAGTACAGGGCTATCAAGTGATGGAAATGGCGGTATATGAGACGCCGAACAACTGTGCGGTATATTCTGAAAGCGAAAGAAAAACGGATTTCGAATAGCGAAAACATAATTATAAAATAGTGGATTTTGAGAGGAAAAGATAGCAGATCGAGAAATCTGAGAATCGTATAAAGTGGAGATGAAAATAAATATGGCAAATTTTAAAGTGGTTGAAATATTCAGCAGTATCAATGGGGAAGGGACCCGTGCAGGACAGTTGGCAGTGTTTGTGCGTATGCAGGGCTGCAATCTGAACTGTACATACTGCGATACAAAATGGGCAAATGAGGAAGACGCGAGATTCCACTGGACTTCCACAGAGGAAATTGTGGAACTGCTGCGCAGCATGGAAATCAAAAATGTGACAATCACCGGTGGCGAGCCGCTGCTTCAGGAAAATATCCAGGAATTGCTGGAAGCACTGGCAAAAGAAGATGGACTGCGTGTGGAGATCGAGACTAACGGCAGTGTGGATTTGAAAGCATTTGCCGAGATTCCAAACGGACCGTCATTTACAATGGACTATAAACTTCCGGGAAGTGGAATGGAAGCATACATGCTGGATGATAATTTTGCAGTTTTGCGCCAGCAGGATACCGTTAAATTTGTAGTAAAAGATTACACAGATCTTTGCCGTGCACGGGATGTGATCAGTACCTATGATCTGACAGAGAAATGTCATGTGTACTTAAGCCCGGTTTACGGACAGATCGTACTGGAAGATATTGTAAACTTTATGAAAGATAACCGCATGAATGATGTCAACATGCAGCTGCAGATGCATAAGATCATCTGGGACAGTGAAATGCGTGGCGTATAAGAAAGAGAGGATGAAAGATGGCTATAGATAAAGATGCAGTGCGTGAGCATGTGCGTGGACTTCTGATTGCACTGGGAGATGATCCGGACAGAGAAGGTTTAAAGGATACACCGGATCGCGTGGCACGGATGTATGAGGAAGTATTTGAAGGTATGAATTATACCAATCATGAGATTGCACAGATGTTTGACAAAACCTTTGAAGAAGATCTGACATTCTCTTCAGATAACAGTGATTTTGTCATTGTAAAAGACATTGATATCTTCAGCTATTGCGAGCATCATATGGCGCTGATGTACGATATGAAAGTGACTGTAGCTTATGTGCCAAACGGAAAAGTCATTGGTCTGAGCAAGATTGCACGTATTGCGGACATGGTTTCCAAACGTTTACAGCTGCAGGAGCGCATCGGAACTGATATTGCAGAAATCATGCAGGAGATCACCGGCTCTGAGGATGTGGCTGTTCTGATCGAAGGATGCCACAGCTGTATGACAGCCCGTGGAATCAAAAAGACAGATGCAAAAACTTATACGACAACATTGCGTGGACGCTTCCAGACAGATATGCTGCTACAGATGCGATTAAACCGACAGTAGTGATTGGTGGAAAAGCATTTTTATGGTTAAAAATGAAATCGTTAAACATTTGTTGTAATAGATATTGAATTAAAAAAAAGATGAGATAGCTGAGAAGGAGAATGAAAAATGGCAGAAAAAGCACTGGTATTGTTCAGTGGCGGCGTGGATTCTACAACCTGCCTTGGACTTGCAATTGATAAATATGGAAAAGAAAATGTGATTGCACTGTCTGTATCTTACGGACAGAAGCATGAGAAGGAAATCGAGGCTTCCAGAAAGATCGCAGAGTATTATGGCATAGAACATTTATATCTTGATCTGGGCGCAATCTTTCAGTACAGCAACTGTTCTCTGCTGAGTCATTCCACCGAAGAAATCCCGGAGGAAGCATATGCGGAGCAGCTGACCAAGACAGACGGAAAACCAGTTTCTACGTATGTGCCATTCCGAAACGGACTGTTTTTATCTTCTGCGGCAAGTATCGCATTATCCAAGAACTGCAGCGTGATCTACTATGGAGCGCACAGCGATGACGCAGCTGGAAGCGCCTATCCTGACTGTTCTGATGCATTCAATCAGGCCATGAAAGAGGCCATTTATCTTGGAAGCGGAAATCAGGTTACCATTGAAGCTCCGTTTGTCAACTGGACAAAGGCTGATGTGGTAAAAAAAGGTCTGGAATTAAAGGTTCCGTATGAACTGACCTGGAGCTGTTATGAGGGCGGCGACAAACCATGTGGAAAATGCGGAACATGTATTGACCGTGCTGCTGCATTTGCCAAAAATGGGATCAAAGATCCGGCGTTAGATTAATTGACAGATATTAAACTCAGTGAGGTAATGAGATGACAGGAAGAAGCAAAGAAGAAACTGCAGGTGTATCCCTGCTTGGAAATCAGAATGTACATTATCCGGATGATTATGCACCGGAAGTACTGGAAACCTTTATAAACAAACATCTGGGAAATGACTATTTTGTAAAATTTAACTGCCCGGAATTTACCAGTCTGTGCCCAATTACAGGTCAGCCGGATTTTGCAACCATCACAATTTCCTATGTGCCGGGAGAGCGTATGGTGGAGAGCAAATCCCTGAAACTGTATCTGTTCAGTTTTCGCAACCATGGCGATTTCCATGAGGATTGCGTGAATGTGATCATGAAAGATCTGATTAAGCTAATGGATCCGAAATACATTGAGGTGTGGGGAAAATTCACTCCGAGAGGCGGTATTTCCATTGACCCGTACTGTAACTATGGAAAACCGGGCACGAAATGGGAAGATGTGGCATGGAACCGCATGGCAAATCATGACCTGTATCCGGAAAAAGTCGATAATCGGTAGAAAACAGGACATCTGCAGGAGCAGGGATCGATGGATAAATACATTAGATATGGAATGAGAACAGGAGAAGTGCAGGATGGAAGAAATGAAGCGAATAGATCGTGTGTTAAAATATAAAGGTGCCATTGTGGATGTGTATGACGATGTTATGCAGTCTCCGACAGGAAAAATCGCGCACTGGGATTACATTGCACACCGCAAAGGGGCTGCAGCGGTACTTCCGGTGACGGAGGATGGAAAAATTCTCATGGTGCGTCAGTACCGGAATGCATTGAACCGCGAGACATTGGAAATTCCGGCTGGTTCCAGAGACAGTGTGGAAGAGCCGACTTCTGTTTGCGCTGCCCGTGAACTGGAAGAAGAAACCGGATATAAAGCTGCAAATCTGGAGCTTTTGATCACCGTGTCTACTACAGTGGCTTTCTGCAATGAGACGATTGATGTGTATCTGGCCACAAATCTGACAAAGACACAGCAGCATCTGGATGAAGATGAATTTGTCGAAGTGGAGAGTTATACCATTGAGGAGTTAAAGGATATGGTTTTGTCACAGAAGATTCAGGATTCTAAAACTGCTGCCGCAATCATGGCATATTACGGAAAATACTGCATACGCTAGAATAAAGCGAATCAGCAGGGTTATGGGCAAAGATGATAACGAAAACCGTAAAACAGCCGGGAAAAATAGCTATGCTGCATGTCTGCATGGTTATTTTTCTTGGCTGTTTCT
>Ga0129312_1001718_pt1 | contig 12108 bp, 10 predicted proteins | sample O827metagenome_FD_94434 | JGI IMG/M metagenome (GOLD analysis project Ga0129312, IMG submission 94434) | Orangutan group fecal microbial communities from Wisconsin, USA - O827 metagenome | ecosystem: Host-associated > Mammals > Digestive system > Large intestine > Fecal | place: USA: Wisconsin... | reverse complement strand
GCGACCGCGTTTGGTTTCATCGACGGGAGGAAAGTCGTTGGCTTCTGCCAGACGCTGGACGTCGCGCAGTCCGGTATCGCCGCTGATCGGGCGAGCCCCTTCGCGCACCAGCTTCATGCCGTTATAATCCATCGGATTATGGCTGGCGGTAACTTCAATGCCGCCATCCACGCCGAGATGGAACGTGGCGAAATAAATCTCTTCGGTGCCGGACATGCCGATATCCAGCACATCGACGCCCGCATCCTGTAAACCTTTCGCCAGCGCCAGTTTTAAGGTTTCGCTGGTGAGGCGGACATCGCCGCCTAACACAATGGTTTTCGGTTTGAGAAATTCGCCATAGGCGCGACCAATGCGCCAAGCGATATCTTCATTCAGTTCCTCGCCTAGTTTTCCGCGAATATCGTAGGCTTTAAAGCAAGTTAATTTATCTAGGATGATCTTATTGTGCATTTATGTTCTTCCATATCTGTCGGCAAAACGGATGACATCATCTTCTCCTAGATAGGAGCCGGAGCGAACTTCTATAAGCTCCAACATAATTTTTCCCGGATTCTCTAAACAATGTTTCGCCCCGACAGGTATATAAATAGATTCATTTTCACTGAGAATTCTTGTTTCATCACAAATTGTTACTTTTGCAGTACCCGAAACTATTATCCAATGTTCAGAACGATGGTGATGCATTTGCAATGAAATCCCCTCTCCAGGTTTTACGGAAATTCGTTTAACTTCATAGCGTTCACCATTATCGATAGACTCATATTTACCCCAAGGACGATAAACTTCAAGATGCGTAAAAACTTCACTACGATTTTCTGATTTAAGCCTTTCGACAATTTTTTTTACATTCTGAACTGAATTCCTATTAGCTACTAACACAGCATCTTTTGTTTGAACAACAACAAGATCTTTTACCCCAACTGTAGCAAGCAGCCCTGAATCTGAACGGAGGTAGCTGCTGTCAGAATCATAAGTTATTACATCACCAACTATTACATTTTCTTCAATGGTTTTATTACTCATTTCCCATAAAGATGACCATGACCCCACATCACTCCAGCCAGCATCCATTGGGATAACAACCGCATCATTCGTTTTCTCCATAACGGCATAATCAATTGACTCATCTGGGCAAGCGCAAAAAGCATCTTTATTGATACGAATAAAATCAAGATCTCCATTAAGTTCAATCATTGATTTTTTACAGGCCTCAAGTATGTCTGGTCTATATTTTTTTAATTCATCTAAATACCTATCAGCTCGAAATAAAAACATACCACTATTCCAATAATAGTTACCAGATGAAAGAAACTCTTGAGCTGTATCTATGTTAGGTTTTTCAACGAACTCAGCCACTTCAAAAGCTAAATTAGCATTATTGCCACTACATAAATGACCTCTTTTTATATATCCATAGCCTGTTTCGGGACTATTAGGCACTATACCAAATGTGATTAATTTTCCTTTGTTTGCATATGGAATAGCACTCAGCACACTTCTACAAAATGCATCTTCGTCTTTTATAATATGATCAGCTGCAAGAACCAAAATTAATTTTGATTGTTTTGACTTATTACGTATTGCATTCAGTGCAGCGAGAGTTACAGCTGGTGCAGTATTCCGGCCGACGGGCTCAAGAATAATATTCTGAGTGAGTTTATTTAATTGTCGAAGTTGCTCAGCAACTATAAATCTATGCTGCTCATTGCAAATTACAATTGGGTTATCACACTTTAACCCTTGAAGACGATTTAATGTCGTCTGTAACATTGTTCCATCATCCCCTAAATGGAGAAATTGCTTTGGATGCTTAACTCGTGATAAAGGCCACAAACGACTACCGGTACCACCAGCAATGATAACAGGAAGTAAAGACATATTTTGACTCACTTTATACTTAAATATAATTTGTATACATTATTAACCATTAATCTCTTAGTAAAGAGCATATCAAATCTATCTTTTGCTCCTTTACTGAATTTTTCACTATTAGCAATAGTTTTAACAATCCCTTCAGCAAGAGCTATAGCACTCCTTGGCTCAACAACAATTCCTGATGTTCCATTTTCGTTAACCCATGGAACACCACTTCGGGGGATATTCGTAGAAACTAATGGCTTTGAAAAACTCATTGCTTCTAATTGTACCACACCAAACGCTTCAGACTCATGTATAGATGGGAGACAAAATACATCACAGCATTTATAATATGAAGCTAAGCATTTATAATCTATACTTCCCAAAACAACAACCTTGTGTGATAAGTTATTATCATAAATCTGCCTCCTTAATTTTTTTAATAATGCGCCCCCCCCCCCAATTAATATGATGTAATCATCAGGTAAATATTTCGCTGAATCAATTAAAATATCCATACCTTTATAATAAACCAATCGCCCTAATGAAAATATTATTTTTTTATCTTTATACTTACTTTTAATTAATTTTTCTTCTTGTAGGTCAACAGGCATAACACTGGTATCTACACCTATAGGAATACAAATTAATTTATTTTGATATTGTTGCAGCGATGGAGATGATTGACCATACACTGGACTAGTCACAATTATATAAGTGCACCTATCCAAAATCCATCTTTGTAAAGGTAAAAATAATCTGAATAATTTTTTTTGCTTAACAATATCACTATGCCAATGTAATACAATTTTACCTTTTGGAGGAAAAAGATATATAGCGAGAACAGCTAAAGGGTTAGGTAAATGTACGTGGATAATATCATAATTATCTTTTATTTTTCGCCATTTATTTATAAATGATATTGAAATCGGAGTGGAAAATAGAACAATAAAAGTCTTTTGTCGAAAAACTCGATATTTATAATTCCTATCATCAATACGAGGTCCCAATGGATCTACACATAAAATATCAACAGCCTGTATATGTTCTTCAAACATGCCTTCACTGATATCAAACGCGACTTGCTCAATTCCTCCATGTACAGGTGGGTAAAACTTACTAACTTGCAATACCTTCATCAGCATCATCCTCTACTACATAAAAGCAGTAAAACAAAAAACTCAACACAATAAACACACATAGAAGTAGCATTTTAACTATTAGGAGTTCAAAATATATTTAAAATAGTTAATACATGCTTGACTTGAGAAAAATTTCAAATAATATTCACGAGTATCAGAGTGAGTCATAGGATGTGTGCTCAACTTTTTAATTGCTATCACATAATCATCTAGAGTAATGCAAGAAAAAATATTTTGACTATTTAACATAGTCTCATATCCAATTAATGAAAATGACGAGGCAATTACCTTCTTATTATATTTAATCGCTTCCGCTATTTTCACTTTCATGCCTGCTCCCGTCAGGACAGGAGATATTATAACATCAACTTCATTATAAAAGTCTTCAATTGAATTAATATAGCCCAGAGTTTTTACATTTTTACGATTAAGTAATTTTGAGTACTTATCGAAACCATTACCCGCAATAATAAATTCTATTTGTTTATTATTCAAAAACCTAGGTGATAATTTTTTCGAAATGAACTCTGCAGCTTTAATATTCGCGAAAAATGCAGTTCCAATAAAACCAACTCTAAATATACTATCTGTACTATTATTATTATGTAATATTACCTCGTTACTCAAGTCATCTTCTATACAAACTGGGACACAAAAATCAGACGAACGTCCATATATGCACTTAAGCCTAGCACTATCATTTTTATGAAGTGAAATTATTATATCACTATATTTTATAGCTTTTTTTTCCGCTAAATAAGATGGCAAAAGAGAAGGCAAGTACAATATTCCCCCTGACTTCAATCTTTCTAATTCAAAATCAATCTCGACATTATGAAAAAATGTAATAACTTTTATGTCTGTAGATATCTCTTTAGATAATTCAGCTATTCCCCCAAGCAAACTGGAGTCAAGATAAACGAATTTGGGCTCAAAGACTTTTATAATATTTTTAATTTTCAATAAACAATCGCGATTTAACCGTCCAGCATATCCCTTCAGGTTATCTATGGCTATTTTTACTTTTGACACATTAGTTTGTAGTTCATATTCATATATCCCTTTTAATTTCTTAACTATTGCAACTTCCTTCACCTCACTATCTTCAAGTGCCCTCAATGCTTTTAAATTATTTCTAGACACGATGCTGCCACCATAGTTTTTCTCATCAAGAGAGAGCGAGATATATAAAATTTTATTCATAATCATAAGATCGCATATAATTTATAGCATAATGATCAATTATAATAAACGGCAATAAAAAAGCATAGACAACTTCAATATTAACAGCAAACATGATTGATAACAATGAATACCATAGAACCAACCGCATCATTATCTTGTTATAATTAGATAGCCTGGCAGCACAGAGTTTTCTAAACGCATTTCGATAAATCACGTAAAAAAATATGAGGGAAACGACTCCACTCTGGATAACAGAAAAAAGAATACCTGACTTTGCTGCTAACGACTCACCAGTCATTAGCATTTTATTGACCTCGCTTACATTTAATGTAAAAGGCAATAGTTCTTCTGCTAATTGAACAGCTAAATCAAGAGGTCCCAAAAGATAAGAACTATAGGTACCATAGCCCTCACCCAATGGATAGTATATTAAACTCAGCAGAGCCGCAAGGGCTGTTATTAAACGAGTGCTAACACTTGTGAATTTATCTACATCTACAATCAGTGCTGGAAGAATCGTATTTAAAAACACATAAAAAACTGCAATTGATACAGGAATTAATATAAGTAACGATTTTATTTTTTGGGTTAAGTTCATATTAAGATAAAACACAATAACACCACTCATCAAAATTAATATGAGCGAAGCTTTAGAGCCAATAAATAGGTTGCCTACTACAAGCGCACCTCCCATAAATAGTTTAGCGATCTTTGAGTTAACCAGTACTATGCTTATCAACAAGAAAATATTTAAAGTAAACGCAGCCATTGATGGTTCAGGGGACAATAACCTTTGTCTAAATCCAAAGCCATAGCCATCCATACTTTTATGAAATAAACTCAATGAGTTTGGCGAAAAAAACTCCAAAATAAGAAGAAGAAGCAACAAAACAGAAGCATTTATGATACAAAATTTAAGAGCAGAGGATGTTATTCTTCTAGCCAAAAAAATGGCAGTGTATATAGTAAAAAAATAAACGATATAATACGTCGAAGCAAATACAAGCTTACCAAAAATCAATCCACCATACTCGTTTTCTACAGAACCTCTAGAGATGGCATAATAGAAACATTGTAAAAGCGATATAGTAAATGTTAATAGGTAAAAATAGAGAAAATATTTACTGGTAGAATCAAGATTTAAAACAAAGCGGCTACGAATAACAATCAACATAAAAATAAATAATGCCCCCCCCCACATAGGACTTGCACCTAAAGTTCCAAGATATTGTTGTAGTGGCAAATCATTTATTATCATGCAAATGAAAATCATCGAAAGTAATAGTGGTAAAAACACTCTTTCTCTCGTATGTCTTTTGGGCATTGCTTTATTTGCATACATTATATCACCCTATCAACTTATTATTTTTGCAAAAAAAATATAGCTTGTTACGCATAGAATTGTAAAGCGTTCTTATTTTTCCATGATAAATATTTGTTAATAAAAGATCATGTTCAATTATATTATAAGTGAGCAATTTTTCATTAATTATTGCATTCAGTTTAAACAGAATAAGTTGCTGTGATACGTTTCTTGCGCCATACCATCCCTTGCTATTAACTGGAAATAACCAATTCGTGAGATGCTGATTCAATTTATCCGAAAAGATAGGAACATCAACGCGCTTAGATACCAATGCATTACTAAGATATCTCATATATTCTGCGTCCATACCACTTTGTTTATTAAGAGGTAAAAGTTTATCAATGTTTTTTTTTCTACCTAGAAAAAAATAAGAAGATACCCAAGATGAAAAATGCCGATCATAAACACTAAAAAATTCGCCTATACTGTTAACATCACCATAAATGTTATTATCTTCACATGTAGATATTGCTTTCCTATATAAATACCTATCGAAACATGTAAAAAAATGGTGATGACAAAATGTATCATTAATAAAAACTATAATTTCATCATCTGACGGATTTTTCATATTAACCAGGAGGTCATAACCTTCATCCCAAGCAGAAAATTCACCACCAATATTACTCCCTATTATCCACGTTACATTTTTATTATTCTCTATATTTGGTTTGACCGTTCTATTATTGTCCACAAACACTATAAAATAATCAAACCCCTGCAGAAAAGAAATAATCTCTTCCCTAACCCTCTGATAGTAATTTGGATAATAAAGTGCAACAATAACATTTACTTTAATCATTTAAAATACCATATTGTTATTCAACACGTTTAATAATTCCTATTGCGGTTATTTATAATCAGTGATGATTGTACAATGCTCACAAAAAAACCGAAGAATATATAATTAGTTTTCAAATACGTCCCTTCATTTTTCTTATCAATGTACCAAAAAATGCCTTTAAAGTAATTTTTATTGGGGCTCTAAACATTAATTTATTAAGACTATAACCTTTAAAATTCGGCACACTTCCCCCCAGAAGCATAACAGCCCAGCGACGAACATTTGCCGTCTGTTTACGATTAGCTTGGTATGGTTGAATTTTCTCAAGATCAGAAATATTAAAAGGTGTAAGTGATATTACATTTTTATTTAAAGCAAGATCCAACAATTGACGGCCTTTAAGTGTACGAGCAATTGTTAAACTACGTCCCTCCTTCTCTATAAAACTAGGATAGCCGTTAGTAGTAGAATACCAAGCGTCTGCACATACAATATCAGCAGCTTCACCAATACCGTCAGCACATAGTTTGCAACGAGGCTGTAAGTAGCGATTAAGTACACCGCCCCATGATTCATTATAAGTCATAGTAAACTCTTCACCATCATCAGTAATAGCTTTTGTCAATCCTGGCCATCCGTCTCCTCGATAACGAAACGAGATTAAATGTTCATGTTTTATGTGCCATCGCTCAAGAATATTTCTTGTACCTTCTTCACTTGGCACTCCAGCACACATAAATGAAAGTAGGTATGGAAACTGCTCTTGAAATTCTTGCCGACTATTAACCAATGTGCGCATAGCCGCAATATCACAGGGTTTACCAATAACAGCGTACCGTGTACCATTACCTAATAATGAACGAATGACACTAAGTGGTGATGAAGGTGAATAGCGAGAGCCAGCACATTTTAATATATCTTCCTGACTCTTCATTATATATGTTACATTGCGTATTGGATTATCAACTGAAACACCAACCTGTATTATTGCATCAACCAATCCAGAATCAACAAGATAAACTGCAATGGCGGTTAAAACCCCACCAGAAGACCCCTTATGACGTATATCTGGGTCAACTGCATTTCCACTCTCACAACTCACTACCGGCCCCCATAAAAGGTTATAAGGAGCCATACTGTTATTATGGGAAATAGATTTACCAGGGCATACTAGCTGTGATAATGAATCATCAATGAAAGAAATAGGTCTATAATATCCTTCTTTATTAATATCCATACCATTGGGGTTTTCAGTGCAAAATCCACAACCCACACACATTCCAGATTCAATGACTTGTGCTATTTTTTTCATTGCTTAATAATTCCTGAAGATAACCAACATATTTTTCGTTTCTTTGATTTGCTTTAATTCTTGCATTAATCATTGCAGATTGCATTTCTTCAAAATTATTATCATAATACTCAAATAATTTTGTCACTAAACTTTTGGTATCTAATGTATAAGCATCCAAAGTAAAACGATAATCCAAACTACCAAATACTCCAGAGAATTTTCGACTATACGCTATAGGTACTGTTACAACTCCTGCAGATAGTGCCCCAATGGTTGCATGCATACGTGATCCAGTAAAAAATGTTAACTGACTCATATAAGTTTTAGCTTGGATAGGTGATGTAAATTTAGGTGCTACTATTACTCCATTATCTAATGAAAACATTTCTTTAATTTGATTGCAAACACGATAGTCATCTTCCACAGGTAGATGGTCTGCAATGACATGTCCAATCAAATGAACTTCCTTCCCTCTAACTCTAAATAATTCAATAATCTCTTTGACGAATAACTTATAATCAACTGTCAATCCAAACTGATTATCGCCTGTGTAACCACCATTCCATAACAAACCTGAAATGTTGATACCAATACTGTTATCTATCTTGGGCAAAGTATCATATGGTAGAGTAAATGCTACATCTGATACTTCTTCACAATTCAATCCCATGTCATGTATGAATTTCGTAGATTTATAGTCACGAGAAAAAACTGAATCACATTTCGAAATCAAATAACGCGCTATTATATATGATATTCTGCTATTAAAAGGTCCGATTGTTTGAGGTGAAAGAATGAGTTTCTTTTTAACTCTTAACGCTAAATACTTTGTAATTGAGAATGTAATAAATCTCTTAATTCCATATATATCCGTAAAACTGTCACCCTCACCAATGTCCATTACAATATCGTATTTGTCAAATAATCTAAGTCCAGAAAAATCAAGTTTTGCAAAATCAACAATAAACTTTTTTAATGAGAAATCTCTATGTGTTAATTTAACTGCAAATCTTTGCTCTACTTCCTTTCTAATTGATAACTCATTAACAAACGGTGTACCAAAAGTCTCCAATTCAATAGCAACTTTTGAACGACTCGCAGACTCAACTAAAAGAGCAACTTGTGCAACTGCAAGAGCACTAACGCCATAGTTAGTCGAATTAATATTGTGCCATGCTAAGCAAATTTTAATTGGTTTCATCAAAATACCCCGGTGTAAATATAAACCCACTATCTAATTTAATCATTTTTTGTAATTCAGATTTCGTTCTTAACCACCATTTACTCTTTTCAATAATATTTATCACTCTCGGTTCAAATCTATATTTGATGATCTTTGCCGGAACTCCTGCAACAATCGCATATCTAGGAACGTCGCTAGTGACAACTGCTCCAGTAGCGATAACAGCCCCTCTCCCTATAAATTTTACCGCAGGTGAAATTACACTATTATGCCCAAACCAAACGTCGTCTTCTATCACTCGTGAAGTTATTGCTATGGTGTCTTGTTTTACTAAACCCAACTCTGAATTATATAAATATGGATGCAACGAGACAAATTCAACCCCATGATTTCGTCCAAATATATATGCTGTTGGTGCAAACGAACAATATCTTCCTATTTTTGTTTTAGGTGGCACTCTTTTAGGGTCAAAACAACCATAGCTATACATACCAATATCAATATCATATAGTTTTATATATAATCGTCTCAATATACAACTTTCAAATTGATTTTTTTTAATGAGAACACGACATATAAACTTCAGAAAAATGATATGGGTTTTATTTATCATGACCAACTCCTCTTTTGATCATTAGTACGTAAAAGTATGATATTAATATTTGCCCTCCAATTATCACCATCAATATTCCAGAATACGTTTCAGAAATTAATATAAATGGAATGCATAAAATAGTAATAGTAAGATTTATGAGTGCTCTTTTTTTTTGCTCTCCATTTATCATTAAATATGAACCAAATGAGGCGCATAAATATCGCATAAAAATCAATAAACTAAATAGAAATATATATTGTCTTTCCATAGAAAATTTTTCACCAAAGAATACCATCACGACATCTCTAGAAAAAAAATAATATGATAATGAAATTATAATTGCTGATGATGAAAACAAGAAAACTAAAAAGTATATCTTCTTTATTCTACTTGTCAGTAAATGTGCATATGGAATAGCAAATGATACAACTGCTGCCGACAACCCTATACATGAATTATATAACCGATTCAATGGTTGATAATATGCATACATATCTCTACCGAATAATAACAATAGAAAAAACGAGTCTAATTGTAAATTAATGTTTGTCGCAATCGAATCGATAGAGTAATGTTTCCGTGCGATATAATTATCCCTTATTAATTTATAATCTATTTCTCTTATCATTTTAAATACTTGCAATGGTTTTCTATATATAGCCAAAGGGATTAATCTAAAAAAAACAAGATATAACATAAGACATTGAGGAAATATGTAAATAAAAAAAGATGATAAAATAACAAACAGACTGCAAAAAATATTTAAAATAAAATCCTCAATATATTTATATTCTGTTTTTAATTTTATAGAGTATGTTTCTAATATTGAGGTTAGTACCCCAGAAATGTATCCCAAAAAAAACACCCCCCCAGCACTCCATCCATCAGCAAACATAAAATAAGTTGATAACACAAAAGAAAAAAACAAATGAACAACTAGCCTAACTGCTCCATTCATTGATAGTTTCTGATATCCATCAATATCGTTATCTAATGACTTATTAGTTAGTGAGAGAACTTCATTATTGATCCCACCATCAACAAAAACGGAGAGTAACTGGGCAAAAAAAATCGATGTTACAATAATGCTATATTCAGCATTATTTATTGAATGCGATAAGATTGCCAAAAAGAGAAGACCAGTGATCATCTTACATAATGTTGTTCCAAATGACAAACAAGCATTTATTTTCATTATATTTACTTTGAGTAAAACCATCCATTAATAGAAATCAATGTAATGTCCATTGAGCCAGCTATAATAAATTTTCAGATGCATGCGAAGAAATTAATAGATATAAAATTAGCATATAATAACTCACATTAAAGAAGTAAAATCCAAACCTTTTTTATCTTTTGAAGATATCAACATCTTGTCAGTTGCTTTAGGCCATTGTATACCAATGCTCTCATCATCATACCGAATGCAAACCTCATGTTTTGGAGAATAAAAATCTGTTGTTTTATAAAGAAATTCGGCTATATTTGACAACGTTATGAACCCATGCGCAAACCCCTCCGGGATCCATAACTGGCGCTTATTCTCAGCAGATAAATTCACCCCTACCCATTTGCCAAAGGTAGGTGACGATTTACGAATATCAACCGCAACATCAAAAACTTCACCAACAACACAGCGTACCAGTTTTCCTTGAGCATAAGGTTCTAACTGATAATGCAGTCCGCGTAAAACACCTTTGCAAGACTTCGAATGATTATCCTGAACAAATTCAACTTTGCGGCCTACAGCTTCCTCAAAAACCTTCTGGTTAAAGCTCTCGAAAAAGAAACCGCGCTCGTCACCAAAAATTTTCGGTTCGAAAATTAATACGTCTGGAATTTCTGTTTTAATAACGTTCATTTTATTACTAACCTTTAATCATTTTCAGCAGATACTGACCATAAGCATTTTTTTTCAGCGGTTCAGCTAATACTTTCACCTTCTCAGCATCAATAAACCCTTTACGGTAAGCAATTTCTTCCGGGCAGGAAACTTTCAGCCCCTGACGTTCTTCAATTGTTGCAATGAAGTTGCTTGCCTCAATCAGGCTTTGATGTGTCCCCGTGTCCAGCCATGCATAACCACGGCCCATCATGGCAACAGATAAACGCCCCTGTTCCATATAAATACGGTTAATATCGGTAATTTCCAGTTCACCGCGGGCAGAAGGCTTAAGGTTTTTCGCCATTTCCACAACGTCGTTATCATAGAAATAAAGCCCGGTTACCGCATAATTACTTTTTGGTTGTAGCGGTTTTTCTTCCAGGCTGATCGCCGTACCATTTTTATCAAACTCAACGACACCGTAGCGTTCAGGATCATTAACGTGATAGGCAAATACCGTTGCACCACTTTCTTTGTTAACAGCGACATCCATTAACTTCGGCAGATCATGACCGTAGAAGATATTATCACCAAGAACCAAAGCACAATCATCACCACCGATAAACTCTTCACCGATGATAAATGCCTGCGCAAGACCATCTGGACTCGGTTGCACTTTATACTGAAGATTTAGCCCCCACTGGCTCCCGTCACCCAGCAGTTGTTGAAAACGAGGAGTATCCTGCGGCGTACTGATAATCAGAATATCGCGAATACCCGCTAACATCAGTGTAGAAAGCGGGTAATAGATCATCGGCTTATCATAAATAGGTAATAGCTGTTTACTGACAGCCATAGTCACAGGATAAAGACG
>Ga0129312_1001717_pt1 | contig 12121 bp, 10 predicted proteins | sample O827metagenome_FD_94434 | JGI IMG/M metagenome (GOLD analysis project Ga0129312, IMG submission 94434) | Orangutan group fecal microbial communities from Wisconsin, USA - O827 metagenome | ecosystem: Host-associated > Mammals > Digestive system > Large intestine > Fecal | place: USA: Wisconsin... | reverse complement strand
GGCCCAAGAGATTCACTGATAGACCATTTGGAGGTACATTATGAAGAGCATCAACAGACCCCGTAACCGCGAGAAGCGCACCAAGTCCATGCCCGCTGACGCCATCATGTCCGTCAAGATCCAAGTGCCGCGTGATGCCTATTTGCAGCTCAAGGAGCTGGAGCGGTCGAAGCGGTATTCCAAGGAAGAGATCTTCCTTTGTGGCCTCCAGACCTGCGCGGGTCAGTAATCCAATCCCTGTATCAGACAACCTTGTGGAGAGTGGCTGGAAAATACTATTCATGAGGTGATCGTATGAAAAAGAAACTCACTTTCTTCGTCGGCCTGTTGCTCGGCATCGCACTTGTCACAACCACTGGTGCAGCAGCAAGCGCTGTGATCCAGGCGACATTGAGCAATCACCCGGTTCGAGTCAATGGCGAGTATGTGGACATTCAGGGCTACCTGATCAATGGACACAACCACTATCAGCTCCGTGACCTCGGTGAATTGCTTGGCTTTGATGTGGAGTGGGATGCGAAGGCGCGTTGCGTCAGCATCACAACTGGCGATGCAGTGGAGAAATCGGAAGTCCAAACGGATGATACCCGGTATATCCCTGTGGTCGGAGATGTGATTACTTGCAGTGACGGCTATCGGTATGAGATCAAAGATGTCAGCAAGTGGAACAGTAGTATGTTTGCTTCTGAAGCAACGGCAGCTCTGCCGAGTCCTACCTGCGATTGGAGCTTATTGCCTCAGCCTGACCTGCCCGCAGCTGAAAGCCGCCACTTCACAGTCGGCGGCAAGGAGTATCTTTTCATGCGGAACCTGTATGAAACCCGCAGAATGCAGTACACCCTCAATAACGCAATCGGCAACAACCCCCAGACATGGGTGAACGGAAAACCTGCTACTATGGCCAACGGTCAGCCCCTGGTGCGTATCAATCTCTCCATTCCGGAGGATGCACATGCGTACAGTTTCTGGCCCTGGCGCAGTGAGCAAATCACCGAATTGTTCGACTCCTGCCCGCCCGGAGAGTATTCGATGGAGGCCTGGGATGTCTACTGTGACGGTGCATTCCGCTATACCGAGTATTACATCCATGTCAAATAACAACTGAATACGGCAAGCCCCATGAGAAGCAGTGTGCTGTAGAAGTGCACTGCTTCTTTTTCATCCCTATCAGCCCAAGGGAGATGCAATTACATCTCCCTAAGTTCAAAACTATGGAGGTTCAAATCCAATGAAAAAACGAGTAGTATCCATGCTCCTCGCGGTTATCATGCTGCTTGGTATGTTCCCCGGAGTCGCCTCCGCTGCCGGTTCGGTGGAAGAGGCCCTGGGTGAGGTGGACATCTATAACGGTGGCTATCCCCTGAGCTATCTGTCCATCAACGGCAGAGTGCGCGAGCTGATCTATACCTACTACAACTATGTTGACCGCAACGGCAAAACGAAGGAGATTCCCGCGTATTGCGTCAATCCCAATACCAAGGGTGTTCCGCAGTCGGTTGCCAAGGGCGAGAGTATCAAATACCTCGCGCAGGAAATCGGCAGCGATCCCAAGGTAGTGGGTATCGTTGCCAACGGCTACCCCACTCGGAGCCTTGGTGAGTTGGGCCTTGAGAATAAGTACCAGGGCTATTACGCGACCAAGATGGCGCTCTGGTGCTATCTGCTGAGCCATTGGGACATCAACAATCTCAAAGTCAACTCCTCGCTGACCGGTGTGGAGCTTCAGCGTGCCAATAAGATCCTGGCAGCGGCCAAGGACATCTATCGCCGAGGCACCGCATGGACGAAGGTTCTTCAGCCCAGATTGACTTCTGAGGCGGATCGCCCGGAGGCCTATCCCGTAACGATCAATGGCCAGCAGTATATGCAGCAGGTCTTCACCCTCACCTCTGAAACTTGGGTGTGCGACTACGACATCAGCGTGGCCTTTTCCGATCCCTCCGCTGTGCCCGCAGGTGCGAAGATCGTAAACCTGGACAATCAGGAGATCTCCAAGGTCACCACTTCCGGCACCGGAAACGGGTATTCCGGCAAATTCAAGGTGATCTATCCTGTCAGCTCCATTTCCGGCCAGAGCGGCAGCGTGCAGCTCTCTTACCGCTGCAATGTCTATAACTACGGCGTCTACTACGCAGTATGTGCGGAAGTGGATAAGTACGGCAACCTGCAAAACTACATGTGCGATACCGACCCGACAGTGCCCCTGAGCCTGTCGGACTACAGCAATTATGGCAGTCCTGACGAAGACGAGCCTACCTACGAGACCAGCTTGAAAATCGTCAAGCTGGAGACAGGCACCGAAGTCCCTCTGGCTGGCGCAATGTTCGAGATTGTTGATCCGGAAGGCGCTACTATCGGCACCTTCGCGACCAATTCCAAGGGCGAGATCACAATCCCTGTGGATCTGATCGGCACCTATACCGTCTACGAGCGTGTTGCACCGCAGAACCATCTGCTCAGCAGCAATCCCGCACAAAATATTCGAGTGGAGTACGGCAAGCAGGCCACAGTTACCTTTACAAACGAACCTTACGGCACCCTGCGGGTCAATAAGTACTCCAACACCGGCATGAGCCTTCCCGGCGCAGTCATTCAGGTCGAACACATCGAGTCCGGCGTGAAATACTCCGCTGAGACCAACTCCGCTGGCGTGGCCATCTTCGATGAGATCAAGCCCGGTGCATACCGCATTGTGGAAACGGCCAGCCCGGCCGGATACCTGAAGGACGATACGGTTTTCACTGCCACCGTCACGACTGGCGAAACCACCAGCATCTCCATCGTCAATGAGGAGAAGCCCGGTCTGCGGATTCTGAAGTATGACAGCAAAACCCAGAAGGCTTTGCCTGATGTGACTTTTGAGGTCTATAAGGATACGCAGCTGATTGGCACCTTCACCACTGATGAATTCGGTGAGATCCTGCTGGTAGATCTGGAACCCGGCACCTACCTTGCCAAAGAGGTAGCCACCAGCAACGAGCACATTATCAATACCAATCCCCAGCAGATTGAGCTGAGCGGAGGAGATGGTATCCGGCAGCTGATTTTCTTCAACGATCAGAAGCCTGGAATCCACCTCGTGAAGCTGGATTCTTCCTCTCTGGAACCGCAGCCCAATGCACGCTTCAAAATTGAGCTGGTCGGCGGCACTTTCTCCAAAGAGTATGTGACTGACGAGAATGGTGAGATCGACCTGACAGCTCTGGAGCCCGGTGCATATACCGTCACGGAGCTGGCAGCCCCGGATGGCTACCTGATCGACGATGCCACGCGCATCATCCAGATCAATGGCAATGAGAATGCACGCTTCGTATTCACCAACACCCGGAAACCCGCCTTCCGTCTGGTCAAGCTGGACAGCTATAACAGCGAGCCGCTGGCTGGTGCGAGCTTCAGGATTGCAAAGATCGAGGATGGTTCTCATTACCTGGATCGGGTGACCGATACCAACGGTGAGATCAATATCGCCGATCTGGAACCCGGCGTCTACTCCGTCAAGGAGATGAAGGCACCGGAAGGCTATGTGGCTGATCCCATGGAGTACCATGTGGAGCTGTTCCCCGGTCGGGTCAGTGAACTGGTCGTCTCCAACGACCGCAAGCCGACTCTGGAGATCATCAAGACCGACGCCATTACCGGCGCTCCTGTGGAGGGCGTCAACTTCACCGTGAAGAAGGTGGATTCCTCCACGCTGACTACCGTTACCTCCGACGAGGATGGTAAGTGCTATATTGAGAATCTCGATCCCGGCGTCTATGAGGTGTGGGAGCAGTCTGTACCTGACGACTACCTGCTCAACGAGGAGCATCAGCTGATTACGCTGTTCCCGAATCGAATGGGCACCGTCCAGTTCCAGAACTATCCCAAGCCTACCCTGACGGTCAATAAGATCGACAGCATCACCGGCGACCCCATCAAGGGTGCCAAATTCAGCGTCAGTTTCCGCTCTGATAAGACCAGCACCGGAGAGATCCGGGATCTGGGCACCTACTACTCCGATGAGAATGGCCAGTTCAAGCTGAATAAGCTGGATGACGGCTGGTACACCATCAAGGAGCTGGAACCTGCTGCTGGCTATTCCATCAAGGAACCTGCTGAGCAGGAGGTCTATGTGGAAGCCGGACGCGGGAAAACTGTTACCTTTGAAAACACACCTCTGTCCGCCATTATCGTTAAAAAGGTGGATTCCGCAACTGGTGATCCCTTGCAGGGCGCATGGTTCCGTGTCCGCTTCCTCGGCGGCACCAGCGGCACCGGTGGCACCATCATCGCGGAGCGCCAGACCTCTTCCAACGGCACCTTTGTTCTGACCGGACTCAAGGCAGGCACTTATGTCATCGAAGAGATCTCGGCACCGGATGGTTATGTGCTGAGTGAAGATGATATCCAGACCGTCTACCTGAGCGGAAAGGATCAGGATGTCATCACCGTCACTTTTGGCAACGAGGCGAAAGGCAGCCTGCTGATCAAGAAGATCGATGCAGTGACTCGCGAGCCACTGTCCGATGTGGAATTCATGGTCACAGCCAGTGATGGCAGCGTGATCGGCAACAGCAATGGCCGCTATGTCACTGACAGCGCCGGCACCATCCTGATCGACGGCCTCGATCCCGATATGACCGTGGTGGTCAAGGAGGTACGGCAGAAGGAAGGCTATGTTCTGGATGATGTGCCTCAGAGCATCAAGATCAAGAGCGGCGAGACCGTCAGCCTGGAGTTCCGCAACTACCCGGAAGGCACACTCCTCATCACCAAGAAGGACGCCTTCACGAAGGAACCCCTGGCGGGCGTTGAGTTCCTGGTAACTACCAGCGATGGCACCACCATCGGAACGAATAATGGCCGCCATACCACAGACAGCTCTGGCAGTATCGTGATTCCCAATCTGGAGCCCGAAACGACCGTCATCATCAAGGAGACTAAGGCAAAGGCCGGCTACATCCTGGATGATACCCCTCAGCAGGCAGTGATCAAGAGCAATGCGGTTGTTACCGTTGAGTTCCTGAACCAGCCCCTCGGCTCCCTGCAAATCATCAAGAAGGACAGTGCAACCCGTGAACCTCTGGAGGGTGTGCAGTTCATGGTGACCAAGACCGATGGCGCGGTCATCGGAAATGGAACCGGCCTCTATACCACCGATGCAGACGGCAGCATTATCATCAATGGTCTGGAACCTGAGATGACGGTCATTGTTAAGGAAGTCAGGGCTAAGGACGGCTATCTGCTCGATGACACGCCCAAGCAGGCAACCATCAAGAGCCATGAAGTGACCACCCTTGAGTTCCTGAACCAGCCTCTCGGCGGCCTTCGAATCGTCAAGCTCGATTCGGTTACCCACAAGCCTCTGGAGGGCGTGGAGTTCAAGGTGACTTACGCTGACGGCAGCTATGTGCCTGATGAGGGCGGCAAGCTGTCTTCCAACGGAATCTATAAGACGGATTCCAACGGTGAGATCCTGATCTCTGACCTGGTTGGTACAGTCGTCGTGACGGAAACCAAGACCATTCCCGGTTATGTCATCGACGAAAATACCCGCAGCCAAACGGTCGTGATCAATGCCAACGATCTGCAGACTCTTACTTTCTTCAATACCCCTTCCGGTGGATTGCAGATTTTGAAGAGCGATGAAGATACCGGAAAGCGGATCTCCGGCGTGAAGTTTGAGGTCCGAAAAATCAACGGTGAGATCATTGGCACCTACACCACAGACCGCAATGGTGTGATCAGCATTCCCAACGCTGAGAGTGGCTGGTACAGCATTGTGGAGCTGAAGGCGGCGGATGGCTACGAGCTGGACGCCACTCCCGTTCAGGCGTGTGTGAAGGATGGCCAGACCACCACGGTGGAGATCACCAATCAGCGGATGGCTTCCATCATGATCCACAAGGTGGACGCCAATACCGGTAAGGGCATCTACGGCGTGAAGTTCGTCATCTATGACTCTGGTAAGAATCCCCTAATGGAAGTCGAAACCGATCAGGATGGTTATGCCTATGTCCATGACGAGCTTGTTCCCGGCAAGTACTACATCCGCGAGCTGGAAGCCGCAGAGGGCTATATCCGTGATGAGCAGTATAAAACCGTTTATGTCGAGGCGGGAAAATGCGCCCAGATCAAGTGGGAAAACGCCGCTGTCACCGGCCAGATCCAGGTCCGCAAGTATGCTGCGGCAGACAACACCATCACCGGCGATAAGGAAGGCAGCCCCCTGAAGGGTGCCGTCTATGAGATCACACAGGCACGCTCCGGCGCTGTGGTCGGCTACATTGTGACCGACGCACGCGGCGTTGCGGCCTCTGATCCGCTGCCTCTGGGCCGATACTATGTCACCGAGGTGTCCGCACCCGGCTACTATCAGCTCAGCGGCGAGAAGATGGAGGCGGAGATCGAGTATCCCAACCAGATTATTAGGCTGTCTTCCTACAATAAGCCTGCCAATCTGGGTGTAACCATCAAGAAGACCGGCAACCGCGAGGTGCAGCCCGGTCAGGTGATGAGTTACGACTTCTCTGGTATCTCCAACACCTCCAATGTGGCACTCAACAACTTCTTCTGGCATGACCGTATTCCCACGGATGCTACCAGAGCACTGAGCATTTCCACCGGCACCTACAATCAGCGGCTCTACTACAAAGTCACCTTCAAAACCAATCTCAACGATTACCGGACGCTGGCCAGCAACCTGCTGACCTCCAACAACTACTCTCTGAGCCTCAACGCGGCAACGCTGGGTCTGGTTCAGGGTGAGTATGTCACTGATGTCCGGTTTGAGTTCGGTACGGTGGCCAGTGGCTTTGCATCTGTGATTAAGCCCACCATGCGCGTGCAGGTCCTGGGTACAGTCAGCAATGGCTACCAGATCATCAACCGCGCTGATGTTGGCGGCAAATACCTCAATGAATGGCAGACGGCAAAGGCCAACTGGGTTACTACCGTCCGTCGTTTCCAGAATACCTCTCTGCCTAAGACTGGGTACTAATCCAGAATTGGCAGTTCGGTAGATATATGTGATGCTTGCGCATCAGATGCCGGCTCGGAGCAATGGCCAAGGCTCCGGGCCGGCATCAACTCTATCCTTGGCCTGCGAACAGAAAAGGAGATATTTGATATGAGTCGTTTTATTATTCTTGAAGATCGGATGATCAATGTGGATCACATCGTTGAGGTCGTTGACCACGATGACGGAGTTGTTACAATCTGTCTGACCAACGGTGAAATGATCCCTTCCGGCAGTGAGGTATGCGATAAGATCCTCGGTTGCGATCATGCTGTATCCGTCATCCCCTGCGGCCCCAACCTCTGGGCGAGAATGACTTACCCGAACGGTAAGACATTCCGCATTGCCGTCGATAACCTGATTCTGAAGGCAGATGGTACTTACTATCCGCTGGAGGCCGAATTGCTCGAAGACTCATCTGAGGGCGCACTCCGGTTTGTGGAACTGTTCTCCAATGATGGAGAGGACGAAACCAGCAATCGCGGCGATGAGAATGGGCCTCGATTTAAGGTGAGACATTCTTCCCGCTGAAAAGCAGCAATAAGCCCCCAAAGCAGTACGCTTTGGGGGCTTTCCCCATTTGTACCCGAATGATTTCGAGTTCAATAACAGAGCAAATTGTCACGCCCATTGAAAAGCAGGAGTACCGGAAGTAAGAGCGTGACTTAGAAAGGAAATGCAGGTGAATTAACATGCCATGGATCATTACCAACGACACATTCTTCATTCGCAGCGATAAGCGAGGCTGTGCATCCCCCGTATCCGACCGGAGGAAGGCAAAGGTCTTTCCCGAACGATTCAATGCTGAGGAGTTTCTCCGCTCGCTGCCTAAAAAGATGAAAAACCTCGGCTACCGCATTGTGCCAGTGGAAGTCGTGGCCCCGAAGCCCGTTGTTTCAGAGGGGGCGGAGCAAGAGAAGAACAACATCATGGAGAGCATGGAAGAAAGCGATACAGAAGAGCTTCTTGATGCCAATTACTATCTGACCGAAATTGCGGCATTCTGTGTCTTCATCAAGCGGATACGAAATGAGAGAAACCGGCTGGAGGAGGAGCAGGTGCAGGCAGAGATGGAGATTGAAGATCTCCTGCACGCCATTGAATTCAATGACCTGCCCTGCGAACAGGGCTATGAGCTGTACCAGAAGCTGCATGAAGCCCGTGTGCGCCGGCGGAGCTATAAGAATGCAGTTGCGTGGATTGACTACATCATGGAAGCAAAACCGGAGGAATTTCTACGGAACGATCCTTCCTCCAGAATCATGGGAACAAAGTACCGCCAGTACCGGGCAAGAGCGCTGCCCGAACTGTTTCAGCAATCTACAGAGAGTTGACACAAATCAGGCAGACCAATCCGATACAGGGCTCGCCTGCTTATTTTTCAAGACTGAAGAAGGAGAACGAAAATGAAAAAGAGACTACTTACGATGACTATCTCCTTGATGCTGCTGGTCGTGATGGCAGTACCTGCTATGGCGGCATCTGTGTTTCGGGATGTGGATGACACCAGCCCCTGGTATGATGGCATCTCTTATGCGGTGGAGCATGGAATCACAGTTGGTACAGGAGAGAATTGCTTCTCTCCGGAGCGAGAAATCACTGTCCGCCAATGGGCAGTCATGATTTGCCGCGCATTGGGCACGGAGCTGCCGCAAAAAGACCTGACTTTCGGTGTTGAAAGCGTCCGAATGGGCCATGATGCGGGATGGCTTGATCTGAACGCCTTCCTTGCCCCCGACACACGGATGACCCGTGGGAACCTGTACGCAAGCGCCTTTCACGCATTTGGCATCCCCATCTATGACTATGCTCTCTATGACAATGGCATTGCTCTGAACCAAAGCCAGAACTGCATCCGTATTGGCAGTGAGCTTGGCTTATGCTCAGAAGACGCGGATGACAGTGAGCTGTTGACACGGGCAGAAGCAGTCCATGTAATCTACTGGCTGTTGACGCAGGAGTATGCTGTGGCAAAGCCGGAAATCCTCGACCGGTTGAACATTCAGAATATTGAGGATACTCAGCTCGACGCCTATGTGAAGGAAATCAAAAAAATACCCCAGAGCATTCTTGACCGCTTTGCGGCCCGGGACTGGAGTTATCGGCTGGATTGCACCTATCTGGAAGACCTCAGCAAACGGCTGGATATGACCTGCATTGGCGCTGCATCATATCGTGAGAAGACCATCTATGTGGCGAAGCCCAGTGCCACAATCCATGAATTCGGACACTTCCTGCATGGAGCTTTGTCCTTCCCCCAGGAATTCAACCTGCTCTACGCAGAGGAGGCGGCAAACACAGTGAAAGTGATGCGCGACTATTCCGCAACGAACTGCAATGAGTATTTCGCCGACTATTTTCGGTATTGGATCGAGAATCAGGGAAATTCCGAGAAGATGGAACAGCTCCGGGTGGTGTCACCGAAGACATTCGAGTATTTCTCTGAGCTTGCAGACAATGATTGGTTTATTGGGGCGGCATGAGTTTCCGGCCAGTCGGCCAAATGAAACAGGCGGCCCGAAAATGGGCCGCCTGACAAAGGAAGAAAAGAGACCTACATGAATCGTTTTGAATGAGCATTAGGATAGTATTAGTGCTCCAGAATTTTTTCGTCGCAGCATTTGGCTTCAGGCGTGCAAAAGGAGTGAAGGAAGGAACAATACGGTTCTTTCCGCTCGTTGGAAAAAAACCACATGATGGAGTCTTTCTTAATCTCAATGCAGTATGTGTAGAGTGAACCGTCATAGTGTACCGTACCCGTTTCATGATACGGTGAACCGGTTACCCGAACGAGATCTCCAACCCACTGCATTGCTTCGTCGCTTGCTCTGCCACCCAACTCGTCTACCAGATCATCCAGGGAGGAGATTATACAAGTCGAAATCTCATCTTCGCAGTGGATTTCACATAACCCAACAATCTCAAAATAGTACCGATAGGTGGGGCTTCTGTCATAGGTATCGGCAAGATCGGCATCCGGATAGTGGAATCCCCATTCATTCAAATAAATCTTTTCGCTGCCTGGGCGCTGTACTGCAAATCGGTGCTGTGCCTTTCGATAACGACTATTATCGCGGACATAGACAATGAAGCACATCAGTTCTTGTTGCTGAATATACTCGGACATTTCATCGAAGGAGGAAAAGCAGAAGATACTCCATGAATTTGCTGTCATCCTGCTTGAGCCGTCAGGGAAATCTGTGAAAACCGGATCGTCGTCGAGAATGAGATAGTTAAAAAACGGAATTTCAGTCAAGGTACTATGTTCTGCATCAAACCGAACCGTCATGCCATCGAATGAAGCTTTCGGCAGCAAGGTGGATACCACCTGCTGACGCTCGCTCAGAGACGGAATGCCTGTTCCTGTTTCACTGCTTCGTTCAGGTATTAACTCTCTCCAGATTTCATCCGACATCATTTCCAATACGGTTTGGAGCGAAATCGTATCCATATCGAGTCAGCATAACCCTTTCTCCAGAATTGCCTTAAATACATCGGCGCTGTAGTTATAAAGGAATTCTCTGCTCATTCGGCAGGCGGGATGATAAAAGTTCAGGAATAAGGCTCCATTGGATTTGAAATACAGGATGTCCCGATCACCGGTAGGCAGGAGTTCTTCTTCTGCTCCGAAAACCGTTTTTGCAAAATCAAATACCTGCTGACCGCCGCAGATTACGATATTGGGCTGGATAAGTTCAATCTGTTTCCGGATCACATCTCTTGCCGCTTTGCTCTCCAAGTAGGAATTCAGGGCCGTCCACGCTGTAGATCCACCACCCCAGGTCTTTTTCAGATTGAGAATGGCGGTTCTCCGGAGATTCTTTCTAAGGGAATCCGGGGACAATCGCCCGTTGTCACGGTATTCCGAGAAAGACATAAGACGCCCACCAACGCAGTCGTAGAACACATCCAGCCACATGCACAATGAGTGAAAGGTCCGATACAATGGTTCAGTTCCTTGCGTGGCCTGCTGGTGTTCCAGCCAATCGCGATAAGGCCAATCAGACAAGTCCTTTGGGGCATTTCCATGCTCGTCGTTCCCGTTTGTTTCTTTCAGAAGAAATATGACTTTTGGTGAATTCTCAGCGCTGTAAAACTCCGCCTCGTCCACGATTCCGTCATAACAAATCCCGTTTGAGGCAGATGCTGTGGAAATGTCTGCTTGTAGCAGCGCAGTACGGTTTTCTTTTAATAGATTTTGAATCGCTTCATTAGTGCCCATAACCCTTCCCCAGTCATGTAAGTGTAGACCCTATAGTATTCGAGATATATTCCCAAATCCCTTTTTCTTTTTGAAAAAATGTTGATTCAAAGAAAGACTGCTTTAACCATTCTTAGGCTGAACTTCAATCAGGTGCCGGTACTCGGGTAGCTGAAGGAAATACGGCAGCAGACGCTTCCTAATTTCTGCCTGCTCCAATGCAGTAGCTTCACTTGGATCAAGGCAATGACCCACTTCTTCCATGGTGTCAATTGACTTCTCATAGGCAAGCTGCCTGGCCAATTGTGCTCCATCTTCGATGAGAAAGCAGATGCTTTCCGCAATTTTCCTACGCTTAGGATCGATGTCCATATAGATGTATCCCATTTTCTCAGAATAGAGAATATCAAAATGCCTGGATTCTGCGATGTAGTCCTGGAATACACGCATGACGCGCTCAATTTGATTTCGGCTTTCAGCGGTATATAAAGGTTCCATTGCTTTCTCCTCTCCCTGTAGATATTGACTGGTAGTTAGACTTGGCCAGCAGGACTATACAATGCGGCTACTGAGTTGATATGCTGACGCATCTTCTCAACAACATCATCCGGACCAATAATTTGTGCGGCGGCACCAAAGCCGGTGACCCAGGCGAAAAACTGGGGACTCACCACAACATCTGCTCGGACAGTAAAATGATCGTCTCCATCGGCAATGATGAAGACATCCTGGCCAAGCCGATCCAGGACAGCGCCTACCAGATGATTCTCAAAGCGAAGCTGGACGGATTCCTCCTCACCGGAGAACATCCCGAATACCTTCCGGGCATATACCGCCATGTCGAGCGCCTGATAAGCGTCCAGACCATCCCGATCCTCTTCGGTAGATGAGATCTCTGTCATCTTATCCACGCGGTAGTGCTT
>Ga0129312_1001715_pt1 | contig 12141 bp, 12 predicted proteins | sample O827metagenome_FD_94434 | JGI IMG/M metagenome (GOLD analysis project Ga0129312, IMG submission 94434) | Orangutan group fecal microbial communities from Wisconsin, USA - O827 metagenome | ecosystem: Host-associated > Mammals > Digestive system > Large intestine > Fecal | place: USA: Wisconsin... | reverse complement strand
TCTTCTTTCATCCAGACTGTACTGTCGGCTTCGGAGTTTCACCGAATCATGCCTTGCGGCTCGTGGGCTGTACCACCGGTAGGGAATCACACCCTGCCCTGAAGATTTTCTATTCAATTACGGCGAAAGTATAGCACGGCGGCAGGCGGATTGCAAGGCTATTTTACAAACCGGGACAAAACCGGGACGGCCAGGCTTTTGGGGCGGGAGGTTCTCATAGTGGGATGGCTGGTATGCCTTGGCAAACGGGAATTTCCCGTTGACCCACACCGTGACCCGCGAGCAGAAAAAAGCGGGGCGGAAACAGCGGAACAGAGCATACCCACGGGTGTGGAAATCCCACAGCAAACCAGTTTCATTCCATCGAAAGCCCGCGGAAGGCGGCCCTATCGAATCTTCACACGCATGAGGCCACTGGTTCGAGTCCAGTAGTCTCCACCAAAAATCGCCGGAATCACTTGATTCCGGTGATTTTCTTCTATAATCTGCAACTTTTTATGGCACTTAATTTTTGCCGTTTCTTCAAGACTCACACGTTGGCCCACACGGGGAAAGGTACGGAAAGTACCGGCCCTGTTTTTTTCAGCGCATCTGCTGGCTGATGACGCCGCCGATGGCTTTCAAAATTTTATCATGCGTCCGTCGAAAGGCGTCCGGGTTATACATGGTTCCGGTCTTGGGCGATGGAAACAGATACGGATTGCGAGAGTGCTTTTTGTGTTCGGCAATCAGCAGGTCGACCGCTTGCTGCGGAAGGGCCAGCGTCCGCACAGAGTTGCGTGTTTTCGGCGGACTGACCACCAGTTCCCCGTTAATTCGATTTACCTGTTTCGTGACAGCAAGCGTCCGGTTTTCAACGTCCAAGTCCGTCCAAAGTTTTCCATGCACATAAGCAATTAGCAGAGCTTAAATTGGCTTAAAGCTTTCAAATTCCCATGAAATCAAAGCTGATTTAGCATATCTGATGGCAGCGAGGCAATCGTGCGCGACCAGAGCCACGCAAAAGCCGCCGGCCAGAAAAAAACCCATACAGGAAGAAGAAGCCAGAACCATTTTTCAGAAAAGAGAAATAGAATACCAGGGAATAGCAGCGCACTCAGAATTTTCAAAGATTGTGGCAGGCGAGCGATGCCCTGTATAAAAGCTGCTTTCCAGAGCTGTTTACATGGGAGCGTCGGCTTAGCACACAGCAACGGCACTAAAAAAACTCCCGTAAGAATGAGACAGAACGCCAGAAAAATGACACCAGCCCAAAACAGAGTCCGTACTTTGCTGGGCATTTTTCCCACAATGTAAAACTCTGTTGACAAAAAACATCCTGCAATAAAAAAGAGCAGCCAGTTGGTAAGCGCAGGACGGAATAAGCGCCTGACGTGGGTGAGATAGCTGCGGAATGCAGGGGGGGAATTATCTCCGATACGATTGGCCATCACTCCATAAAGCGCAGTCCATGCAGGCCCTGCGGTGATAACTGGCACACTGCATATCCATGTCAGCAGGCTTAGCAAAAACCAGTCCAGCAACGCTCCCAATGCGGCCATAAGGGACGATTTAGAATCAAACAACTGGAGCACGAACATCCTCCTTCTTTTCTGTCATCAGCCGACGGCGGTCACGTTCCAGATAGATCAGATGGATCAAAAAGGTCAGAAGCCAGCTGACCGGGTACGACCAGTACATACTTTCCACGGTGCCAACAGCTTCAAACACAGTGTACCGCCAAATCACCCGAAGCAGACACGCACCGATGAGAGTGGTTAAGGTAGGATTCATGGAATGTCCCAGTCCCCGGAGAGTGCCGCAGGCCGTTTCCATCAGGCCGCCGATCCACTGGAAACGGCTGAGAGCCAGCACTCGGACAATTCCGGCAGAAATGACTGCGCTGTAGGCTGGATCGGTGGTCTGAACATACAGTCCCAGCAAGGGAACCTGAAATATCCGAGTCAGTACACACAACACGATGCCCAGGCCTGCTGTCAGAGAAAGATTGATCTGAAAAACCCGGAGAGCCTGCCGCGGATTGGATGCACCCATGCTCTGGCCGGTGAAAGTAATGGCTGACTGGTAGAAGGCGTTCAGTGCGGTATGGATAAAGTTCTCAATACCGGATGCGGCGGAGCTGCCCGCCATGACAGCGGAGCCGAAAGAGTTGACGGCTGACTGGATCATTACGTTAGCGGCGGAAAAAATGACCCCCTGCAAACCGGCGGAAAAGCCCAACTGCAGCATCTGCCCCACTCGATCCGGGTAGAGCCGGATCCGGCGCAGATCCAGTCGGCATAGCCCCGGAAAGGTACACAAGCGGACTGTAACCAATAATGCAGAGAGAAGCTGGGAAACGGAAGTGGCAATGGCCACGCCGACTACATCCAGAGGAATGACCACCACCAGCAGCAGGTTTAGACCTACGTTCAGCGCACCAGAGAAAACCATAAACAGCAAGGGAGTAAACGTGTCTCCAACGGCTCTTAACAGGGCGCTGCCAAAGTTGTAAACCACCAGAGCGGGAACTCCTAAAAAGTAAATACGCAGATACAGCACCGACAGGTGCAAAACATCCTCCGGCGCGTCCGCCCAGTGAAGTAATGGGGGCGAGAGAAGAAGTCCGCATACACAGGCCAGCAGACCGAGGATGATGCTCAGCAGTACAGCGCAGTGAACCGTGCGGGAAAGCCCTTCGCTATCTCTGGCACCGAAGTCCCTTGCAGCCATATAGTTGGCACCGACGGATACGCCGTTAAACAGGGTGATAATCAGGAAAATAATCGAAGTGGTGGAACCGACGGCCGCCAACGAGGCGTGACCCGCATAGCGGCCGACAATAATAGAGTCTGCCATGTTATATGCCAGTTGCAGGATTCCTGTCAACATGAGAGGGAGGGAAAAACGAAGAATCGCAGGAAGCAGGCATGCTTCTTGTGAATACATATTTTGTTTCAAAACGTTTCCTCCAATCGGATCAGGTGGGTGCCAATGATTCGCTGGCTGAAACGAGTATTGCAGAAAGCACAGAACTTGTCAATAGATTTCGCTTTTCCTATAAAATCAACAAAAATATTGCACAAATATCCAAGCTGACAATGTGACAGGCACAGGAAAACGTTTTTCTGCAGATACGTAGGAAAATCTAAAACAATTTCACAGAAACAAGAAACAATTATGAAACTATTTGAAAAATTTATGGATATTCCGTCATATTGACAGAATGAAAATCGACACTTATAATCATCAAAACGGAAATAATTTTGGAACTTTGCAATATGTAGCGATTAGAATGGAAAATAAAATGTTTCTGAAACGAATGGAGGGGCTGGATGAAAGTCACCGTCCGAAAACTTGCGGAAATGGCAGGCGTGTCGCCGGCAACCGTTTCCCGCTACCTCAATGCTTCGGAAAGCGTAAGTCTCGCTCTGGCGGATCAGATTGATAAGGCTCTGATAACGCTGGGAGGTACTCCGGCTGTGCGGCAGAGTCAGAAGCGGATGGTATTGGTGCTGCTGACGCACTTGCGCTTTGATTTCTACAGTCAGACTCTGGCAGAACTGTTGAGTCAGGAGCCGGAAGGCAACTGGGCGCTGGCGTTGCTGCGCTATGACCCATGTCACCCGGAACTGGTTCATAATTTCGTAAACAGAAACCATCCCGCAGGTGTTATTTATTTTGAAGAGGAAATGGATCAACAGATTCTGTCTTATCTGCAAAAGTGCGGCCTACGGACGGTGATGTGCGGCGGTACTGCTGTTGACCGTCAGTCTGACCGGGTTCATGTCAATGATATTGCGGCAGCCTATGAGGGGACTCGCTATCTCCTGGATCTGGGACACAGGAGCATTCTATTTCTCTCAGACGACGAGCGGAAGATTGGCGCGGGATTTCAGCGCGTTACAGGTAGCCGCCGGGCTATGGAGGAACAGGGACTGGTTCTTTCAGAAGAACAGGTACTGCGCTGTGGCGTTACTTTCGGCGATGGCTATGACGCCATGCGGCGCGCGCTGTCAGAGGGACAGCGCTTTACAGCGGTTTTTGCATTCAGTGACGAGCTGGCGCTGGGTGCCATGGCGGCATTGTACGATGAGGGAATACGGGTACCGAAAGATGTGTCGGTGCTGGGGTATGACGATCTTCCCTGCGCCACAAGGGTACGTCCGGCATTGACGACGGTACACCAGCCCATCGACACGATTGTTCGCAAATCGCTGGAGTTGTTCAGCCAGTCGCCTCAGGCTATTCATACAGAGATCCTGCTGCCACACTCCATTGTGGAACGGCAGAGCTGCTGGCGTCTCAATGGAGATGCAGCCGAGTGATGGCATAAAAAAGTTATTCCGACCTGGGAACCAGGCCTCAGAATAAATTATATCATAAGGAGAACGGTTATGAAAAAGAAGATGATGGCACTGCTCTTGTCGGCGGTTACGGTACTTTCTGCGGCAACCCTTACCGGCTGCGGACAGAAAGCCTCTGACGGGGACAGCAACAGCGCAGACGGCTCCTCCGGCCAGCCTGTGGAGCTGACCCTCTCCCTGTGGGACGAGGCACAGTTGCCCACGATTCAGGAGAATGTGGATGCGTTCAATGCTGCCCATGAGGGAAGTATCAAGGTCACTGTGGAGCAGATTCCATGGGATACTTACTGGACCAAGCTGGACGCATCTCTGGAAACCAAGGAAGCCCCCGATGTGTTCTGGATGAACACCTATGTAAAAAAATATGTGGATGCCGGCGTGCTGGAGAGCCTGGACAGCTACATTGCTGATGAGAACTATGACATGAGCGTGTATGCTCAGGGTCGTGTGGACGCATTCACCGTGGATGGACAGGAATATGCATTGCCCAAGGGGCTGGACTCTGTGGCTGTAGCGCTGAATACCGGCCTGTTTGAAAAGTATGGTGTGGAACTCCCTCAGGATGGTTGGACCTGGGATGATATGCGTAGCATCGCCACTGAGTTGAAGGATGCCATTGCAGCAGCCGGCGGCAGCGAATATCCCATTGTGATGGAACTGGATTCCCAGCCCTCTTGGATGAATTTCCTGTATCAGAACGGCGGCAGCTATCTCAGCGAGGACGGAAAGACCTGCAACGTGGCACTCCCTGAATCCAAGGATGCCATTCAGCAGGTGGTGGACCTGATGGATAACGGCCAGATGGCTCCCTATTCCGTGCTGACGGAGACCAAAGGCACCGACCTGTTCATCTCCGGACAGGCTGCCATCGTGTTCATCGGCTCCTGGAAGTCCAGCGTGCTGGAGGGCAGCAGCCTCGCACAGGAGGGCAACGTGCAGCTGATCCAGATGCCCGCCATGGCTGTGAACAACAAGACCTGCATGGGCGGTCTGGGCTACGTGATGGCTGCCAACTGCCAGCACAAGGCTGAGGCATGGGAGTTCATGAAGTACATTACCGGCAAGGACGCCATGACCCGCGAGGCTGAGGCCGGCATCGACATCCCCGCCTATCTGGATGCACAGGCCGGCTATGTGGCCAACTTCAAGAACATCAACGCACAGGTGTTCATGGACGCTTCTGCCAACGGCTTTGCCTATCCCTCCAACGGCAACTTTGACTGGACTTCCAGCGTGGATGAAGCTGTACAGGCTGCTTTTGGTGAGGTCAAGACCGTGGATGAAGCATTGGATCAGGGTGCAGCCGATGCACAGGCTGTTCTGGATGAAGTGTTTGGCTGAACCGGTACGTTAAAAAAATGACAGTTTCCGTTTGCGGTGGCCCTTCGGGGCCACCGCAGCGGATGCAACGATAGCTCCGACTTCAAAAGTGAGCTCTGTTGGAGGAACTCAGTTTTGAATCCGGAGAAGATTGGGCGGCGCAGGCTGGCGGAAAACAGGAGGAACTGCTATGAAAAAACAGAAAAAGAACTTTAACCGCCTACGGCGGTCTGAAATATGCACGGCATATTTATTTATCTTGCCCATGTTTGGGGGACTGCTGCTGTTCAGCATTATTCCGTTTATTCAAAATATCCTCTACAGCTTTCGTAAAATGGGTACATTTGGAGATGGAACCTTTGTTGGACTTGCCAATTACCGCAAGCTGCTGACAGATGACACTTTCTGGCTGGCATTGAAGAATACGGTATTTTATGCGGTAGTAGGTGTACCCCTGGTGATTGTGTTTTCCATCTATCTGGCGCACCTGCTGAATAAGAAGCTACGCGGCCGGACGTTGTACCGCACACTGCTGTTTATTCCTGCTGTTACCATTCCGGCGGCCATCGGTATCCTCTGGCGCTGGATCCTTAATTATCAGTACGGCATTTTTAACTGGCTTCTAGAGAAGCTGGGGCTACCGCGGGTGTCATGGTTGGGCGATGTGAAGTATGTCCGCTGGGCCATTATCCTTGTAGTGGTTTGGTCCATGGTCAGCACATATGTTATCATCATGCTGGCGGCAATGCAGGGGATTGACAGTTCTTATTATGAGGCGGCCCGACTGGATGGCGCCAGCAGCCGTCAGGTTTTTTTTAAAATTACTCTGCCCATGTTGACCCCCATGATTTTCTTCTCTGTAATCATGGTGACTATTGGCATCTTGCAGATATTCGATTTTATTTATCTGATGGTGGATCGGCAGACCCTGTCGTATACCTACAGCATGAGCCTTGTGACTTACTTCTATGAATGTGCATTCAACAAGAGCAGTATGCGGGGCTATGGCGCGGCCATCAGTGTGGTGCTGGCCATCATTATTATGCTGATCACCATTGTGCAGATGGTTGTGAAAAAATACTGGGTCAATTCCAACGATTAAGGAGGGGCACGATGAAAAAGAAATCCTGTTTGAATCAGGAGAGCCCACTGTCCAGAGGGATTACGCATCTGGTGCTGGTTTTTGCGTCGTTTCTGGCCTTTGGCCCCTTTGTGTGGATGTTCCTGACCTCCATCAAGACCTATGAGGAGACGATCCAGATTCCTATGAAATTTCTGCCGGAAATCCCTCAGTGGGTCAACTATGCCATAGTATCCAACAAATTGAATTTTCCGCAGCTGTACCTGAACACTATTCTCGTAACAGTTCTCATGATCATAGGGCAGATTCTGGTTGTCACCATCTGCGCCTATGCATTTGACCGGCTAAATTTTCCGGGTAAGAATGTGCTGTTTCTCTGTATGCTGGCGCTGATGATGGTACCCGGCCAGATCTTTATTATTCCCCGGTTCAAGATGATGGTGAAGCTGGGACTGACCAATACCATGACGGGTCTGGTGCTGCCGGGGCTGTTCAACGTGTTTGGCGTGTTTCTCATGCGGCAGTTTTTTTCCACGCTGCCGCGTGAATTGGATGAAGCGGCCCGGATCGATGGGTGCAGCTATTTCCGCACGTACTGGAACGTGCTGCTGCCGTTGGTGAAACCCGGCTTGACCACTCTGGCGATCCTGGCCATGCTGGGGACATGGAAAGACCTGATGTGGCCGCTGATCAATAACTCTCAGTCGGAAAAAATGACGCTGGCGGCGGGGCTTGCCATGCTCATCGGTGAGCATACCACTTACTATGAGCAGGTCATGGCCGGCGGCATCATCGCCGTGCTGCCGCTGATCGTGCTGTTCATCATTTTCCAGCGGCAGTTTGTGGAGGGCATTGCCCACAGCGGTATCAAAGGCTGATTGCCTGCTCCGGAGGAGCCGGAGCAGAGACAGAAAGGGAGCGTAACTATGTATTTCCGGTATCCCATCAACGATGTTCATATCCACCTCTTTGACCCCAAGGACATGGACGAATGCACCGCCATGGTCGATGAATGCGGTTACACCAACTGGGCGTTTTTGGCCTGTACGGTCATCGGCGGTCCCTTCGCCCTGACGCAGAATCTCCTGTGCGCCCTGATGAAGCTGCGGGAGGGGGGACGGTGTCAGGCATTCGGCTCCTTCCACTATAACGGCGATCAGGTGCCTGACGCAGACAACCTGCTGCGCCAGATCGAGTGGTTCGATAAAGCCGGCTTTGACGGTATTAAAATGCTGGACGGTAAGCCCGGCGTCCGTCGGCGCCAGAATCTGCCACTGGATGCGCCTAACTATGATAAGATGTTTGACTATGCCCAGCGGACACAATTTCCGATTCTCTATCACATCAACGACCCGATTGAGTTCTGGTATCGGGATCGTCTTCCCCAGTGGGCGGTGGAGAAAGATTTCTTTTACGGTGACGGGAGTTTTCCTCACAAATATCAGATTGATGAGGAAACTTTCGGATTCCTGCACAAGCATCCCAATCTGAATTTGTGTATTGCCCATTTTTTCTTTGTTTCCGACCAGCCGGGACTCTGTTGTGAGATGCTGGATCGCTATCCCAATCTGTTTTTCGATATCACGCCCGGCTGGGAGATGTTTGAGAATTTTGCAAAAGATCGAGACTATTGGAGACATTTCTTTGATAAGTATTCCCACAAAATTCTTTATGGTACGGATACGTTCTCCGATCACTGGAGAGAAACGGTTTCCTGTCTGCGGCGCGTTATGGAGACGGACGAGGCGTTTACGGCTTTTGAGGAAAATTGCATCGGCTTGGATCTGCCGGAGGCTCCCCTGCGGGACATCTATTTCAACAACTACCATAAATTTATTCGCCGGACGGATAAAAAGATCGATGTGGGTATGATATTGAAATATGCCGACACGCTCTATGACCGTATTCCCGCAGGAAAGGATGCGGAACTGATCCGTCACAACATTGATTTCCTCAAAGCGGAGATTGCCAAGTTCCAGTAAGGAGAATCGTATGAAACTATGTGTTATCGGAGGAGCCGGCGCCCGCTCTGCGTTCCTGACAAAGTCTCTGGTAAAAAGTGCGCGGGAGATTCGGGTGGATCACATTGTACTGTTGGATAACAATGAAGAACACCTGCGGACCTATGGGCAAATTTCCAAAGAACTGGCTCGGCGGATGGAGCCGTCATTGACCTTTGACATTACTTCGGATGCCCGCGGTGCGCTTACTGGGGCGGATTATATCATTACCACCATCCGGGCTGGAGGCGACGCGGGCCGGCTTTTTGACGAGAAGACCTGTCTGGCGCACGGCGTGCTGGGGCAGGAGACCACCGGCGCCGGCGGTTTTGCCATGGCGATCCGTTCCGTGCCGACCCTGGTGTATTACTGCACGCTGGCACGGGAAGTTTCCAATCCAGGCCACCTCATTTTTAATTTCACCAATCCCAGCGGGATCATTACACAGGCACTGCGCTCCTGCGGTTTTGCGAATGTTTATGGCATCTGCGATGCCCCCAGCGGCTTTATCAAGCAGTTGGAGGAAATCCTGAATGTGCCATACGGTGCGCTGGATATTGAATGCTACGGACTGAATCATCTCTCGTGGTTCCGCAATGCCAAACTGGATGGCAGGGATGTGCAGGAGGAGCTGCTGAATAATCCCCGCACCTATCAACACTCTGAAATGCGGCTGTTTACCAGAGAAATGGCACGGCTTAGTGGCGAGTGTATGCTCAATGAGTATCTCTATTTCTATTACCGCAGGGAAAAGTCCCTCTCCATGGTTCAAAAAGCGGAGCATCCCCGTGGTGAAATGATCTATCTGATCAATCGGGAACTGGAAACGCAGCTGGCGCAGATGGAGTTACCCAGGGACTTTGAAAAGGCGTTCAATTTGTATATGAACGCCTATGGAAAGCGTGAAAACGCTTATTTCTCGGTGGAGAGCGGCGCCCGCCGAGAGAAAGTCTGGAATCCGCCTACGGTCGAAGAATTCCTGGCAGAGCCGGACGAGGGCGGATATGCTGCTGTGGCACTACGGTTCATCCGAGCGATCACTGACGGCGAGGACTGCCGGATGGTACTGTCGGTTCCCAATGAGGGGGCGATTGATGGACTGGAGGATGACGATGTGGTGGAGATCACCTGTGACATCCATTCCGATGGCGCACACCCCATTCATATCGGCGTTATTGACGAGTTCCAGCTTCAGCAGATCAAGCGGTTGAAATACTTTGAGCGCTGTACAATTCAGGCCATTCTGCATGATGATCGGGATTCTGCTGTGAAAGGACTTGCGCTACATCCGCTGGTCAATGATTTTGAACTGGCAGAAACTCTGTCGGGAATTTTTTTCAAGGAGTATGCTTCATTTATTCACATGAATGAGGCACCTGGCCAGTAAATGCGATCAGGAGAAAACGGGTATGTATGACTTCAAAACCTTTGCTCAGGCCAATGTGGACTTGATTTTCAAGGACTTTGACCGCCTGCCCCAGCCTGGGGAGGAGGTTTTTGCCCGGCAGTTTACGTTGCAACTGGGCGGCGGCCCCAGCGTTTGCCCCATGGTGTTGGAAAAGCTTGGTTTTCGGGTACGGCTGGGCATATTCCTGGGGCAGAGTACAGTCAGCGGTTTGTACCGTCAGATGCTGCAACAACGATGTTTTTCTTCCTATGATGTATTCCCGACGGCGGTTTCGGATCCGGAGGTAGTAACCAGTGTCTTTTCCTGGCAAGAGGATCGTGGCTTTCTGTCGCATAATGAGGGAGTCTATGAAAGCAGTCTGGACAGTGAAACTGTCTACCGCTTTCTACGGGATGCACGAGTAATCTTTGCCCCGGTAGGGCATCCGGAGATTACCTGCCGCCTGCATCGGGAGGGGGTCAAGGTGGTGTATGACAACGGCTGGAGCGATGACCTTTCCATTGACGATTTTAAGGCGTTCCTACCGGAGATTGACGTGTATACTCCCAATGACAAGGAAGCTATGAAGCTGGCTGGTACCGGAGATTTGGAAGAAGCCGTACGTTTTCTGGCCTGCTATACTCCGCATCCTATTGTAACGCTGGGCAAGGGAGGCTGCGCTGTCTGGCAGGACGGAAGCATCCACTATGTGCCGGCAGTGGATGATTTTCAGACGGTTGATACTACTGGCGCGGGGGATAATTTCCTTGCGGGCGTCGTCTATGGCCTCTTGCAGAATGAAACGCTGGAGGGGTGTGCTCGGCTGGGAAACATTTTTGCGGGACAGTCCACCACTGGCGTAGGCTGCTTTGGCGCGGAGATTACGCCAGAGTTGATCCGAAAGTACCATAAGGAGGCTTTATGCGGCTGATTCGAGCAAAAGATTATCAGGATATGAGCCGGAAAGCGGCAAATATCATTTCTGCACAGGTGATCCTGAAGCCAGAGAGCGTTCTGGGGCTTGCCACTGGTTCTACCCCTATCGGCATTTATCACCAGTTAATTGACTGGTATAAAAAGGGAGATGTGGATTTCAGCCGGGTAGTTTCTATCAATCTGGATGAATACTGTGGCCTGTCGGACAGCAATCCGCAAAGCTATAGTCGGTTCATGAGAGAGCATTTTTTTGACTATATCAATATTTCCCCAGCTAATATTTTCCTGCCGGACGGTACCCAGACTGACAGCGCCTTGGAATGTGCCCGGTATGACCGGGTTATTGTGGAACATGGTGGGATTGATTTGCAACTTCTGGGGATTGGGCGTAACGCTCATATCGGCTTCAATGAGCCGGATGTGTGTTTTTCCCGCGGGACGCATCAGGTGACACTGACGGAAAGCACCATTGCTGCCAACACCCGCTTTTTTGAACGTGTGGAACAGGTACCCAGACAGGCATATTCCGTGGGAATGCAGGCAATTATGCAGGCGAAAAAGATCCTGCTGATTGCCAGCGGCGCGGATAAGGCAGAGGCTTTACAGAAGAGCTTTTTCGGCCCGGTAACGCCTCAGGTGCCGGCGTCGATTCTACAGCTCCATCAGGATGTCACAGTGATTGCCGATATGGATGCACTTGCACTTTGTCCGGCTGAATGAAATCCGCAGCAGGGAACTGCTGATCAATCTATTTGGCTTACGGCAGCTCTCCATGTTTTCAGCGCCGGAGCCGGATCAAAAAGGAGGAAGTGCCGCAGGCCTGCGGTGCGGCAGTGTGGAGATCTGCCGTAAAGCCGTGCTGTTTTAACAGCCGGGAGGGAGCGTATGCGGGGGCAGCGCTTCCAGGGCCCCGTTGCCATGGCAGAAGTCATTTTAAAGAATATCAAAAAGGTCTATCCCCATCAGGAGCCGAAGAAAAAGAAGAAGGGCGAGGCGGAGAAAAAGACCAATCTGCAAATCACCGACGAGGGCGTTCTGGCCGTCGATAACTTTAATCTGGAGATCAAAGAC
>Ga0129312_1001714_pt1 | contig 12144 bp, 14 predicted proteins | sample O827metagenome_FD_94434 | JGI IMG/M metagenome (GOLD analysis project Ga0129312, IMG submission 94434) | Orangutan group fecal microbial communities from Wisconsin, USA - O827 metagenome | ecosystem: Host-associated > Mammals > Digestive system > Large intestine > Fecal | place: USA: Wisconsin... | reverse complement strand
TGTGATAGCGGTTTACAATGGAGAACCAGGCGGTACCAGAAACACAATTGAATATGCCAGAAGTAAAGAAGTCGAGTGCCTTCGCATATGATGGCACTCTTTTCTCTTCGTAATTACAAAAAGAAATGATATATATGTCGTATGCCATGCACTACTTCATTACTTTCCTCTATTGAAAAAATGCGAGGTTCATGCTATAATAACTCCACTTTTATGTTAAAAGGAGGGTTGGTTGATGCAACTTTCTATCGCTTTGCGAACTATAAGACAAAAGGCATTTATGACTCAAGAGTGCTTTGCACATGAAGTCGGCGTAACAGCCTCTACCATCAATCGTTGGGAGCATGGCAAAGCAAAGCCTAATCTCACAGCAATGAAAAATTTGAAAACGTTTTGCGAAAAATATTCCTTAGATTATGGATTGATTGAAACCGCATGGTTTAACACCCAATAAACAACATAAATAACTACAATTAAAGTAAAGGAGCAGATAAAATGCCGCTCATAGGTATAAATAATGAAATCCGAGAAAAAAGAGACAATCTCGGAATCACTATAAAAGAGTTTGCGGATGCCCTCGGCCTTGGGAAAGATGGCGAGAAGCAACTGCGAGCTTGGGAAAAAGGGAGTGCCATACCTCCTGATAATATATATAAGAAAATTATGCTTTTTGCATCTGATCGCCCGTTTTGTCAGTCGACGGAGGGTGGTAACTTCCGCTTTATTGATTTATTCGCAGGAATTGGTGGTATCCGTATCCCCTTTCAGGAGCTTGGTGGTACTTGTGTTTTTTCGTCTGAATGGGATCGTTTTGCCCAGAAGACGTACAGAGTAAACTTTGGTGAAACTCCTTCTGGGGATATAACAAAGATAGAATCTTCAGATATTCCCGATTTTGATATCCTGCTTGGCGGATTTCCTTGCCAACCCTTTTCATCAGCAGGATTGAAAAAGGGGTTTGCGGACACTCGAGGTACTCTTTTCTTTGAAATAGAAAGGATTATGAGAGATAAACGACCGAAAGCATTTTTACTTGAAAATGTAAAACAGCTCCAAACTCATGACAGAGGCAGAACCCTAAAGGTTATCTTGTCACACCTACATGATCTGGATTATTATGTGAAATATGTAATTCTGCGTGCAGGTGATTTCGGCGTTCCGCAAAATCGTGAAAGAACATATATCGTTGGATTTGATAAACAGTATTTTGATATTTCTAAAGATTATGATTTCCGATTTCCTACGCCCACATATGAAAAGACACGACTTGGGGATATTCTCGAAAGTAATGTGGATGAACGCTATACCTTGAGTGACGCAATCTGGGAAGGGTTCAAGAAACGTAAACAAAATAACATAGATAGAGGTGCGGGATTCGGATATTGCCTGTTTAATGAAGACTCTCCGTATGTAAGTACTCTGGTCGCACGCTATTATAAAGATGGACAAGAAATACTGATAGATCAGGGACCGGATAAAAATCCAAGAAAATTGACCCCACGCGAATGTGCAAGGTTACAAGGTTTTCCAGACAACTATATTATTCCTGTATCAAATTCACAAGCATATAAACAATTTGGTAATTCGGTTGCCGTACCCGTCATTAGAGCTGTAGCAAAACGAATCACTGAAGAAATGAACAGTTTGCCAAAGAGAAACGAGAGGTGATAGCATATGTCGGATAATACTAAATTTGTGAGTCTAAAAGACTTAAATGATGTTATAGCTACAACCAAAGCAAAAGTAAAAGACTTCTCTAAGCCAGCGGAATTTGGAATCAGTACTGCTTTTTCGGATGCTCTTAGGTCTGCATTTCCAGACTATTCTTTCGAATTCTATGAGAGAACCATAAAGGTGACTACACCGAATAAGCAGTATATTTATGTGTCTGGTCAGTCGTTTGCTTTGGCTGTATGCTTAATGGATTTTTGTGAGGAAATTGGTCGATACCGAACTATTGCATACCGCATTCTCAATAACAATCGTGAAGCCTTTGAAAAATTGACCCCTGAGCAGGGGCGGATTGAAGACAAAGTTTTTACCGCTCTCAGGGATAAAACCAATCCTCAGCTTACGGATACTTTCAAAGCAAAAACCTTAGAATTCTTTAATTCCAATTGTGATAACAAGGATATTGTAACCGCCAATACCGATTTACTGATGAAATTTCTTACAGACTATAACTGGTGGCTTGGTGGAAAACAAATCAGCCGAAGTAATGACTGGTGCATTTCTCCCATATCAACGCTTCTGAATATGCCCCAAAATGACTCTAATTTTATAGCTCGCGTTGTAAGTAAAGCAACAGAAAATACTGGCTTCAGAGATACTTTTAAGCAGGCAATTGAAAATGAATGGGGTGCCGACATTAGATCAGCGGAGCTTTTATCCGTCCGTAAAGCTACAGTTAATTTCAGCAAATTTCCACATAACCGTATCCTCTTTGGAGCCCCTGGAACAGGTAAGAGTTTTACGCTGAACCAAGAAAAGGATTCGCTTCTTTCCAACGGCGGCGAATACGAACGTGTGACCTTCCACCCTGATTACACTTACGCAAATTTTGTCGGAACCTATAAGCCTGTTCCCTGCCAGGATAGTGATGGCAAAGATGCGATTACCTATTCCTATGTCCCAGGTCCGTTCATGCGTACTTATGTGAAGGCCATTCGGAATAGCAGAACTGACACACCAAAACCCTACCTGCTTGTAATCGAGGAAATTAATCGTGCCAACGTTGCAGCCGTGTTTGGCGATGTATTCCAGCTACTTGATCGTGCTGATGATGAAGTCAGTGAATATCCGATACAAGCATCAGAGGATATTAAAAAGTTTTTAGCTTTGCCAGAAAATCTTGGTGGCACCCCAGAGGATTACGCAGAAATCCGTATTCCTAACAATGTGTTTATCTGGGCAACAATGAATAGTGCCGATCAAGGGGTATTCCCAATGGATACCGCCTTTAAGCGTAGATGGGATTTCACCTATTTAGGTATCGATGATAACGAGGCTAATATTGCAGGTAAGAAGGTCATTCTTGGTCAAGGTGATTATCGCCGCTGTATTGAGTGGAATGAGCTTCGTAAAGCTATCAACAATGAACTACTCAAATATAGGGTGAACGAAGACAAGCTGATGGGGCCGTACTTCATTTCTAAAAAGAATCTGCCGGAAGGAGAAATGTTTGATTCGGCTGCATTTTCTCGAATTTTTAAGAGCAAAGTCATTATGTATTTATTTGATGATGCAGCAAAACAAAGACGCCCCTCGCTGTTTGGTGGCTGTGATGAAAAGGCGCAAAATCAGTATTCAAAGATTTGTAGCGAATTTGACACCAAGGGTGTTTACATCTTCTGCCAGGAAATTAGTGACCAGTTTATTGATAAAGCCCCAGAGGATGATGAAGCATGATATCGGTTTTTTTACGAGAACAAAAACGCTATACGCAGAATGAACTTGTTAAATTATTCCGATGCACGGAAGTAAAGGCGATTCCAATCTTAAAAAGGCTGAAAGAATATGGCGTTCTAAAGGCCGTAAGAGCTAACGATATCCAGAGGGATCTTACCAATCTATTAGATGAGGATATTGAAATTGCAGATGTTGGAACTGGCGAAAACGAATACCTATATGTATTCACTTTCGTAGGTGTTATTACTATTGCAGGGCGTGTTCTGAAATGCTATCCCAAGTATCTGCTTAATGACACGGCACCAAAAGCAGAATTGAAACAGGTGCTAAAAGTACTTGAAAAGTATAATTCCAGGAACCAGATTATTCGTATGTATAATGATACAGACGATAGTAGCGCATTTAATATGCTGGCTGTTATGCTTTTTCTACTCCAAGACTATCACGAATATGGTGCATATACAAACACCAGAGAGATTCTTGAAGCTAACGGATCGGGGGAGATACTTTGGGACAAGACAATCAATGAAACCTTTACCCTACTGAGCAATAATAGACCATATTACCCAGAATTATTGACCATGAAGCGAGTGAATGATGATTTTGATTATTTTAAGCGCCTACATGAGTGCATCCTAACTCGTTGCACAGCAGAATTGAGAGACGCAGATTTATTAGATTTATTTGATATTCTGGGTGCTGATATTTCCGATGAACACATTGAGGACTTTGGTGATAAGGAATATGTATTGGAGCGTATTAGTAAAGAACTAAATGTCCAGTTTAACACTCGCAAACAACTCCTCCTAAAAACACTGTATGCCTACATAGCAAACAGCAACACACTGGATGACTTGGATTGCTTCAGTATGTTTGGAACAAACAGCTTTAATCTCGTATGGGAAAAAGTCTGTGCAGAAGTCTTGGATAATCAATTACAAAAACCCATCGGTGGGTTGCGGCTACCAGTGCCGTTGGCAGAACCATACCGTGATATGCGGCATAAGAAACTCATTGAATTGATAGATAAACCACAGTGGTCTGGTACAGCGCCAACTGGCGAACAGTTTATAAAGCAAGCTGATGATACACTTATCCCAGATCTTATTTCAATTGTTAATATTGATGGGGATTACCAATTTATCATTTTTGATGCCAAGTACTACAACCTCCAAATGGAATATGATAAAAAACTACGAGGTCAACCTGGCATCGAATCCATTACTAAACAATACTTGTATCAGTTAGCATATCAGCCTTTTGTAGAAGCGCACCAGATTAAAACTGTGCGAAATTGTTTCCTTATGCCAACTGCTTCCACCAAAATAGAAAAAAAGGGTGTTGTAACGCTTTCCATGCTAAGCAATCTCGGACTTCAGGATATCCAAGTACGTTTGGTTCCCGCAGAAACAATGTATCAGCTTTATCTTAAAAACGCGAAAATGGACATACGCAAATTGCTACTGTAAAAAAGCAGGTGCAGTCAAAAACGGCTGCACCTGTTTTGCTTAAAAATCTTCATTCTCCAAACATCTGTTGATACATTTAATCACCAATTTTCCATCTCCGCACTCAACCATTAAATCTGAACCTATGTTGAATCCAGCATCCGTCAGCCACTTACCTTTTAGCACAATAGTTGGGGTATCCTGATATTTATACCCAGACTGTCCATAGACCTTTAATTTTCTTGTTTTCTGTTTTTCTCTCATAGGACTCCTTTCGTAAAATAGTTCTTTTGCCAAATTATATGGCGTTTCGTCAAAAAGTTATAAGTTTTGCTAAACGGTTTTTCATCTACATGAACCGTTTCCTACATATCGGCTCACATTTTCACCCCACTACTACATATAGTCATTGAGGCAATTCGCAGAAACACACCACACAGTATGTGTGACAAAGCCGTTATAGGTAAAATAAAAGCCGAAAAAGCCCGTAAATACGGCATTTTTCAGCAAGTAAGGGGTATTCAAAAGGCGGTGCAAAGCGTTTCACAGGGGAATAAGACACCATGATGCGCCAGACTGATTTCTCCGGGATGCGGCTGTTTGCCACCGCCCACCAGTGCCTGTGCCGTCACCGTATGGTGCGGACTGCGGAAAGGGCGCTCATTCTGAATGATGCGTTCCTGATCCAGCAAACCACACAAAGAATAAATCTGGGACAGCTCCAGTTTTTCCTCCCGGCTGAGCTCCGGTAAAATCGTTGGAATCCGTTTTGCCGCCATAGTCTTTCCAGATCCCGGCGGTCCCATCATCAGTAAATTATGCATGCCGCTGACGGCAATCTCACAAGCGCGGCGCAGCATCGGCTGTCCCCGCAATTCTGAAAAATCTACGCAGTATTCCGTTTTCCAGATTTCCTGCTGCTCCCGGTAAAAACAGGTCTCTGGAAGTTCCTGCTGACAAATCTTTACAAACTCTTTCAGATTTTTCACCGGGATTACTTTCACAGTATCCAAAATTGCAGCTTCCCGGGCATTTTCCCACGGCACCACAATCCCCTGCATATCTTCTTTCTGTGCTAAAACTGCTGCCGACAAGACACCTTTGGTCGGTAAAATGCTGCCATTTAACCCAACCTCTCCAAGCAACAGATAATTACTTAAAATATGCTCATCCAGGAAGCCAAATGCTGCCAGCACGGAAGCTGCCATGGGCAGATCACACCCGGTACCGGATTTTCGCACATCTGCAGGTGTCAGATTAATGGTAATCTTCTTTGCAGGCAGACGAAATCCTGCATTTCTCAGGGCAGTACGCACCCTTTCTCTGGCTTCTTTTACTTCAGAGGTCAAAAATCCCACCATATCAAAGGAAGGCATGCCGTCACTGACATCTGTTTCTACCTGTACCGGAAGTGACTCAAAACCACAGACTACCGCTGTTTTAATTACACTATACATATATTCATTTTTCCTCTTTTCGTATACGGAAAAATCCGGCGATTGCCGAAAAAAGTAAAAAGTAAGATAAAAGACAGGTTTACTGTAGCATATCTAGCATGATCTGTCTACATTCAAACGATATTTTTCATTATTTTACAAACTCCTGTCGCAGTTTTTCCAATGCCTTCTTTTCAATCCGGCTCACATAAGATCTGGAAATTCCCAGACTTTTGGCAATCTCCCGTTGTGTGGCAGGCTTTGTATTATACAACCCATACCGCTTACGGATGATCCAGCTTTCCCGCTCATCCAGCACCTTCGGCAGCAATTCGTATAACCTCAGAATATTTTTCTTTTCTACGACACGCTCCCACAGCTCCGGTTCCCCACTCTCCACAATATCCAGCAACTTGATCTGATTGCCTTCTTTGTCCGTTCCGATAGGCTCATAAAGCGATACATCTCTGGCTGTTTTCTTTTTACTGCGAAAATACATCAGCAGTTCATTTTCAATACAGCGGGCGGCATAGGTTCCCAGACGGCTTCCTTTTTCCAGATTGTAGGTTGACACAGCTTTGATCAGTCCGATGGTTCCAATGGAAATCAGATCTTCCATATCCTCCTGCGCTCCCTGATATTTCCGTGCAATGTGTGCCACAAGCCGCAGATTTCGCTCGATTAATACCGATTTTGCCTGCTCGCTTCCGTTTTTCAGCTGCTCCAGATACTGCTTTTCTTCCAACGTACTCAGCGGCGATTGAAATGATTTCAAATCGGCACCTCCATGTGCGGCCTTTCTATTATTCTATGTCAGGCAGGCTTTTCCTGTGTCTATCTTTTTCTATGATAAAATGTGGTGTTTTCTATTGAAAAATTTTTCTGTCAAAAAAAGAACCGGAAGCGACCAGACTTCCGATTCTTCTTACTCAAACAACGTATTTGATGATTGATGTTTCTGTTTTTATTTTTCTTATTCTCCGAATACAGCTTTGTAATCTGCCTGAAATTTCTCGATTCCCTGATCTGTCAGCGGATGCTTTGTCATCTGCTCAATAACTTTATACGGAACCGTTGCAATATCCGCACCTGCCAGTGCACAGTCTGTTACATGGATCGGATTTCTTACAGAAGCAGCGATGATCTCTGTCTCATAACCATAAATGGAAAAAATCTCTGAAATTGTGTTGATCAGGTCAATACCCGGTTGGCTGATATCATCCAGTCTGCCCAGGAACGGAGATACATAGGTAGCACCTGCCTCTGCTGCCAGAAGTGCCTGATTTGCGGTAAAAATCAGTGTTACGTTTGTTTTAATTCCCTCTGCGGACAATACTTTTACTGCTTTCAGACCTTCTACAGTCATCGGAATCTTTACAACCATGTTCGGATGAATGGCTGCAATCTCACGTCCTTCTTTGATCATACCCTCTGCATCTACAGTAGTTGCTTTTACTTCACCGGAAATTGGTCCGTCAACAATAGCGGTGATTTCTTTGATTACTTCGTTAAAATCACGTCCCTCTTTTGCGATCAGCGACGGGTTTGTTGTAACACCACAAATTACCCCCATATCATTTGCTTTTTTAATATCTTCTACGTTTGCGGTGTCAATAAAAAATTTCATCTTAGTTTCCTCCTGTTTTCTTCATTTATTTTTCTGTGTTTCTATTAGCTGATAATCACTGACGCTGCTGGTCTGGCAAAGTTCTGCTCCAACATCTGCTTATGAGATAAAAATGCCGGATCATCAAAATATTTTGCCTGCATCGGACATTTTTGGATACAGGACTGACATTTAATACAGACCCCCTCTGTCACGGACGGATTTTCCAGGTGAATCGTTCCCATTGGACAGTTTGCCGCACAGATTCCACATTTTTTACATAACGTAGAATCTGTCTTTGGATGTGCCTTCAGGAATTTTGCCGGCTGCCCATCGATACCAAGGGGTGTATAATATTTTTCTGGCGGATTGGTTCCCGGAATCAGATCAGAAATTTTAAATATATAATTCGATTTCTGTTCCAGCTTCCACAACACGTTCCCTACAAATCTTTTCCATTCTTCTTTATCCTGCTCACTTGGACGATCTGAAGCAATCACTTTCGAAAAAACATGTCTCGATACCACCGCTGCCCCTGCTACTGTCTGGAAACCATTCTGTTCCAGAAGCAGACTTAGTTCCACCAGCGCATCATCAAAGTTTCGATTACCGAACACGACAATTGGAACTGCATATGCCCCATTTCCCGTAAAGCCATCGCCGACATATGGCATGATCTTATTTGGCACACGTCCCGCATAAACCGGTGTTCCAAAAAAGACAAGCTCATCCGCCTCAAATATATATTTCCCCTCTCGCTGTTCCGGCAGCGTAAAATCCATCTCCACAACCGGCAGATTTAACTGTTCTCCGGCATATTGTGCCATAGTTGAAACAATCTGCTTTACACTTCCGCAGGGACTGAAATAAACAGAACAAACTCTTTTTATCTGATTCATAACCAACTTCCCCCATTTCTTTACTAATAATATTGATAATAAACCTTCTGATCATTACTCATTCGTTTTTACAACGCTGATCCTTTTTTCGGCACATAAAACTGCTCCATATCCGCATGCTCCAGCTTTAATAAAGCAACTTTTTTATCAATACCACCCGCATACCCGGTTAAGCTTCCATCTGTTCCAACCACTCTGTGACATGGCACAATAATCGAAATCGGGTTATGGCCAACCGCACCACCCACTGCCTGCGCCGACATCCGCGTAAGTCCACGCTGTTTTGCGATACATGCCGCGATTTCTCCATAAGTCATGGTTTTTCCATACGGAATTGATAGTAATATTTTCCACACTTTCTGTTGAAATTCTGATCCGCATGCAAAAGAAACCGGTAAAAAAAAATCTGGCTCTTCTCCATGAAAATAAATGTCTAACCAACGGTCTGCCGCGTCAAATACCGGCAGCATTTTTTCTTCATACTCTTTTGATAAAGTCACAGCAAAATATTTCTGTCCATCAAACCACAACCCAGTCAATACTTCGCCATCGCTTGCCATGGTGATGCCTCCCAATGGTGATTTATAACGATGTATGTATTCCATATTTCTACCTCATATCTTCTCATCAGTCTACTTTGATGCACTTTTGTTTGCATTCAATTCCAATTGACTATCATAAACCCCTATGCTTTCTAAATTTGTCCCAGCCAATTTTTTCTGCAAAACTATTGAGATACATTTTTATCTAACTTTCTTTTTTCTGCCTTACCTTTTACCGTTTTGGGAGCATAATCCTTCATGCCGGGAATGGCACCACCTGACACCGCCCATAGATACAGACTCGCCACGCTGCAGTACGGTGAAAATCGTCTGCGGTACTTCTCAAACAATTTTTTATCAATTTTTCTGTGATGATACACCATGCGAAGTCCCCGCAAAATTGCCAGATCGCCATAACTAAATACATCTGGTCGCTGCATACAAAATAGCAGAATCATTTCCGCTGTCCACACACCGATTCCTTTTAATGATGATAATGATTCAACCGCCTCCTGGTCTGACATCTGCCACACAGCATCCAGATCAAATTCCCCATTTTTTAATTTTTCTGCAAAATCCATCAGATATTCTGCTTTGCGAAAGGTCATTCCATATGCCTGCAATCGCGGTATCCCCGCTTCCAGAATCGTTTCTGAATTAATGACCCCTAGATCATCCTGCATTCTCTGCCAGATCGTTGCCTGGGCTTTCATGGAAATCTGCTGCCCGATAATGTGGTGCACTACGGAAGAAAAAAGATCCGTATCCACCGTTCTCTCGATCATTCCAAGTGTATCTATCACTTCCGCCAGCTTTTTGTCCTTTTGTTTCAGATATTCGATTTCTGTTTCTCCATATTCAAAATACATTTTTTCTCCGTTCTTTGATTTATCCCATTTTTACTATGTAGTCTGAAACATCATTCAACTCTATCGTCGATCTCATCACATAAACAGCATTTCACGGAAATTCGGAATTGTCAAGTAACAGATAACAATATATAATCATATCTGACGTCTTATTCCAATAATTAAATCAGAAGGAACCTCTCATGAATATAAAAATCAGAGAATGCCAGACAACCGATGCTTCCAACACCCATGCCCTGCATTTATATGAGCGCATTGGTTTCACGAAACTTGGCGTTATTCCGGGTGGTTTCCGGATGCCAGACGGACACTATGAAGACATTATACCACATTATTATATACTATAGTATATAACTTACTTCAGCAAAAATAGTCACTCATAAACTATGCATATTTTTATGTGATATCGATATGCAATTTTTCATTTTCATAATATGATTCGAAATTTAGATTATAAAATTACCAAAGAGACCGACAGCATCCTTTCGTTTTTAAAGGAGCACGGCTACTCTTCCAACCTAATCGTACATTTGAAAAAAACACCGGAAAGTATTTTAAAGAACGGCATCTGGAGTTATGTAAATGAACCGCTCCACGTCGGAGACACACTTCAGGTCCACATAGAAGAAAACGAAGGCTCCGACAATATTGTGCCAAATGAAATTCCACTCTCCATTTTGTATGAAGATAAGGACATTCTGGTCATTGACAAACCGGCAAATATGCCGATTCATCCTTCCATCAACCATTATGAGCAGACGCTGGCAAATGGCGTGCTGTGGTATTATACCGCCCAACAGATTCCATATACCTTCCGCTGTATCACACGACTGGATCGGGATACCACCGGTGTGACGCTTCTGGCCAAACACATGCTTTCTGCTTCTGTCCTGTCCAAAGCGATGCAGCAAAAACAGATTCAGAAAGAATATCTGGCACTTTGTGACGGTGTTACGCCAGAAGAAGGAACGATCGATGCACCAATCTGCCGTGCCGCAGATTCTGTCATTGAACGGTGCGTAGATTTCGAAAATGGTGATTCTGCCGTGACACGTTTTGTCCGGGAATGGACCAACGGACAGATTTCTCTGGTTCGTCTCAAACCAGAAACCGGACGTACCCATCAGATCCGGGTGCACATGAAACATATCGGGCATCCACTTCTCGGAGACTTTTTATATCATCCGGGGAATTACTCCATGAACCGCCAGGCATTGCACTGTGCATCCCTGACTTTTACACACCCGATCACAGGAGAAAAATTAACCATAAATGCAAAACTGCCAGACGATATGCAACAACTTTTATCTCAGTCATAAAACTTCGACTGAGATAAAACCTACACATACCTTCCGGCAATTAGTATTTACTTCTTATTATGCAATACTTCTCTGCGGATATAATCAAAGGTCACATCCTCTCCTTCATCTGCCAGCATATACAACAATTTTTCCAGTAGTTCCCGTACTTCCGGATGCATAATATGACGATCTTTGCCATGTAGGTAATATTCCAGTGCACTGCGATCCGTATATTTTTCTTTCTGATAATTTTTCGAAGCAGACATACGATCGATAAACATTTCCACCACATATTTGTCCGGCATACGCATACCTACTATTGCCGGTTCTGACGGCATTCCGTAATCAATCCAATATTCCATATGGTGCTTGTTGCGCCCTTTGTGATGCAGCCACGCAGAAGAATACCCCTTAGCCTTTCTCTCAGCATTATTCGGGCTGACATCTCCCTGATAATATTTACAGCCAACCAAAAACTCCGACGGCATATATTTTGACAGATCATGCAGTAATCCCTGCTTGTACAGACCTACCCGAAAACAGCCTTTCATGACCAGCATTTTATGATGATTGATTGTCTTTAAATGTTTCCAGAATTTCAAAAAATATGCCTCCCGTTTTAATTTCCAAATCGA
>Ga0129312_1001712_pt1 | contig 12144 bp, 11 predicted proteins | sample O827metagenome_FD_94434 | JGI IMG/M metagenome (GOLD analysis project Ga0129312, IMG submission 94434) | Orangutan group fecal microbial communities from Wisconsin, USA - O827 metagenome | ecosystem: Host-associated > Mammals > Digestive system > Large intestine > Fecal | place: USA: Wisconsin... | reverse complement strand
GTTATTTTTAATGCTTTGCTGGGCATTGTATACTTCGTCTAATATGCGTTTTGCATTTTGCAAAAAGTTTTCGCCCTGCCCGGTAAGTACCACACGCTTTCCCAATCGGTCAAACAGGCGCACGCCAAGCTCATCCTCCAAGGCGCGGATCTGCACAGTGACAGCCGACTGCGAGTAGCCAAGGCTTTCGGCCGCTTTGGAAAAGCTTTGAAACTGTGAGGCACGAATAAAGGTGATAAGCTGGCGAATTTCCATTGTGATCCTCCTGTTTTATATAATAAAAAGCATTCCTGCTATTAGTTTTAGTAAATGATATATTTTTATTTTTGAATTTGCTTCAATTCAAACTCTATGGTAGACTATATTGCATAGGAAGTCAACTGATTGGTTGATTGATTTTAGGAGGATATGTAAAAAATGGAAAAGAAAAAAGCTAAGCTTGGCTTGCTGCCCAAGCTGCTGATCGCAATCGTTCTGGGTATTGTGATCGGCCAGTTCTTCCCCGTGTGGTTCTGCCGCATTATCGTAACGGCATCGGGAATCTTCAGCTCTTTCCTGAAGTTCGTGATTCCCCTGATGATCGTGGCCTATGTAAGCATGGGTATTGCCGATTTGAAAAGCGGCGCAGGCAAGCTGCTGCTGATCACGGTGGCTCTGGCTTACGGTTCCACCCTGATCGCCGGTTCGGTGTCTTATCTGGTTTCTTCCAACCTGTTCCCTCACTTCATGAGCGAGGGTGCTTTGGAAAAGATCGCTGCCACCGCCGACAACTCTCTGGCAAGCTATCTGTCGATCTCGATCCCTCCCATTCTGGATACCCTTTCGGCTGTTGTGCTTGCCTTTGTGGTTGGCCTGTGCCTTTCCACCCTGCGCGGCAAAACCATCGGCAACACGCTGTATGATTGCATGCACGATTTCTCCGGCATCATTGATCAGGTGCTGCACGCTGTGATCATTCCCCTGCTGCCCCTGTATGTTTGCGGCACTTTCATCGACATGACCAAATCCGGCAAAACCTTTGCCATTCTGGGCATTCTGTGGAAGGTGTTCCTGGTGGTCATCATCATGCATCTGGTGTGCATTGCGGTGCAGTTCACCGTTGCCGGTGCAGTTTCCAAAAAGAACCCTCTCACCCTGATCCGCAACCAGATTCCCGGCTACACCACCGCTCTGGGCACGCAGTCCTCTGCTGCCACCATTCCTGTCAACCTGCAGTGTGCAGCCGCTGACGGCGTGAGCGACCAGATCCGCAACTTTGTTGTGCCTCTGTGCGCCAACATCCACATGGCCGGTTCTATGATCACCATCACCGCCTGCGCTACCGCAGTGTGCCTGATGAACCAGCTGCCCATCAGCATTGCCACCGTTGTGCCCTTTATTATGACTCTGGGCGTTGCCATGGTGGCCAGCCCCGGCGCTCCCGGCGGCTCGATCATGACTGCTCTGCCCTTCCTGTACATGATCTTTGGTGCAGAAGCAGGCGACCCCAACGGCCCCATCTGCGCCATCATGGTGGCACTGTACATCACGCAGGACTCCTTCGGCACCGCCTGCAACGTTTCGGGCGATAACGCCATCGGTGTGATCGTGGAGACCCTGTATCAGAAGTTCATCAAAAATGCCTGATTGCATTTTATGTGACCCGGCAAAACTATAGCTATCAGCTTCCGGCGCAGGGTGCGCCTTGCGCCCTGCGCCGGAAGTGTTTTATAACAGGAGATTACAATGGCTTTTATCAGTGTTTTTGATGTGTTGGGGCCTAATATGATCGGCCCTTCCAGCTCACACACCGCCGGGGCCGAGATCATTGCCTTTTTGGCACAGAAAATGATCACTCCCCCCTTGGTTCGCGTGAGCTTTACGCTGTACGGTTCGTTTGCAAAAACCTATCATGGCCATGGCACCGACCGTGCGCTGCTGGGCGGCATTATGGGCTTTTCAGCCGATGACACCCGCATTCGCGATTCGTTTGACATTGCCGCCAAGCGCGGCCTTGCCTATAGCTTTACTCCCAACGAAACCGAAACGGACATTCACCCCAACACCGTGGATATCCGCATGGAAAATGCCGAAGGTCAGGTTATGACGGTGCGCGGCGAGTCGCTGGGCGGCGGCAAGGTGCGGATCGTGCGGATCAACGGCGTGAAAGTAGATTTCAGCGGCGAGTATAATGCGCTGATCGTTGTGCAGCAGGATAAGCCCGGCGTGGTGGCGCATATCACCAATATTCTGAGCGAGCATGGCGTAAACATTGCCTTTATGCGCCTGTTCCGTGAAGCCAAAGGCCACACCGCCTACACCATTGTGGAATCGGATGAGCGCCTGCCTGAGGGCGTGAGCGAGCTTTTGCGCCAGAATCCGAATATCACCGATGTAATGGTCGTGCAGCCGTAAGGAGGAACTTATCATGGAACTGGAATTCAAATCGGCCAAAGAGCTTTTGGACTTGTGCGCCAAAAGCGGCCTTTCGATTTCGGGCGTTATGCGTGAGCGCGAATGCCAGCTGGGTGAAACCACGCCGGAAGCCGTGAATCAGCGCATGGCGCGCGCATGGGAGATCATGCAGGATTCTGCCCGCCAGCCCCTGCAAAGCCCTGTAAAATCCATGGGCGGGCTGATCGGCGGCGAGGCCAAAAAGCTGGAGCTTCACCGTGCAGGCGGCAGCGGCATTTGCGGCGATCTGCTGCAAAAGGCCATCACCTACGCCATGGCTGTGCTGGAAGTAAACGCTTCCATGGGCCTGATCGTAGCGGCTCCCACAGCCGGTTCGGCCGGTGTGGTGCCCGGGCTTATGCTGGCCATGAAAGAGCATTACTCCCTTTCGGATGATAAAATCATCGAGGCGCTGTTCAACGCCGGTGCTGTGGGCTATCTGGCCATGCGCAACGCTACTGTGGCCGGTGCTGTGGGCGGCTGTCAGGCCGAGATCGGTGTGGCTTCGGCCATGGCTGCCTCGGCTGCTGTGGAGCTGATGGGCGGCACCCCTGAGCAATCCCTGGATGCCGCTTCCACCGTGCTGATGAATATGCTGGGCCTTGTGTGCGACCCGGTGGGCGGTTTGGTGGAATATCCCTGCCAGAACCGCAATGCGGCCGGTGTGGCCAATGCACTGATCGCCGCCGAGCTTTCGCTGAGCGGCATTCGCCAGCTGATCCCGTTTGATCAAATGCTGGACACCATGTACGCCGTTGGCAAGCGCATTCCCATGGAACTGCGTGAAACCGCACTGGGCGGCTGCGCGGCCACTCCCAGCGCCTGCGCCGCCTGCGGCAGATGCTCCTGAGCCTGCTGCAGCACCTGCGCGGACAAATGTGTATAAAAAATCTCTGCTTTTACCGGCATCGGCAAAGCAGAGATTTTTTGTTATCCTTTTTTCAGCTCCGCAAGCACCATGGGCGCTGCCGTTAAAAACCATGCACTGTATTTTTGCGGGTTTTGCTGCAGCTCCTTTGCAAGCGCATCCAACTCCACCCACTGCATGGCCATGGCTTCTTCCGGGTTCAGCGTCACCTGGCCTGTGTATTCTCCCACAAACACATGATCGTATTCATATTCAAACAGCTCCTCGGAAAATTTATGGTGATACACAAACGCCCCTATCTCCCGGCAGGGCGTGCGCAGGCCAAGCTCTTGCTGCAGGCGGCGCTGTACGGCATCGGAAAGTGCTTCTCCCACACGCGGATGTGAGCAGCAGGCGTTAGACCACAAACCGCCCGAATGATATTTGTGCAGTGCGCGCTGCTGAATGAGCATGGTATTTCCGGACACCAGAAACACCGAAAAAGCCCGATGCAAAAGCCCGCGGCGGTGTGCCTCGGCCTTGCCTGCGCTGCCAACCGGGCGGTCAAATATATCCACTAAGATCAGTTTATCTTCGGCCATGGAGATTCTCCTTGTTTGTTTTTCCCCTTTATTATAACAAGTTGCAGCGCCTTTTAAAACCCCTGCGGGCGGCTATATTTATACCTTTTTATTTTGCAGCGCCGCAAAATGCCTGCGCAGGCAAAGCGGCCATAAAAGCGCCGCATAGCTCAGCGCCATGGCGCCCCCCGCAACAAAAAGCCTCCTTATATGATCCGCCGAGGGAATGCTTCCCTGCGCAGCCATGCACACAAGCAGCGATGCCAGCAGGATCAGCCCCGGGCGCACAAGCCATTCCCCCCAGCAAAAGCGCATTTGCAGCACCTGCAGCATTCGGCGCAGATTTAAAAGGCAGGTAAACACATTGGAGCCTGCCACGATTGCCGCATACCCGGCAATGCCGAAGCGCGGCAGCAAAAACAAAATTGCTGAAAGGCGCAGCGCCGAGTTGAGCATTTCATATCGAAAGCTGGCCAGCTGTTCGCCGATCCCTTTCATAATGCCGTCCACCATGCTTTCCAAATACATAAATGGCACGATGGGCCCCAGCCATGCAAGGTATTGCCCCACCTCGGCGTCGCGGTAGATCAGCTGGGCCAGCGGCACGGCCCACAGCGTAAAAAAAGCTCCCGCAAACAGCGATATTCCCAGCGTAATGGCCATCGTGCGCCCCACAAGGCTCTGCAGAGCACTTTTGTTCTGCGCCGTGTGGGCCCGGGCGATCTCGGGCATCAGCAAGCCGGACAGCGTTGCCAAAAAGGAAAACGGAAATGTGAGAAGCGGCATTGCCATGCCGCGCAGCGCACCAAATTGGGAAAGCGCCATGCTTCGGCTGCCTGCATACAGCGCCAGGCACGCAGGCACAAGGCTGGTTTCGGCCGTTCGGAGCAAGCTGGAAACCAATCGGTTCCCCTCCACCGGCAAAAACACTTCCATCACTTTGCCCCAGCCCGGCACACGGATCGGCAATGCTGAAATGCTTCTTTGCAGTACACGCTTTTCGGCCCTCCAAAAGCACAGCATCCACAGGCAGGAGATCGCCTCGCTCAGCGTGTTGCCCATCGTAACCAGCGCCACCGCCCGGGGCATTTCGGCACCCGTGGCTGTGTGAAGCAAAAACACGATCACCGCAATGCGCACCGCCTGCTCGGCCAACTGCGCCGCCACATTGGGCCGCACATTGCGGGCCGCCATAAAATAGCCTCGAATTGCCGCCCCCACCGCCATAAACGGCAGGCTGAACGCCAGGATCTGCAATGCCGCTGCTGCGCGAAGATCGCCCAGCAGCCACCGTGCCAGCACATTGGCCAGCAGGTATTGTGCCGCCGCTGCGGTGCAGCCCAGCACTGCCCCCATGCCGATCAATCTTTGCATAAGCCTGCACACGCCGCGCTGGTCGTTTTGCGCCAATGCCTGTGCCGAAAGGCGCGTGGATGCCACCGAAAGGCCGCCAACGGCCATTGCAATGCACACGCCGTAAGCCGTAAATACCAGCTGATACAGCCCCATGCCCTCGCTGCCCAGATGTGCGGCCAGCAGCACCCTTAGCCCCATTCCAGCAGCGCGCAGCACCAGCGATGCAGCCGTTAAAATCGCAGCATTTTTGAGATAGATGTTCGTCATACACGCTCTCTTTTCTCATTTTATGAAAATTTGTTTCGCTTTTAAAATCATTAGTATATAAGCTATGTTGTTTTCGGCGCATTTATGATATACTATAAGAAGCGCGGCCGCAGAGTTCCGTGCATGGCGGCAAAGGCCGCCCAATTATCAGGAAAGTCCGCCCCGGCCTTGCTGCGGCAATGATCTGTCGGCGTGATTTTCCCAGAAGGAGATATGAATAACTATGAGCGAATGCACCCATGACTGCAGCAGCTGCAGCCAGAACTGCTCTTCTCGAAACGCCGCTCCCGCCAAGGAAGCCCCGCACAAAATGAGCAGCATAAAAAAAGTGATCGGCATTGTCAGCGGCAAAGGCGGTGTTGGCAAAAGCATGACCTGCGCCATGATGGCTGTTTCGATGGCTCGTCAGGGCTATGGCACGGCTGTGCTGGATGCAGATATCACCGGTCCTTCCATTCCCAAACTGTTTGGCGTACATGGTCAGGCTGTGTGCGATGAAAACGGCATTTGGCCTGCGGAAACCCCCAAGGGCACCAAGCTTATGAGCGTGAACCTGCTTTTGGACGACGAGGAGTCCCCCGTGGTATGGCGCGGCCCCGTGATTGCCGGCGCTGTGAAGCAGTTCTGGACCGATGTGATCTGGCAGGATGTGGACTATATGTTCGTGGATATGCCCCCGGGCACCGGCGATGTGCCCCTGACCGTGTTCCAGACGCTGCCTGTGGACGGCATTATCGTGGTGGCAAGCCCGCAGGAGCTTGTGAGCATGATCGTTGCCAAGGCCGTAAAAATGGCACAGATGATGAATGTGCCGATTTTGGGCGTTGTGGAAAACATGAGCTATGTAAAATGCCCCGATTGCGGCAAGGAGATCAAGATCTTTGGCGAAAGCCATGTGAACGAGATCGCCGCCAAGTACGGCCTGCCCGTGCTGGCCCGCATGCCCATTGACCCGAAGCTGGCAAGCTTGGCCGATGCCGGCAAAATCGAGGAATTTGAAGGCGATTATCTGGATGTCGCCGTGCGCGCAGTCGCCGCCTTGGGCAAGGCATAACATAAGCCCCATAACAGTGATGCCCCGCCTTGCTGCCGAGCCGGTTGGATATACCGGCTTGCGGCCAAGGCGGGGCATTTGGTTTTTTCGGTAAAGTCTGGCGGGCCGCAGGCGCTTTCACCTTGTGCAGAAGAATGCACAAACGGCCATTTTTAAAAGAAACATTTGACTAACCATGCAAAAAGCGGTATACTAATAAAGCTTCATTCATAGAAAAAAGCGAATATCATGTATCCGGGTGTAGCGCAGTTGGTAGCGCGCCTGCTTTGGGAGCAGGATGCCGTGGGTTCAAGTCCCGCCACTCGGACCAAAAGCCCTCTGAAATCGTTGATTTCAGAGGGCTTTTTCTATTCTTTGTCTATTGCGGTGCAAATTCCATGGTATTTGCACACATATTGAATTTTGCTGCAGCTTTTGGTAAAATGAATATGCCAGAGAGTTGCTTATGCTTCGGCATGGTTCCTGCGTATGTAGGGATTTTCTTACTAATTAATCTTCGTTCCTTTTGGAATTCTGATTATTCGGACGATGTTGTATTTCTGAAGCAATTCCTCTGGCTTTTATATTGAGGTGTTAAAATGGAACTATCATTAAAAGATAAACTGGGTAGGAATATTTGGATAACTCGAAAATGCCGAATTAATGCATCCGAAAGACTTTTATCACACGCAAAATACATTGAAATATTAAATGTCTACTATTCAATTTTCGTTATAATTCTATCGCTGCTTTCTTTGACGGAGCAAGACAATTTACTTTCAATCATTAGTTTAGCGTGTTCAATTGCACTTACGATTTCAATCATATATGCAAACTCAGCAGGCTATCGTGATCGGTCATCTTCGTTGAAGCAAAATTACATTGCGCTGCAATTGCTATTAGATCAACTTTCTTGTACGCGCAATGACGATACTGAATGTATTTTGAGCATCAGCGCCAAGTATGCAGATCTTTTGAAAGCATCAGAGAACCACATACCAATTGACTTATATCGCTTAAAAGCCACTAGTACAGATTCGACTTTTGCATTGTCTAATGTGGAAAAGCGTAATTACCACTGTCAGCTTGTGTGGGGATATATGTGGAGAACTGCATTAATTTTCTTGCCTATTATCGCTGCAGTTCTTTATTTCTTTTTGAGGTAAACCATATGAATGCCGCTCGATATTTTCGCCGTTACTTTTCACCGAAATGGCTCAAAATTATTTATTCTGATAAAATCAAATATCGAGCAACGGTTGGCATGGACAGAATAACACCAGTAGCTTTCGAAAATAAATTGGATGAAAATGTTCAATTAATTTCACAAAAAGTGCTATCCGCAAAATATAAGTTTACTCGCTATCGAGAAGTATTGATTAGCAAGGGGCGTGGAAAAGAACCAAGAGTTATTTCAATTCCTACGATTCGAGACAAATTGGCCTTATCTGCCTACCATCAATTCTTGCAAGCTTCTTTTGGCACAACTATCCAAGAGCCACTTCTTCATACAATTGTCGGAGATATTACACAAGAAGTTTTGTCGGGATATTTCAATGGCTACGTCAAAATTGATATTACTCATTTTTATGCTACAATTGACCACCGCCTATTACTAAAGAAAGTCAAAAAGAAAATTCGGAAAGCCGAGGCAATTCGTTTCTTAGAAGAAGCCATTTCTACAGAAACAATAGCACGAATTGGTTCAGCCCCTATAAGGGGTAAAAATAAATGCGGTGTTCCAGAAGGTCTTTCTATCTCAAATATTTTAGCGGACATTTATTTATCTGATTTCAAGGAAAAAGTATGTTCCTTATATGATGTGTGTTTTTATCGATACGTTGACGATATTTTGATTCTTTGCAATGCATTGGATGCGAGCAAAATCAAGGATTTCTGTGTAAAAACACTTAAAACCGATTATATTCTGGATGCAAATGAAAAGAAAACCATGTTTGGCGAAATCGTTAATGGTGTTCCTTTTCTTGGATATATGTTTTTCGGTAACAAGGTCGGGATTCGCCCTTCAGCAGAAGAAAAGCTGGAAGCTTCCATTGAAGAACTATTCCGACTACGAAAAAAGCAAAACATTTCCCTGCAGGTGTTTATTTGGCGACTAAACCTCAGAATCACGGGATGCATACTTGACTCAAAAAAATACGGGTGGCTATTCTATTACTCTCAGCTTACGGATTTAAGCATCCTTTTTCACCTTGATTGGTTCGTTGGACATTTGTTTTCTCGCTATGGCATTGAAAAGCCAAAAGATATCAAGAGATTTGTACGGTCTTATCATGAAATCACAAAGAATGTTAGCCGTTCAAGTTATATAGTCAATGCAGACAGATATTCTCTCGAAGAAAAGGCTGCAATTCTATCTGAAATATATGGCCAAAAGAATTTCAATAAAAAAGATACCCAGACTGTAGATAACTTGTTTAGGGCGGCTATGTTTAAGGAAGTACAACGGCTCGAATATGACATTCAAAACTTTTCTTAGCTATGAAGCAAGATTCCCTTATATCATTTTCTAATCATATTCTGTGGTTTTGATGAAGCTCACATCATTTGATAGCGCAAATTGCCGACATTCGTGCTAAATCCTCGGTACCCAGCGAAGCATCGGAAATGTTCCAATCCGACATTAAGCCGAGGAATATGACTTCACGACCAAGGCAGAATAAAATTCCATAAACCGAGCAAAGGAGGCGTGTTATATGAAAAAATCATGGTGGAAAGTCCCTGTTTATTGCATGGCGGCAAGCTGGGTATGTTTTCAAATGGAAGTCCACTTTTTAGGAAAATGGACAATCGTAACGCTGCCTGACGGGAGCATTTCATCGGATAATGCCCGGTGGCTGATTCTGTCTGCCGTTCTCTTCCTTGCGGTTGTCTGCATTGGCGGATTTTTCTTTTTTCGCAGCATGACACGCAAAGAAATTTTCTTTTCCTCTTCTGTTTTAGTAGCTTTGAATATTGCGTTGGGCATATTCACATACCTGACTCAAAGAACATTTACATCATTCACCATGTTTTGGATCGAGCTTTCAGAATGGGGCAGCGTATTTTCTCAGATTGCATTTCACCTCGGCTTAAACGAATGGCTAAGCGCTGCCATTGCGTGGGTATTGCCCCCATATATTTTTCTTTTGTTTGGTAAGAAAGACATTCCTACAGATTGACCAAAAGCAGATTGACCAAAAGGCGGGAGCATCGGTTAAGATGTTCCCGCCTTTGTTATCCCCTGTTCTCTTGTTTGGTCCGCCGCTTTGCTTGCCGCCCGGTGTACTCTCGCTGCCCGCCTTCACTTTCAAATAATGCTTTTGAGGCTTTCTTTCAAGGCTGATCCGGTGCCGGGCCAAGGTAAAGTGTTTTCTTTTTCTATAGTGGCGATAGATATCCATCAAAAATCCAACATACACCGTTAATTCGTCTTTTTGTTGATACTATACAGTGTTATAGCTTTACATTAAACCTATACTTTCCCCTGCCCGAGTTTTCTTTTTATATATGTATATTTTTAACTTTTCCCGCCGGGCGCACACGATTTGTTTTGCAGGCAGCTTTGCCACTCTGCTTCTTTAAAGCCCACAAGAACAAAGTCCTCCCCCACCAGCAGCGGGCGCTTGACCAGCATACCGTCTGTGGCAAGAAGCTTCAGCATTTCGTCCTCCGACATGGCAGGCAGTTTATCTTTCAGCTGCATAGATTTATACAGCAAGCCGCTGGTGTTGAAAAATTTCTTCAGCGGCAGGCCGCTGCGGCAGTGCCATGCAGCCAATTCCTCGTATGCAGGGTTTTCTGTTTTGATATCCCGCAATTCGTAGGCAATGTGATTTTCGTTCAGCCACTTCTGCGCTTTCTGGCAGGTGGTGCATTTGGGGTAACAAACAAATGTCATGGTTTCATTCTCCTATAAAATCATCGATTGGGTTTTTGCGCTTCTATTGGGTTATGGCTGCGGCATTTTCCGGCGCTTTTTTGCATTACCGCACTTTCTATCGTTATTTTTAATCATAGCACATTCATTTTCAAAAAGCAATAAAGCCGTGCTGCCGCATGATTTTGGGGCTGCCACGGCTTTTTTGCTGCGCTTTCCCTCATGTTTTCGGTCTATTTTCTGTGTGCGTATCCTTGCGAAAGCTGCGGCTCACTGATACAATAGAGTCAATGATAGGCGCGGTTTTTCCCAAAGCGCCTGCGTGCCATCAAAGCAGCCTTGTCCCCTTCCGGGGCGGCAAAGGGCCCTAAACCGTTAAAAAGGAGCCATCGTTTTATGATTTTGTATTTTTCCGGCACCGGCAACAGCAAATATATAGCAGAGCGTCTGGCAGACTCGCTGAAGGATACGCTGCTGTGCTTAAACAGCCGCATACAAGCGGGTGATACTTCTGCGCTGGATACCGGCGAGCGGCTTGTGATCGTTACGCCCACCTACGCATGGCGCATTCCCCGGCTTGTGCAGGAGCATCTGCTGCACACACCGCTGCATGGTGCCAAACGAGCATGGTTTGTAATGACCTGCGGCAGCGAGATTGGCAATGCCGACAAATACAATCGACAGCTTTGCCGGGCCAAGGGCATCGATGCCATGGGCACTGCACCGATCGTTATGCCGGAAAACTATATTGCCCTGTTCCGTGCCCCGCAGCCGGATAAAGCACGGCAGATCGTGGCCCGGGCGCAGCCGGATATTGCGCGCACCATTGCCGCCATACAAAAAAATCAGTGCTTTCCCCCGCCGCGAAACAATCTGTATGACCGCTTTATGAGCGGGCCGGTAAATTCTGTTTTTTATTCCTGCATTGTAAAGGCAAAGGCTTTCACTGTCAGCGATGCCTGCACAGGCTGCGGGCAGTGTGTACAGCGCTGCCCTGCCAATAACATCACGCTGCAAAGCGGCAAGCCTGTTTGGGGCGGTGAATGTACCCACTGCATGGCCTGCATCTGCTATTGCCCTGCTGCCGCCATTGAATACGGCAAAAAGAGCGTTGGCCAGCCGCGTTATCACTTTGAGGCGCTTTGAGGCGCGCTGCAACGCCCTATTGTAAAGCCGCAAGGCCCTCCGAAAATTTATTCGGAGGGCCTTGCGGCTTTTGCCGATCTGCTTTCTGGCAGTCGAGCGGCGTTGTTGGCTGCGGATTATTCATTCAAAATCCGCCTGTAGCTGTTCCTGTGCAAGCTGCGTTTTGGCTCGCTCCCCTTTCGGCTCGGAGCTGGTCAAGGTTTTTGATTTTGGGGATAAAAACCGCTGGCTTTTCGCATAGTTCGGCCAGCGGGCGGTCTGATTTTCGGTATTTGGTTTTTGTGTTCTGCTCGACAAACTGGAAGTTGTCAAACAGCGTTCATTGTTTCGCTTTGTGGAATTTTTACACACTGCTGAATCACACCTGTAACATACATAATCGAATCGCTGCAGTCGTTCTTGAGCCATTCTGAGATAATTGCCATCAGTCCCCGAATATAAAAGGCCATGATATAGGGTCGATCTTTCTGTAGTACACCGTAGCGGTCGAGAATCGGCGTAAACACATGACGGAACATCCTATCATAGCTTTTATCCATCCCCAACACCGCCGCATTTTCTGTTGCTGTGCGGAACAGTCTCTTGTTGTTCTTAATGTAGC
>Ga0129312_1001711_pt1 | contig 12159 bp, 7 predicted proteins | sample O827metagenome_FD_94434 | JGI IMG/M metagenome (GOLD analysis project Ga0129312, IMG submission 94434) | Orangutan group fecal microbial communities from Wisconsin, USA - O827 metagenome | ecosystem: Host-associated > Mammals > Digestive system > Large intestine > Fecal | place: USA: Wisconsin... | reverse complement strand
CGATCAGCTGATCGCGGGGATCCTGCGGGAAGGGACGGCCTTCGTTCTCCTCGTAGATCTTCTTGAAGGTGCCGACCAGTTCCTTCAGGTCGTCAGCAGTCAGGTCCACGTCGTTCTTGACGCCCTTGGCTTCCTTCATCTTGTCGATCTCGACCTCGAACAGGCTCTTCGGGACCATCATAACGACGTCGGCGAACATCTGCACGAAGCGGCGGTAGCAGTCGTATGCAAAGCGGGCGTTGCCGGTCTTCTTTGCCAGACCCTCAACAGCCTCGTCGTTCAGGCCCAGGTTCAGGATGGTGTCCATCATGCCGGGCATGGACTGACGTGCGCCGGAACGGACGGAGACCAGCAGGGGGTTGGTGTTGTCACCGAACTTCTTGCCGGTGATCTCTTCCAGACCCTTGAGGTGCTCAAAGATGTCAGCAGTGATGTCGTCATTGATCTGACGGCCGTCTGCGTAATACTGGGTGCAGGCGTCGGTGGTGATGGTGAAGCCCTGCGGCACCGGCATACCGGCTGCGGTCATCTCGGCCAGACCGGCACCCTTGCCGCCCAGCGTGTTCTTCATGGTGACCTTGTCACCGCCGAAAGCGTCATTGCCTTCGCTGAAGTAGTACAGATACTTTTTGCTCATGCGTTGTTTACCTCCCATTCGTGACCATCGGTACACTTGCCGTGGTCTCATCGTTTGCCTTGTCTTGAACGTACGATGAACATTGTTTTGTGAATGCTAAACTATTATACCAGAAAATCCATTCCTTTCCACCATGCAAAATCCCGAATTTGTCTGTTATTTTTTATGCAAATCTCTTGAATTTCTCCAAGTTTTAAGGTAGTATAGAATGGGAGAAAGTTCGAGAGGTTTTTTGTTTGCACACGCGATTTCTCGTCCTGTTGGATACAACTTTCTATCCCTGTAACTTTTCAAATTCTATTTTGTCGGAACAAAGCTTTCCGCAGCGGGGTGCTGGGGCGGACAGGCAACAATTTTCCGGTCGCCTTTCCTGTCTCTCTTCCGCCGCGCGCTTTGGTGGGAAGGGAGATTTTTTATGCAGAATTCCATTTCTGAGCAGGCCCGTGCCGCTGCCTTGGCACAGCTGGACGCCGCCGAGGCTGCCCGCGAGGACATCCTTGTGCAGCACATTGCAAGCGGCGTTGTCATCAACAGCCGCACCGTACAGATCGACCCGGAGGTGGTCATTGCCCCGGGCGCTGTGATCCTTGCGGGCACCATCCTGCGGGGCAAGACGGTCATCGGCGCTGGCTGCGTCATCGGCCCCAACACCCTCATCGAGGACAGCACCGTGGACGAGGGCACTACCGTGAATGCCAGCCAGATCTACGGCAGCCACATCGGCCCCCACAACAACATCGGCCCCTTCACCCATGTGCGGGTGAACACTGTCACCGACTACGGCGTGCATCTGGGTGCCTATGTGGAGACCAAGAACTCCAACTTTGCCCGTGGCAACACCGTGAGCCATCTGACCTACATCGGCGACAGTGATGTGGGCAAGTACTGCAACTTCGGCTGCGGCACCGTCACCTGCAACTACGACGGCAAGGATAAGTTCCGCACCCAGATCGGCGACTACTGCTTCATCGGCTGCAACACCAACCTTGTGGCCCCGGTCAAGGTGGGCGATGGTGCCTACACCGCCGCTGGCAGCACCATTACCAAGGATGTGCCCGCACAGGCACTGGGCATCGCCCGGGAGCGCCAGACCAATCTGGACGGCTGGGCAGCACCCAAGATGGAAGCCTACATCGCCAAAAAGCAGAAGCTGGAAAAAGAGCAGAGCAAGTAACGTTCTGCCGGAAGGGAGCTGCGTATGAAGCCTGAAAGCTTTCGCAAGCAGGCGCTGAGCCTTGTCCTTTTCTTCGCGGCTGTTGCCGCCGTGTTCGCCCTGACCCGCCTGCGCAGCGACCCCGCCAAAAAGCAGGCGGAGTTCGTGGTGCAGCAGCTGCTCTCCTGCTCCTCTGCCGTGGAGCAGGCTGTGGACGCCGCCGCAGCGCCCTCCGGCAGTGAACCGAGGCTTGTTGCTGTGGACACCGATGGCCTGTACGCCTTTCTTCAGGCGCAGCTGGGCGATGCCATGACAGCTGACTGCCTGAACAAAGTCATGGCGAACCGTCTGCCTACCCGCATCACTGCGCTGGCCGGGCAGTCCGGCGGCAAGCTGGTGCCCGCCGACCTCACCCTGAAAAAGCACGCCGGGGCAGAAAACTGCTACGACTTTTCCGCCGCCCTGCTGACCGCCACGGACAGCACCGCCGCCGCGCAGGTATCCGGCACCATCACCATGGTGAAGGAGGATGGCCGCTGGAAGGCCTCTGCCATCACGCTGAACCTGTAATAAACCCTTTTGCCCCTGTGCCCTGCGGCATGGGGGCATTTTTTGCCCATTTCGCTTACAATGTATATCTTTTTGCGCGCGCGTATGTTATACTTAGATGTTGTATCACACTATTATCAGGAAAAGGTATGATCATATCATGAATGAAAACGATATCTGGCTCATTGCAGGGCTGGGCAACCCCGAAGCAAAGTACGATGGCACCCGCCACAATGCCGGTTTTGCCGCGCTGAACGCACTGGCCGACAAATGGAACATCTCTGTGGGCAAGACCAAGTTCCAAGGCCTGTGGGGACAGGGCGAGGTGGACGGCCACAAGGTGGTGCTGCTGAAACCCCTGACCTATATGAACCTCTCCGGCGACTCCATCGCCCCCATGGCAGGCTTTTTCAAGATCCCTGCCGACCATGTGCTGGTGCTGTGCGATGACATCACCCAAGCCCCCGGCAAGCTGCGCATCCGCCCCTCCGGCTCTGCGGGCGGGCATAACGGCCTGAAGAGCATCATCGCCCGGCTGGGCGGGGAGAACTTCCCCCGCATCCGCATCGGCATCGGCGCAAAACCCCACCCGGACTACGACCTTGCCGCATGGGTGCTGGGCAAGTTCCCGCCGGAGGACGCCAAGGCCATCGCCGACCGCTACCCCGACCTTGAAGCCGCCGCAAAGCTTATCATGGACGGTAAGCTCAGTCTGGCACAGAGCAAGTATAACGGGTAAAAATCATTCTCCCGCATCCTGACAGGAAAGGAGGTTTTTCCATGTACGAAGCCTTACTCAAGGCCACACCGGAATATCAGAAGGTCGCCGCAAGCTTTGGCTCGGCCGGGCCGGCGGCGCTGTTCGGTCTGCCGCCCGCAGGCCGGGCGCTGCTGTATGCCGCCCTGCAAAAAGACCTTGGCCGGGTGCTGTGCATCGTGACCCCCGGCGAGGCCGAGGCCACCCATTTTGCGGACGACCTCAAGGCGCTGGGGCTTGCCGCTGCGGTGTTCCCGCCCCGGGACTTTATGCTGCGCCCGGTGGAGGGTGCAGGCCGCGAGTACGAGTACCGCCGCCTTTCGGTGCTGGGCGCACTGGCGGGCGGGCGGCTGCAGGCCGTCTGCGTGCCCGCCGAAGCGCTTTTGCAGTACACCGTGCCCCGGGCAGAATTCATCCAGAACACCCTCACCTTAAAGCCCGGCATGGTGTATAACCGCGAAGCGCTGGTGGCGCGGCTGTTTGCCGCCGGGTATGTGCGGCGCAGTCAGGTGGACGGCCCGGGACAGTTCAGCGTGCGCGGCGATATCGTGGATATCTACGCGCCGGATATGCGTCAGCCCGCCCGCGTGGAGTACTGGGACGACGAGATCGATTCCATGTCCTCCTTTGACCTGCTGACCCAGCGGCGGGACGGCGCACTGGAAAAAATATACCTCTCCCCTGCCCGCGAGGTGCTATTCGGCAGCACCGCCGAAACCGCCGAGGCGCTGCGCAATGCCATCAAAAAGGCGCGCGGCAAGCACCGCACCGCGCTGGAAAAGGCCACCGAAGCCGATCTTTCCCAGCTGGATTCCGGCCTGATGCCGGAGGCCATGGATAAATATTACGGCATCCGCTACCCCGCCCCGGCCACACTGCTGGACCATCTGGACGCGCCGCTGTTCATTCTGGACGAAGTGGGCGGCATCCGGGATGCCCAAAAGGCCACCGAGTTCCGCCGCAGCGAGGAGCTGACCGGGCTGCTGGAAGAGGGCGTGCTCTGCCCCGGGCTGGATGTGCTGTACCAGACCATGGACGATCTTGTCATTGCCGCCCAGAACCACAGCACCCTGCTGTGCGAGAACTTCCTGCGCGGGATGAACGAGTTTAAACTGAAAGACCTCATCAACGCCGAGGCCTTTGCCGCCCCCAACTGGAACGGCGACCTTGCCTCCCTGCGGGAGGATCTTGACCCGCTCATCGCCCAAGACTATGCTATCACCCTGTTTGCCGGTACGCCCAAGGGCGCAGCCGCTCTGACCCGCGACCTTGCCGACAAGGGCTACGCCGTGAGCATGAGCCGGGATGTGCGCCCCGCCAAGGGCATTTTGCAGGTACTGCCCGGACATCTGACCGCCGGGTGCACCTTTCCCTTTGCCCACGCGGCAGTGCTTTCCAGCCGCCGCCACGGGCTGGATGAGGAAGCCGCTGCCGAAGCCAAAAAGCGCAAGAAGAACAAAAACGCCCTGTCCAGCCTTTCGGACATCAAGCCCGGGGACTATGTGGTGCACCAGAGTCACGGCATCGGTATGTACGCCGGGATCCAGCGGTTAGAGGTGCAGGGCGCTACCAAGGACTACCTCAAGGTGCAGTATTCCGGCTCGGATGTGCTGTATGTGCCGGTGACCCAGCTGGATCTGCTCAGCCGCTACACCGCCCCCGGCGACGAGGAAAAGGTAAAACTGGCAAAGCTGGGCGGTGCCGAGTGGCAGCGCACCCGCGCCAAGGTGAAAAAAGCCACCGAGGAGATGGCGCAGGAGCTGATCGAGCTTTACGCCCGCCGCCGTCAGGCCACAGGCTACGCCTTCCCGCCGGACGGCGACTGGCAGCGGGACTTTGAGACCCGCTTTGACTACGACGAAACCGACGACCAGCTGCACGCCACCGCCGAGATCAAGCAGGACATGGAAAAAGGCTACCCCATGGATCGGCTGCTCTGCGGCGATGTGGGTGTGGGCAAGACCGAAGTGGCGCTGCGCGCCGCTTTCAAGTGCATCATGGGCGGCAAGCAATGCGCCCTGCTGGCGCCCACCACCCTGCTGGCGTGGCAGCACTACAACACCCTGCTCTCCCGCATGGAGGCCTTCCCGGTGAAGATCGGGATGCTGTCCCGCTTCCGCACCGCCAAGCAGCAAAAAGAGACCCTGCGCGGCTTGCAGGCCGGCAGCGTGGATATCGTGGTGGGCACCCACCGGCTGCTTTCCAAGGACGTGAAGTTCCACGACCTCGGCCTTGTCATCATCGACGAGGAGCAGCGCTTCGGCGTGAAGCACAAGGAAAAGCTGAAGGAGAACTTCATCGGGGTGGATATGCTCACCCTGTCGGCCACCCCCATCCCTCGCACCCTGAACATGGCCATGAGCGGCATCCGGGATCTTTCCACCATTGAGCAGCCGCCCATCGAGCGGCAGCCGGTGGAGACCTTTGTGCTGGAATATAACGACGTTATCCTTGCCGAAGCCATGAAGAAAGAACTTGCCCGGGGCGGGCAGGTGTACTACCTGCACAACCGGGTGGACAACATTGAAGCCTGCGCCGCCCATGTCAGCCAGATGGTGCCGGGTGCGCGGGTGGGCATCGCCCACGGCAAGATGACCGAGGAAGAGCTGAACCCTGTGTGGCAGCACCTGCTGAACGGCGAGATCGACATTCTGGTCTGCACCACCCTCATTGAGACCGGCATTGATGTGCGCAACTGCAATACCCTCATCATTGAGGACGCCGACCGCATGGGTCTGGCGCAGCTGTACCAGATCCGCGGGCGGGTAGGACGCTCCGGCCGCAAGGCCTACGCCTACTTCACCTTCCGCCGGGACAAGACCCTGACCGATATCGCCCAGAAACGGCTTTCCGCCATCCGGGAGTTCACCGCTTTCGGCTCCGGCTTCCGCATTGCCATGCGGGACCTGCAAATTCGCGGTGCGGGCAGCCTGCTGGGGCACAGCCAGCACGGCCACATGGAAGCCGTGGGCTACGACCTCTATGTTAAAATGCTGGGACAGGCCATTGCCCGGGCGCGGGGCGAGCCCGTCCAGCGGGACAAGAGCGATTGTCTTGTGGACCTGCGGGTAGACGCCTTTATCCCGGAAAAGTATATCCCGGACGGCGCGGGCCGCATCGAAGCCTACAAGCGCATTGCTGCCATCCAGACCCCGGAGGACGCCGCCGATGTGCTGGACGAACTCATTGACCGCTACGGCGACCCGCCGCCCTCTGTGAGCGATCTGGTCAACGTCTCCCTCGTCCGCGTGCAGGCCGCTGCCGTGGGCGTGTACGAGGTGACCCAGAAGAAGGATACCCTTGTGCTGAATCTGGAAACGCTGGACCTTGCCATGATCCGCGGCCTGCTGCAAGCTTTCAATGGCCGGGTCACCGCCGGGGCGGGCACAAAGCCCTATCTCTCGGTGGTATTGCAGCCGGACGAAAAGCCGCTGGAACTGCTGCAAAACATCCTGAAAGCCATGGCGGATATCCTAGCCAGCGCCGAACGCGAAAAAGCTCCCCCTGTCGGGGGAGCTGGCACGCGCAAGCGTGACTGAGAGGCTTTTATAGAAACAAAGGAGTATAACGCATGAAAAAGAAACTGCTTGCGCTGGTATGCGCACTTGCACTGACCGTCAGCCTTGTGGGCTGTGCACTCTCCACCCCGGACACCGTAGGCAAGATCGGTGATTTTGAGGTGACCAGCGGCCTGTATCTGCTGGCGCAGTACGATGCCTACCAGCAGGCTGCGCAGCTGGCGGATTCTGAGCAGGACACCAGCAAGGTGAAGTCCTTCCTCAAGGCCACCATCACCACCGATGCCGACACCGGCGAGACCGCCGTGGTAAAGGACTATGTGGCGCAAAAGACCCTTGAGACCTTGCAGACCCTTGCCGCCGTGGACGCCCGCTTTGCCGAACTGGGCGGCGAGCTGACCGAGGAGCAGAAGTCTGCCGCCGACAGCTACGCCCAGCAGCTGATGGACAACTACGGCGACGCCTACACCGCCAACGGCATCGGGCTGGAGACCTTGAAGCTGTTCCAGCAGCTGCAGTACAAGCACACCCTGCTGCTGGATCTTGTCTACGGCAAGGACGGCGAGACCCCTGTGGAGGACGGCGAGCTGACCGAGCATCTGGACAGCACCATGTACGAGATCGGTTTTATCACCGTGCCCCTGTACAACACCAGCACCTTCGCTTTTGCCAGCGATGACCAGAAGGCCGAGATGCTCTCCCTTGCCCAGAAAGCTGCGGACAGCTACAACGCCAATGCCCCGGAGGACACTTCCAGCCAGCTGACCGCCTTTAACAGCATTGCAAGCAGCGCACTGACCGGGATCTGTGCTGTGCTGGATGCAGAGGTTCCCTCCACCAGCACCCTGCAGACCGACCTGCTGAGCGAAAGCGACCTGACCGATGCCTTTACGCAGGAGGGTGCCGCCGATACCCTGCGCGGCCTTGCCTACGGGCAGGCAGCCGCCATCCAGTACTCCGGCTACGCCCTGATGCTGGCCGTCCGTCTGGACCCGCTGAGCGTTTCCACGCTGGATGCTCTGCGCAGCCAGATCCTGAGCGACCTGAAGGGCGAGGAGCTGGACGATGCTCTTGCCGCCTACGGTGCCCAGATGGCGAGCACTCTGAGCAGCTCTGCCATGGGCAAGCTGCCCGCCGCCAAGATCGTGAACGCCACCAGCGCCAACAGCTAATGGCTTTGTAAAAACAACACGCCCGGGTTTTCCACCTTCCGCAGAAAGGATGTGGAAAACCCGGGCGTTGTTTTTATTTTATTACTTTTGCAAACTCTGCAGCAAGGGCGGCGTTCACCGAGCGGACGGCGTTGGCGTCCGGTTTGATGGCGGTGCGGTCGTAGGTGAACAGACCGTTTACCTCGTCCTCCACATCGGTCAGCTGAGTGTATACCAGCGCCGAAAGCCCCTTTTGCAGCTGCGGCAGCACCGTGCCCAGCTGCAATTTTTTGTACCGGGCGGTCAGTTCCCCCCTGCTTTTGGCCGTGCCGTAGCCGTAGGTCTTGCGGGGCGGCTGGTGCCCCGGCATGGGCCATGCAATGCCGCCGTACTCGCTCAGCGCCACGGTGCGGGTCTGCGGGCGCACCCGCAGGGGGTAGAAGTAGTTGTGCAGGGAGTATACATCCCCGCCGCCCTGATCGTACCAGCCGCTGGCTTCGTCCACAAGACGGGTGTCGTCCAGCGCGCGGATGGCCTGCACCGCCCCGGCGGCATCGTACTGTCCCCAGCCCTCATTGAAGGTCACCCAGCAGCCCACGCAGGGGTGGCAGCGCAGCGCCTGCACCGTATCTTCCAGCTCCCGGCGGTATTCTTCCCGGCTGCTTTCGCTGCCCCGGCTCAGCAGTCCCCACAGCGCCGCCTTGTCCGGCAGGCGGCGCATAAGCGGCTGCAAAACATTGGTCAGGTAGGTGACGAACCACAGGTTATACTTGCTGCCGCCGTTGACCATATCCTGCCAGACTACAAGCCCCAGCCTGTCGCAGTGGTAGTACCAGCGCTGTGGCTCTATCTTTGCGTGCTTGCGCAGCAGGTTGTAGCCCAGCGCCTTTACCTCGCTCAGCTCCCGCTCCACCGCCGCATCCGAGGGCGGGGTGTACAGTCCCTCCGGCCAGTAGCCCTGATCCAGCAGACCGTTGAGCAGGATGGGCTTATCGTTCAGGCAGAAGCGCAGCACGCCCCTTGCATCCGGCGCACAGCTCCACTTGCGCAGGGCAAAGTAGCTGTGCACGGTGTCGAACTGCTCTTCCTCTCCCTGCGTGGTGCCCACGGTCAGGTCGTACAAAAAGGGCGTGTCCGGGCTCCATGGGAAGAAATACTCGTCCGCAATATGCAGCGTCACCTCACCGTCCTGGTCGGCCTCATCACCGCCCCAGTCCTCGGCAATGGTCACGCCCCCGGCGCGCACCACCGCCCACAGGTTCGCCGCACCGCCGGGCGCAGAGGTATGGGCTTTCACGGTCACGGTGCGGGCATCATAGTCGGGCGTAACGGTGAGAGACTGGATGTAATTTTCCGGCACGCGCTCCAGCCAGACGGTCTGCCAGATGCCGCTCTGTGCGGGGTAGAACATCCCGCCGGGCTGCAAAGTCTGCTTACCCCGCGCCTGTGTGCCGTGGCCGGTGGGGTCCTGCACCGCCACCCACAGGCTGTTGCGGCCGGTGCCGTTGAGCTGCGCGGTGATATCCAGCGTAAAGGGCCAGTAGCCGCCCCGGTGGCCGCCCACCAGATGGCCGTTCACCTGCACAGCGCAGGCGTAGTCCACTGCGCCGAAATGCAGCAGCACCCGTCCGCCCGTCCCGGCGGGCGGCGCAAAATATCGGTGGTAGTGCAGCCACTGCCCGGGCTGCAATGTGCGCCCCACCCCGGAGGCGCGGCACTCCGGCGCGTAGGGCACCAAGATCTCACCGTCCCAGCCCGCCGGGCGCTGTGCCGAGGCGGTGATGGCGTACTGCCACAGGCCGTTCAGGTTCTCGTAGCTGTCCCGGCGCATGGCCGGGCGTGGATATTCCGTCAGAGGGTGCATACACTCACCAGCCTTTTCTACTCGTTTGCTCCATTCTAGCACAGCCCGAGGCGTTTGTACACCGTGGCACGGACGATTTTGAATGGCCGCCGCGTGCGCTTTGGCCATCTTCAGCGGAAAATTATTTTTATATTTGCAATTCTGGAAAATCTGCGGATTTTCCAGAATTACTTCTTCATGGGAGTAAAAAAGCGCCGCCGCACAGCGGCATGGCTGTGCGGCGGCTCTCTGAGGAGGTTAGAAATTGCTTAGTTTTCGGCCAGATTACCGGTATAAAGCTGGTAATACTTGCCCTTTTTGGCGATCAGCTCGTCGTGGCTGCCGCGCTCGATGATGCGGCCCTGTTCCAGCACCACGATGCAGTCTGCATTGCGGACGGTGGACAGGCGGTGCGCGATGACAAAGCTGGTGCGGCCGTACATCAGGCCGTCCATGCCGCGCTGTACCAGCGCCTCGGTGCGGGTATCAATAGAGGAGGTCGCCTCGTCCAAAATCAGCACCGGAGGATCAGCAACGGCTGCGCGGGCAATGGCAAGCAGCTGGCGCTGTCCCTGCGAGAGGTTGGCACCATCGCCGGTCAGCATGGTGTTGTAGCCCTCCGGCAGGCGCTTGATAAAGCCGTCGGCGTTGGCCAGACGGGCGGCGGCGATGCACTCTTCATCGGTGGCCTCCAGCCGGCCGTAGCGGATGTTCTCCATCACCGTGCCGGTGAACAGGTGGGTGTCCTGCAGCACGATGCCCAGAGAGCGGCGCAGGTCGGCTTTTTTGATCTTGTGGATGTTGATGCCGTCGTAGCGGATCTTGCCGTCCTGAATATCGTAGAAGCGGTTGATCAGGTTGGTGATGGTGGTCTTGCCTGCACCGGTGGAGCCGACAAAGGCGATCTTCTGCCCCGGACGGCCATACAGGTTGATGTCGTGCAGCACCGTCTTTTCCGGCACATAGCCAAAGTCCACGTCCGTAAAGGTGATATCGCCCGCCAGCTTGTGGTAGGTGGTAGTGCCATCGTGGTGGGGGTGCTTCCACGCCCAGATGCCGGTGCGCTCGTTCGTCTCCACCAGCTGGTCGTTGCGGTCGTACTTGGCATTTACCAGCGTCACATAGCCCTCATCGGTCTCGCTGGGCTCGTCCATCATCTTGAAGATGCGCTCGGCACCGGCCAGCGCCATGATGACGCTGTTGGCCTGCATGGATACCTGACTGATGGGCATATTGAAGCCCTTGTTCAGGCTGAGGAAGGCCACCACGGTGCCAAGGGTCATGCCGCCGACGCCGCCAACGGCCATGGCTGCGCCGACCAGTGCACAGATGGCGTAGCTGATGTTGCCCAACTGGGCGTTGACCGGCATCATGATGTTGGAGAAGGCGTTGGCCTGCTTGGCGCTTTCCTTCAGCTGGTCGTTCAGCGCACGGAAGCCGGCAAGGGTCTGCTGCTCGTGGGTGAACACCTTGACCACCTTCTGGCCCTCCATCATCTCCTCGATGTAGCCGTTCACCTTGCCCAGATCCCGCTGCTGCTGGATGAAGTATTTGGAGGAGCTTTTTGCGATCTGCTTGGAACAGAACAGCATCAGCGCCACCATGAGCATGGTAACGATGGTCAGCTGCCAGCTGAGCATACACATGCTGAAAAACACCGACACGATGGTGATGACGCTGGACACCAGCTGCGGGATGCTCTGGCTGAGCATCTGGCGCAGGGTATCCACGTCGTTGGTGTACACGGACATGATATCGCCGTGGGGATGGGCGTCAAAATACCGGATGGGCAGGCTTTCCATGTGGGTGAACAGCTTGGTGCGCAGATTGCGCAGCGTGCCCTGTGTTACGTTGACCATGATGCGGGCGTTGGCCCATGCGGCCAGAATGCCCACAAGGTAGATGCAGCACATCCGCACCAATGCACCGGCCAGCGGTGCAAAGCTGGGGTTCTGCTGGCGGGTCATGGGCACGATGTAATCGTCCATCAAGGTCTGCAAGAACAGGCTGGCCTGCACATTGGCCAGCGCGCTGACCACGATGCACACAAGCACAAGGATGCAGTGGGGCAGATAGTTGCGGAACACCTCATCCATGATGCGCTTCAGCAGCTTGCCCGGGTTTTCCACCTTGGGGCGCGGTCCCCGTGCGCCCCGCGGGCCGGGGCCATGTACTTCTTTTACTGCCATTACTGCGCACCTCCCTGCTTGTCAAAATCGCCGCCGCCCTGCGTCTGGCTGTTGTAGACCTCCTGATAGATGTCGTTGGTCGCCAGCAGCTCTGCGTGGGTGCCCAGACCGTTGATCTGGCCGTTATCCAGCACCAGAATGCGGTCTGCATCCTGCACCGAGGAGATGCGCTGTGCAATGATGATCTTGGTCGTACCGGGGATCTCCTCCCGGAAGGCCTTGCGGATCTTGGCATCGGTCGCGGTATCCACGGCGCTGGTGGAGTCGTCCAAAATCAGCACCTTGGGCTTGCGCAGCAGGGCGCGGGCGATGGTCAGGCGCTGCTTCTGACCGCCGGACACGTTGGAGCCACCCTGTTCGAT
>Ga0129312_1001710_pt1 | contig 12174 bp, 3 predicted proteins | sample O827metagenome_FD_94434 | JGI IMG/M metagenome (GOLD analysis project Ga0129312, IMG submission 94434) | Orangutan group fecal microbial communities from Wisconsin, USA - O827 metagenome | ecosystem: Host-associated > Mammals > Digestive system > Large intestine > Fecal | place: USA: Wisconsin... | reverse complement strand
TCTACGAGCTGAAGCTGACGAGCCTTGCATTCTCCATGCTCTACACGGCGCAGGTCCACGGCGATTATTCCCCCCAGCCGGACGCTGAGGGAACGCCCGCTGAGCTGCCGGCAATGGACAACGCCCAGCTGGGCGCACTGACGGTCTACACGGCGGCCCTGAGCAGCGGCCGGATCTCCTTCCGCTCCGGTATCGATTCGGATACCCTGATGGATACCTCTGCTACGCTGGTGGCCACCATGACCTCCGAATCTACGCAGAATGTGCTGGCTCTGGTGGACGAATTCCGCATGATCCTCCGGGACAAGAGCGGCAACGAGGTCAACCGGACCGTTTTGAAGGCGACCGAGCTGTCTGACGGCAGCCAGTACAGCTACGATGAGGACACAAAGACCGTCAAGCTGCAAGAAGGCAGCTTCATCGACCCGGAAGTGGTGCTGTACGGTACGGAGGACCAGTATACCACAGACCCGTGGAACAGCTTCCTGATCCACGAGATCACGGACCCGGATTCCCAGGAGGTCACAGACTATTCCTCCCCCATGCAGCTGCGCATCGCCATGCCGGAAGGGAGCCTGACGCACTTCACCGAGTACACCTTCAGCATTGAAGCCGTGGTGCGCAAGAGCGGTCAGGAGTACTTCATCCCCGTGAGCATGACCAACAACCGCTTCATGACGAAAAAGACGCTGCCTGAGGTCCAGTACAATGACCTGTTCCTGGCGGCAGACGTGGCGGAGTTCCTGAACCTGCGGGTCTTTGACCCGGACGGCACCATCCTCAACGACGGCGCTATCACGGTCTACCTCTACTACGGCAACACGATCCTGGCGGCCAAGCAGATCAAAGCCGTGACGGACGCCAAAGCGCCGGGCGAGAACCTGCGGTTCGACGGACTGATCGAAGGCGGCAAGTACAGCCTGCAATTCGTGGCCTCCGCCTATAACGACGCCGAGGGCTTCGGCAGCTACAAAAGCAACCATATCCTGAAAACCATCGACCTGGTGGGCGGCAGCGCCCTGTCCGGCACGCTGGCGGTAACGGATCTGAAAACCGAAACGGACAGCGCCACGGTCAAGCTCCACGTGAAGGTGGCGGACCTGCGCGGCTATCTGGGCCGCGAGGGTGAGAATTCCAGCGTGACGCTGACCATCGAGCGCTCGGACAGCATGGAGCTGCCAGAGTACAAGGACCCCAAGACCCTGACCCTGCCGCTGACGAAAAATGAGGACGGCAGCCTCTCGCTGGACAAAGAGGTGGAGCTGCCTGACCTGACCACCAACAACGGCTGGCGGGCCACGCTGTCCGCCACCTATCAGGGCAGCCGGGTGCCGCTGGATCAGATCACCTTCCGGACGGACACCACCTACATCTCCGTGTCCACCCACAGGGAGCTGTATGACGCGCAGGTGAACTACCCATACAGTCATATCCTCGTCACATCCGACTTCACGCAGGACCCGAAGGTCTATTACACGGTGAATTTCCACGGCACCATCGACTTCCAGGGCCACGTGGTCACCAAGGACCCCGCCTGCGGCAGTCCTTTCCTGCATGTCACCGCCGATTCCAAGGTCTATAACCTGGTGTATGACTATCCGGAGACGGAGAGCGGCGAATATGTCAACCAGATGCCCATATTCCGGTATGTCTACGGCACCGTGGAGAATCTCATCGTCCGCACCCACGGCACTGTGCTGGTGAATACCGGCTACAAAGCCCTGCTTACTGAGGCCATTTACCCCAGCGGCTCCATTCGCAACTACATCGTGCACCTGGGCGGCTACCTGATCTCTCAGGTGGACGGCGACCCCTTCGGCGTCATTGTCAACGGTGTTTACGGCCTGCTGGAAAACGGCTATATCTACGCGGATCGCGGCATGGGCTTCGTGGGCCGCGGCTATTCCAACGGTTCCGGCCTGTTCTGTTACAGCTATTCCGATGGTAAGACCCGCAACCTCTACACGGTGATGAACAGCGGCTACCAGCGGGATGGTATGCACTACCTGATCTCCCCCAAGGAAGAAACGCGCAAGACCTTCTATAACATCTACTCCGTGGGCGATTTCTACACAGTGGAGCCGGAGGGCACCCTGCTGTTCCTGCAGCGGGAGCCGAAGCTGAGAATGCGCTCTCCCGCCTCCGGTGGTCAGGCGTTCCAGAACGTTTGGGCGCTGACCGGCTGGGGCTATCAGGAGGACACCGACAACAACGGCAACACCATCATCAACAGCGGCACCAACGCCAAGCTGTATGATATCGAGTGGCAGAACAGCATCCTCAACAACGGCGACAGTGAAAACGGCGCCTTTGACGTGGACGGCTGCGTGTCCATGGGCTTCTACCCCCGCCTGAAGCTCCCCACAGAGATGCAGAAGTATCAGGAATACCTGCCTCTGCCGGTGACGGACAACTCCGGCGCGCCGGAGGTGGTCAGCGATAGCTGGTCGGACGTGGAGAATTTCAATACACACGATCTGGACAGCGGCTACATCAAGCTGCGCCTGAAAAACGACCGCAATGCCACCATTCGCAGCATTGCCATTGCCGGCCTGCTCACCGACGTTGTGTATGAGAAGCAGGCGGCGGACGGCCTGTACGACGTGGTGCTGAAGGTAGAGGTGGACCCCACCGTGCCGGAGTATGTCAGCTCCTACACGGTCACCAGCATCACCTATGTGGAGGGCAGCGTGGTCCGCACCACACAGAGCACCTACAAGACCGGAAACATCGAATTCTGGAAGTCTGTGGCGACCACAGATGACTGGGCGGCCATCAACAATAAGATGACGTGGAACTACAAGCTCACGGACGACCTTGATTTCAGCAAGGGCCGTCAACTGACCTACGGCGAGATCGTGCTCAACGGTACCACGGCCAACTTCACCTCCACGGGCCAGTTCACAGGCAAGCTGGACGGTCAGGAGCATGTCATCAAGAATATCCGGCTGGAGAATATCAAGAACCCCTATCTCATTTACTACGTGGGCAACTGCGGCGTGGTCAGGAACCTCTTTGTGGAGGATCTGGTCATTACCTCCTCCGGCACACCCAATTCGGATCGCTGCGCCCTTGTTGGCTCGCTCTACCAGGGCCGGATGGAAAACGTCCGCATGAAGAATTGCAGCATTTCCGGCGGCGGCTACCTCGGTATGCTGGTGGGCAATGCCGCCAGAGGCGTGATGGAGGGCTGCTCCGTGGTGGACAGCACGCTGACGGACTACGAGGTCAACAAAAACCTGTATGCCGGCGGCTTGGCGGGTCAGGCGAGCCAGACCAACATCAAGAATTGCTACACCCGCGATCTGGCCATGGATATCACCCACTCCACGGTCATCAACTCCGTGGGCGGTCTGGTGGGCTACATCGGCTCCAACTCCGTGGAATCCTGCTATGCGCACGGCAGCATCAAGACCAGCGGCAGCTATGTGGGCGGTATCAACGGTACCGTCACCACAGGCGACTCCACCTTCGTTCGCAAGTGCTGGAGCTATGTGGACATTCTGCAAACCGGCGGTGACTATGCCGGCGGCATCTGCGGCCGTGGTTACAGCATCATCAGCTCCCTGGCGATGGGCAACGTGGCCGGCGCCGGCGCCAATACCGACCGTGTCGAGGCCATCCGGCAGGGCGGCGCACCCGGACCCGGACTCTACGCCTACAAGGGCCAGATCGCCGGCCAGCTGACGGAGGACGAGAAAGGCCCCAACGCCAACGGACTTCTCACCGGCGAGGAGCTGGGCAGTCCTACCACCTGGCAGGATAAGATCCGGCTGGGCAGCGAGTGGGATTACAGCCCCATCGACCGCGGCTGCGCCCCCAAGGTGCGCTATGACTGCCAGCGGGAGGGCTGGCAGCAGGAGGATATCCCCCTGCCCGGTCAGGGCAGCGACCCCACCCTGCGGGTGGAGGAGGCCATCCACAGCAACAGCGGCGAATACTACGTCAAGGCGCGGCTGAGCCATCCCGGTGTGGACAGCGCAACGATCCTGAATGCTTACAAGGAGCACGATCTGACCATCGACCTCAACGGCATGGACCTCTCCGACGCCGCAATGGAGCCGCCGGAGTGCAAGACCAAGGTGGAGCTGGCTCCTGTCAGCGACGGTGGGGAGGAGACCCTCATCACCATCACCACCAAGGAGAAGAAGTACGCGCTGGATACCTACGCCCTGAACGTCAAGTACAAAGATCCCAAGAACGGCCGCCAGCGTGACCTCACGATCATGGTGACTTACAACGATCAGGAGGGCAAGCCCTACATCAGCTATTGGGAGATCCATAATCTTGACGACTGGAACGCCATCATTCCGAAACACGGCCAGAACAGTGAGAATATCCGCATCCTGGGCCTTGTGGACTTCAACGGCAGCGGAACGGACTATAAGGAGCTGCTGTTCAACCGTCTGGAGGGCGGCAGTCCGGACGGCTCCTGCGGCTTCGCCAATATCCGCTACGGTGGCGGCGGCCTGCCCTGGATCACCAAGATCTCCATGGGGATGAAGGACCTGTCCTTTACCAACATGAGCTTCGACTTCACGGGCCTGAACAGCGCTTACCGCGCCATGACCGGCGCGATCCTCAACGTGGCCAGTGCCGAAAACCTGAAGTTCGACACGCTGCATATCTATGGCAACCGCTATACCCGCGGCTACCTCAGCTTCATCTGCACGGCCAGCGGCCCGCTGAACAACATCGAGATGAAGAACGTGGTGGTGGAGGATACGGAGCCGAACCAGGGCGGCGGCGGAAGTTACAGCGGCGGTCTGGTGGCCTACACCAGCTCCGATGTGACCAATGTCCACATGGAAACCGTGAAGATCCTCATGCCTAAGAGCTATTATGTGGGCGGCGTTCTGGGTCAGATGCAGACCTATGGCCCCGACTTCAAGGGCAACACCATCAAGAATTTTGAAGTCAACGCTTACTCGTACGTGGGCGGTCTGGTAGGTATGGATTTCAGCAAGGCCACTGACGGCAACCAGGCTGTGGACGGCAAGGTGACCGGTATCAACACCGTGGGCGGCCTGTATGGTTACAAGAGTACCACGGGTGGCGGCTCCACGAATCAGAGAGATTGGCTGGTGCGCAATGTGGAGGTCACAGCTGCCCGCGGATGCGCCGGCGGCGCCATCGGCTATTCCTTCCACGCAAGCTCTCAGAATGCAAAGATCCTGAACTGCACCATCAAGGGCACCACCTTCGTGGGCGGCTACGAGGGCGGCAACGGCGGCACAGGCACCAGAAATACCTATAATCTGCAAGTGGTGGGCTGCACCATTGAAAACACCCTTGCGGACGCCAAGGACTCCAAGTTTACCGAGATCGGCGTTGGCGGCGTGTACGGCAACCAGAGCAGTAAACAGAACGTGAGAATGTGGGGCATTACGGTGCGCGACTGCAAGATCATTGGCCCCAAGTACGTGGGCGGCATCATCGGCGCCGCCGCCTTCACCCAGGATAGGTTCTTCATTGACCGTATCTATGTGGCGGAGGATGTTACCGTCACGGCGCGGCAGAGCATGGCCGGCGGCTTCGTGGGCTATGCCGAGCGTATCACCATCACGGACAGCGCCTGCGGCGCTACCGTGACTGCGGGCAGCAGCGAGGCCGGCGGTATCATCGGCCACGTGGAGCCGCAGTTCGACGAGATCCGCGTCAAGCTGAAAAATGTCTACTACAAGGGCCACGTCTCCGCCGGAACGGATTACGCCGGCGGCGTGATCGGCAAGCTCAACTCCAGCGGCAGCCTGAAGGTGGACGACAGCCTTATGAACGGCGTGCTGGTGGCGGCGGACGTTCGGGCAGCCAGCGAGACCTCCCTCTGGATCAACAACACCAACCCCAACACCAGCGCCGGTACCGGCCTGATCTACATTTGCGAGGAATCGCTCATCAACGGTCAGACCGCCAGAGATCTGGTGAGCATGGACGCGGCGGCAGAGGAGGAGCATTATGTGATCCCCAAGCGGCTGGACAACGTCAAACTGCTGACGCCTGCCGCGCAGTTCGCCCAGAAGTCCTTCTATGAGGGCGTGTTCGGCTCCAACAAGAAGAACTGGGATTACAGCGATCTCAGCACGTATATGCCCTTCACCAAGAATCAGGAGCTTAAAGGCGTGCTGCACTACACCAATCACAACGCCGCTGACGAACCTGCGGGCATCCTGCTGCCCGAAGCCGGCAAGATCGGCAATGAGACTGTGGTGTACACCTCCGGCGTCAACACGATCAACGTTGAAAAGGTCGTACCTGAGGGGGCGGGATCCGTTTCCATCAACATCAACGACACGCCCTATACCACCGACGAAAACGGCGTGGTCACCCTGTATTTCGACTATCGGACCGACAGCCTGATGGTGGACGGTGTTTCCTATGACACCGCCGCCCTGCGCCGCAAGGTCATGACCTACGGCGACTACTGGTACTACATCGACAAGGACGGCGCCGTTCACTACGGCAAGGCCAACTACTCCGCCGTGGACGCCAACGACGCCCAGGAGAAGATGAAGGAACAGGGTAAGGTGGAGGGCGTGAGCAGCGCCATCCACCTGTGGCAGGGCTACGCGCTGGATCAGAGCGGCAAGATCTACAAGCTGGATGGTGGGACTGCCACCGCCGAGGAGAGCAGCACCGGGACCAGTAGTCTGACCCAGTGCAAGACCGTCAAGCCTCTGTGGAGCGACGGTACCGTGAAGGTCTACTACTACTTCACGCTGTACAAGGACACCAAGATCGTCCCCTATCGTGTGTTCATGATGGGTGACAAGGCCTACACGATCTCCGCCTCTCAGAACACGCTGTTCGACAGCGTTCTGCTGAGCACCAAGATGTCTTTCGGTGATGAGATCCGCTATTTCGGTATGCTGGGCAAGGAGTCCGGCGCCGTGACCTCGTACCTCACGCAGATGGAGTTCGGCACCATGGACAACTGGGGCATCAAGTACACCTCCAACAACATGGGCTATGCGGGCACAGTCCTGCTGGCCTGCTACGGCGATCATGTAGTGGGCGTGGACTATTCCACCGGCGGCGTGGTCTGCGATACCCGGCCGCCGCTGACGAAATTCCTGGATTACGTCAAGGGGACCTTCACAGGAGGCGGCCTGTTCGGTGATCCGGACCAGGGAGTCAATGACAGCAGCTTCAACGATGGCGAGACCCTGCGGGATGAGCTGTATGCCAGTGGCCAGTATGCACCCGGCGGCACGCTGCCGCCCTCTGCCAGCGGGACCGGCGTAGGCGGCGAGGCCGCGGCCGATCCCGGTGAGACCGGCGGCCTGACCACGGGCGGCAGCGCGGATAGCAGCGTTGCAGGCGACGTGGACATGAGCGGCGATGCCGACGCGGAGGAGAGCGGCTCCGAGGCCGTGAACGGTCCGGAGGCTGTCAATGGCAGCAACACGGATAACGGCCCTGACGGGGACGGTCAGACCTCTGAGGCGGACGCCGCCGGCGAGCAGCCGCCCCAGGGCGGCAGCGCAGCCGATGGCGCAGCCGCTGGCGCAGTCGATGCGGCAGCCGCCACCGGTACCGGAAAGGGTCCCGGCGCGGCCGGCAACAGCAGCGGCAGCGCAGATTCTGCCGGCACCTCCACATCCGACGGTCCGGAGACCTCCGGCGGCACGGGAAGCACCCAGGAGGAGACCCTGAAGGAGATCCTCGGCGCCTCTTTCGTGGCCTACTCGGATAAGACCGGCCGGTATGAGCTGATGGACACCGCAAGCCTCTCTGAAGGCGAGCAGGTAACGGCTGCGGAGGCCCTGGCCGCGAAGAACGCCCATGACAGCGGTCATGGGGCAGGCGAACAGCCCAGTGAGGACGCGGCGACCGCCGACGGCGAGAAGGATCGCACCTTCTCTGTCGCCTGGGGCTTCAACCGCAGCCTCGACGCGACGGAAAAGCAGGGCTTCGTGCTGATCGCACTGGCGACAGCAGCCGGTATCGCTGTACTGGCGACCCTGTTCTTCAAGGTAGTCCGCAAGCGGAAAAAGTAAAACTCACAGGAGTCCCCCGCGGCTTTCGCCGCGGGGGTACCCGGCAAAAAGGAGGAGTTGACAATATGCGCGACGAAATGGAATCCCTATGGGGCGCCATGAAGGTCAGCCACTACAAACGCACCATCGACCAGCTCACACGCAGCATCCGGGATACCCAAAGCTCGGAGGATGCCATGAAGGTCTCTTTGGAAATGGTGATGCGGGCGGTCCATGCCGAAACCGGCACGTTCTGGTTCTATGACCGGTTCAAGGACGGGCGCATCTGCGCGAAGGCTGTCTATGGCGGCTCGGATCTTTCCGCGATCCGCCTGCTTCCCGGCGAGGGCATTGCCGGACAGGTGATCCAGAGCGGCAAGTCCGTCATCATTCAGGACTGCCAGGCCGATCCCCGCTGGGCCGGACGGGTGGACCAGAAGACCGGCTTTCAGACCAAGAGCATGATCTGCGTGCCCCTTGCACTGGAGGACGTGGTGTTCGGCTGTATCCAGATCATCAACAAGACCGATGGCGTGGCCTTTGACGATAAGGATCTGAATTTCGCGGAGCGTCTGTCCGCGGAGATCTCTGTGCTGCTGAAGCATCAGGGATTGCTGGAGGACTTTGTCGCGCTGACCAGGTCGGCGGAGTCCACGGGGAAGAAAGAGATCACGTTTCTGGACGTTTTCATGGCGGACAGCGAGAAGGAGCTGGACTATCAGCTGCGAAGCATCCCGGAATTTGCCGCTTTGCGGACGGCAGATCAGCAAGAGGTGTTGCGTATGGCTGTTGAGATCCGGAAGTATTTTGTCAAGACCAAAAACCGCTTCCGGTGATCGCAAGTTCCCAATACCTTGCATATCGGGCGGTATGCCCTGTGCGGTCGCACAGTTCATCCCGTTCGCAATGATAGAAGAAGTGAGGAGCGTTTATGGAATTTCATGTTTGCGGCTGCCGGGGGAGCTACCCCGTGTTTGGCGATCAGTACCGTGAGTTCGGAGGTTCCACAACTTGCTACATCCTGCGGGACGGGGACTATGCCATCATTCTTGACTGCGGAAGCGGTCTGCACAATGCCAGGGAGATCCTGGCGGACTGCAAAAAGATCGATGTGATCCTGACGCATTTGCATTATGACCATATCCAGGGCTTGCTCTGTGGTGGCGTGTTCCCCAAGGACGCAAAGATCCAGTTCTACTCCCGCTTTTTCTCCTGGTTCGCGGACGAATCTCTGCGCCGGTTCATGTCACCCCCGTACTGGCCCTGGATGCCGGATTTCGGCGAGCTGCACAATGTCCGCGCAGGGAAGTCCGTGGTGCTGGAAAAGGGCTATGTGGCCGACTTTCAGGATTCATTCCACCCCAGTAATACGATCCTGGTCCGCTTGCAGGGCAAGGGAAAGTGCATCTGCATCGTCTGGGATTTTGAACATGGCACCATCGATTTGACAAATTGGGTTTATGGCTGCGACCTTTTGTGTTATGATGGGATGTACCTGTCCGCAGAGGAATATGAACAGCATAAATCATGGGGACACTCCACATGGGAGGAGGGCTGCCGACTGGCCAAGGCCGCCCATGTAAAGGAGTTGTGGATCACGCATCACAATCCGGAAGCAACGGATGATATGCTGCGCGTATGCGAGAAGAAGGCGCAGGAGGTTTTCCCAGCGACACGTTTTGCCCGGGAAGGTGACTGTATCACAGATTAACGAGAGGTGACGATCGTGAGCAAAACAATTGAGCCTGTCCGGGCAACAGATAAAAGCGCCCGGTATGAACACGCCATCACGTTGCTGGAAACGGAGATCGAGGAAGCCGGCAGTCTGGAAGAAGCCCTGTCCATCGCGTTGGACCGCGTGGTGAAGGCCTCCCACGCCGCGGCGGGGACCTTCTGGTTCTATGACCGGTTCGGAGACGGAACCCTTCATCCCAAGGCGATCCGGGGCGGTGCGGATCTTGGCAGGCTTTCCCTGCGATTTGGAGAGGGGATCGCCGGACAGGTCGTTGCCCGCAGCAAAAGCACCATCGTGCTTGACTGCCAATCCGATCCCGACTGGGCGGGATACATAGACCAGTGGACCGGGTTTACGACCCGTTCCATGATCTGCGTCCCGCTGCGCTATCAGCAATATACCTTTGGCTGTATCGAGATCATCAACAAGGTGGACGACCAGAGGTTTGACGAGATAGACCTGAAGTTCTTGGAAAAGCTGGCTGACCATACAGCGTACCTCTTTGCAGCCCAGCATATGTTGGACCATTATGTAGCGATCAACGACCCGGCAACGCCAAGGCAGCTCGGCGAGGAGCCGACCTTTACGGAGCTGTTCACCAGAAAATCCTTTGCCGATGTGGAGGAGACCCTGATGAAACTGCCCGAGGTGAATGCCCTGCCCGCCGCTGACGGGAAAAACGTTTTGAATAAAAGCCACGAGATCTGGAGTATTCTGGATGAAAACGAGACCCCGAAACACGGAAAAGAGGAATTCCACCTGTTCAAAGCGGACTGACAAATGAATGTTATAGGCCAATCGCTGTACGGCATTTGGCACAGACAAAAGGCATTAGGAGGGCAACTAATGAAAAGAATTCTATCCATCGTAATGACGCTGGTCCTGCTGTGGGGGTTAACGATGCCCGCCGCAGCTGCGGCGGCTGTCGGGACCACGCTCCGCCTGGAAAAGACGGAGGGCACTGTCACGGTCGAAAGTGCCAGCGGGAAGAGCCTGAGCCTGAGAAACGGAATGCGTTTGTACAGCGGCACCAAGATCAAGACGAGTGAGGGCAGCTACGCCTACATCAGTCTCGACAGCGGCAAGGCTGTTAAGCTGGGTGCATCCAGCGAGAGCGAGGTGCGTAAATCCGGCAAGAAGCTGGAATTGAACCTCCTGTCCGGCGAACTGTTCTTTGATGTGACCGTTCCCCTTGAGAAGGACGAGAGCCTGAATATCCGCACCTCCACCATGGTCACTGGCGTGCGCGGCACGTCCGGCTATGCGGTGGTGTATGACTGCTACCATTCGGAGATCGTCCTGCTGGAGGGCCATCTGACCGTCCACAAGACCCTTGGCTCCACAGGCAGATCCATGGTGGAGATCAATGGCGGTGAAAAGGCCATTGCCGCTCCACTGCGAGAGGAGCAGAATGACCAGATCCAGCTGACGGTGGAATCCGTGAAGGAGGAGAGCGTCCCCGGCTTCGTGGCCGTGGAGGTCAAGGACGACCTGAATTTGCAGGATCGCATTGACAAGAATTCCCCCCTGAGTGTGCCTAAGATCATCGGCGATGCGCAGCAGCGTTTAGAGGCTGATGAAAAGCAGGCGGCAGAGGCGGCCAAGGAAACGCAGAAAAAGCTGGACGAGCAGAAAAAAGAGGAAGAAAAGAGCAAGCCCGTTCAGGTATTTGAATCCAGTGGAGTGCAGACTGGCGGCGGTGGCGGAGGCGGCGGTGCCGCTCCCAGCAAGCCTGCCCCCGAAGAGATCACCCTCCACGGAAACATCAGAAGCAAGGATCTGAAAGAGGCCCTGGACCAGGCCAAGCGAGTGATCCTGGCGAACGATGTAGTGCTGACGGTCGATGAGGACGTGGAGATCCCGGCGGGGAAGACCGTCACGATGCGAAGCGGTGCCACGGCCACTGTGGAGACCGGAAAGACCATGGCTGTGACAGGCACCATGAACATGGAAAACGGCTCCTCGCTGACCAACAACGGTACATTTGCCATCAACAGCACAAACAGTCTGCACCTCGGCGGAACGTTTACCAATATGGGCGGACTTTCTGTGGGTACGGAGGACGGCTCCAAGGCAGGTCTGCTGGAGCTGAACGCAGGCGGAAACCTGATCAATAGAAGCCACGTGAACGTGTATGCCGGCAGCACCCTGCGCAACGCGGGTACGATTGATAGTACTGGCGTTGTCGTGGTAGAGGGTGGCGGCAGCATGGTCAACACAGGCACCTACGGCATGACCGGCGGGGAGCTTGATCTCCACAAAACCGCCAGCCTGACCAACAGCGGTACCTTCACCATGGGCGGCGGAGTCCTCAACTCTGACGGTGTGGATCTGACCAACAGCGGCACCTTCCATATGAATGCCTTAAAAGGAGAAGTCTGTCTCACCAATGCGAAGCTGGTCAACACAGGCGCCTTCAACATGACCTCCGGCGTTTTCAAGTCCAAGGGCACGGCGCTGGTC
>Ga0129312_1001709_pt1 | contig 12184 bp, 13 predicted proteins | sample O827metagenome_FD_94434 | JGI IMG/M metagenome (GOLD analysis project Ga0129312, IMG submission 94434) | Orangutan group fecal microbial communities from Wisconsin, USA - O827 metagenome | ecosystem: Host-associated > Mammals > Digestive system > Large intestine > Fecal | place: USA: Wisconsin... | reverse complement strand
TTTAAATCCACTTCTGGATATTGTGTCATTTCACTTGGTCTTATCATCTCCTATATCCTCCTTTCGCATATCATCTAAAATCACTTTTGCGATGGCTTTCGCAAGATTAGGTGGTACGGCATTTCCAACTTGTTTCATCTGTGAAGTTTTTGTTCCAACAAAGTGAAAATCATCAGGGAAGGATTGAATCCTTGCAGCCTCTCGTACCGTTATCGCTCGATTTAAATATGGATGAGTAAACTTCCCAGACGATGGTGTATCAAATCTTGTAGTTATTGTTACCGATACTTCATCTTTTACCATTCTAGTCCATGTTCCACTGTATATTGACTTTGTTAAGTGTTCTTTAGGAAGCACTTCTTTTCCACAATTAGGAGGAATCAATGCCAATCGTTCCAGTGCAATCTTTGAATGTTTTGTTGCAATGTGATTATATAATTTTTCACTATCTTTTCTCATTTCCTGCTGATATAGACTTTCAGGAGCTTTCTTGTATTCCTGAATTTCCTTACCTTCACCCGACTCAAGATAAGCCAAATCGCTAATGGCATCCCAAATAGTCACTTTTTGTTTCATAGGCGACGGCAGGTCTGGTGCTTCATCCCTGTATTTTCCAATAATAATTGCCCGTCTTCTATTTTGAGGTACACCGTAATCTGCGGCATCCAAAACTCCTGTTTTTATCTCATACCCCAATTTATTAAACAATTCAATAATTTCTCTCTTAAAATATCCTTTTTCTGCTGTTAATAAATTAGGGACATTTTCCATAACAAAATATTTCGGCTTAACTTTTTCTACCGCTTTAACATAGTATTTAAACAAAAAATTTCTCTCATCGTGAATTGTTTTTCTTTGACCTTTTTGAGAAAATCCTTGGCATGGCGGTCCACCAACTATAATGTCTATATTTCCAACATACTTGTCAAAGACTTCGCTGAAATCGATTTTTGTAATATCTGCAACTAATACTTCAGTATTCGGATGGTTTACCTTATATGCTTTTGCTATTCCTTCGTCAAATTCATTAGCAAAAACAATATCAAAACCCATTTTTTCAAAACCAAGAGATAGCCCTCCTACTCCGGCAAATAAATCCATTAATCTAGGCTTCATTACAAGCTTCCTCCATCCTTTTTCTTGACATTTCAAAATACGTTTTATCCAATTCAATTCCAATAAAATTTCGATTTCTTCTATTGCAAACAACACCAGTTGTTCCGCTACCCATGAATGGATCTAATACGCAATCTCCTTCATTTGACAATGTACTCACAAAATGATCAATAAGTTGTTCAGGCTTCTGTGTGGGATGTTTCCCACATTTTCTTTCACTAGCAGGAGTTACTGCAGTTTCAATAAAGTCATGCAACATTTTACCATTATTATTAAAGGTTCCTGTTCTTGTTCTGTAAGTAAAATAAATCCAAGATTCGGTAGAATTCACAAAATGCAAATTCATATTTCTAGGCATCGGGTTTAATTTATGCCAGATTCCCGTAGTTTTATAATAAAATCCATATTTTTCTGCAAGCCTTATGACAGTTTCCACTTTAATTACAGCCATAAATATAATAATTGATCCGCCTTTTTTCATGACCCGTGCTGTTTGTTCAAGGAAATTATCCATACATTTTTCCCAATCCTCAAAATTTAAGTCATCCCAACCGGCCGCTCCAAAAAAGTTATCTCGCATCTTCACAAGATTTGTATCTCTATTTTTCATAAAATTTCCCAAATTATATGGAGGATCTGTCACAACCAAGTCAATCGTATTATCATGTAATTTTTTTATTTCTTCGATACAATCTCCATTGTAAATTTTATATGCCACTGTTTTATCCGCCTTTCTTGCATTGTCACTCATCAACAGCTCTTTATATTAGACAATTATTTATCATCGTCTGGCACCATTTCCATTATGTCGCTTATATCACACGATAGTGCAGTACATATTTTTTCCAGAATTTCTGTGTTAACATTTTCGTTTTTTCCTAACTTTGTAATTGATGCCGAGCTAACATGCGCTAATTTCTGCAAGTCCTTCTTTTTCATATCCTTGTCTATTAATAACTTCCAAAGTTTTTTATAACTAATCGCCATCTTTATACCTCAACCCATACATAAATCTTCTTTTTATGCTAGTCACGAATTATAGTATACTCTTTTTTTCTTTAGTATGCAATTTTTTTCTTTAAGAACGCAGGATTTTAGTCGAACCTATGTTTTGTTTTGTGTAATTAAAAGAGCACTGCCAGTGTGACAATGCTCGTAATATCTTGAGTATCAATTTTTCAATGACTCATACCATCTTATGAATAGATCTCTATGTCCATATTTTTCATACCATTCCTTGGTCAGTAGCACCTTATATTTCCCGAATGTAAGTACGACCTTTTTGGGTGTGTAATATCTCTGCATACCATTAAGATAATGTGGCTTTTCTTCGTCTGGATTATATAATTTGAAGAAAGCCACATTCGAATTCTGCAAATTAAAAAGTTCTTTTTTATTACATTCTATCGGATTCAATAAAATCTGCATTTGCTCATCAGAAAAAACATATCCTGAGGCTTCCAAATTTCTCATTGATTGTAATATAAAATCACCTACACCAATAACACCTTCAGGCAAATCTGGAACTGACCTATTGGAAACCAAATGCTCCTGTTCAGTTTCCGGCACAGTTACAGATACTACCACGGGTTCAAAAACCTTATACCCCAATGCGCCTAAAACCAGTTCAGCCTGATCTATGTACTCTTCTAATTCACTTTCTTTTTCTTCTGTTACTGTTCCTATAGTTGGTTCATTTCCATTTTGTACATGGAATCGTCCTGCTTCCAATGCCTTATTATAAAAACGGTTTTCCAAATAAGAAATATCTGTACGGCCAAGTGAGTTATCTTTTCTTGTAAAAATTACAACTTCATCCCAGCAATCTTTATATTTATCATTTTCGTGATCAAGTATTCTCTGGTGTATCCCTTTCCCATTTTTTCTAACTTCTGCCTGCCCTTCATATACCATATTATTACCAAAAAGGAAGTAAACTCCGCTCTGTTTAAATGCATCCAACTCCTTGCATTCATCCAAGAGCATTCTTGGAATTTTGTAAGCAATGCCATTCCAATTAGATATTGTTGCTTTAATCTTTCCATTAGCTACCCCATCAATGAGATAAACGCTAATTACTTTTCCCCTTGCCACTCAATCACTTCCTTAGTATACATAGTATTATTAATTTTAGCAGCTTTAACCAAGTCGGTCAAGACGCTACATCAGGCTTCAGCACTCCATATTTCATTTGCCTTTGTTATGATCAGGCGTCCATCCTCGCACTTCACCTCAATCTGCTCTCCGATGTCAAATCCCAACTCTGAGAGCCATTTTCCTTTTAGGACAATACTTGGTGTTCGCTTGTACTGGTATCCGCTTGCTTCATAAACCTTCATTTCTCTATATTCTTTATATGCCATATTCATCTTCTCCTTTTGCCATTTTTTAGACTTCTGCCATAAGATTAAACTTACGCTGAATTATTGCTTCTTTTGCCAATTTATACATTTTGTGAAATACCCCCTTGAACAAGGAAAACGACAACGGGGAATAATTTCCACGTCTAAGCACAGTTTTAGAATGTAAATTATAGCGATATGTAGTTGCACAAACGCCCAGTTTATGCGGGTTTCAGGCACTAGGGGGATATCCAACTTTAGAGTCTTAACACCGCTTATCGCAAGGATGTGGGCGATCCCGTTTTGTCTGTAGAGCTCATAGGTATCCTCCTCAAGCTCTGTCCTGTCACCTAAAAGGATCGCCTTCAGAAGCCCGGCATCCCTTGTATCTGCATTCTCATCGATACACTGTGCAAAGACTCTCCGTCCTTTTTGCAGGATTTCCATGATGGAAAAGCTGGGATGGCTTACGATATATGCTTTTTCCCCGTATAGGATCCCGTTTATTCCCTGAGAAAGACAATACAGCCGATAATCAAAGGCTCCCGGATTTCTGGCCGGCTCCGGGCCGGTTATGTTTCCCTCCACACAAAGTTTCATACCCAGCTCGTATTTTTTCCCTGCAGGCAAATAGCAGTAAAGCCTATGCGGCAGCATGCCGCCCATTTTCCCTGCATCATTCAATTTAAATTTACTGTCCGTAAGGATAAGCCTCTGCTTTCCCGCGTTTTCCCGGATCTCAGCGATATTTCCCTCAACCGTGATCGTTTCTCCTTCTATTTGACAGATCATACCCGCCTGCCGTTCTATCATCCATTTTTCCAGCTGCATCCGGGAAAATCCGATAAGCGCTCCAAGAAGAACGATTTTAAAAAACGCTGCCAGCCATCTCCTGTCTTTTCCTCTATGCCCATTGATATCCGTCAATAAAGCACAGGAAAAAGCAGACAGTATGACTGCCAGCGCAAAAAATCCCTGCTTAGCTGTAAGATAATGGGCTCCTGTCTCTCCAAGTACCAGTCCCCCCGTTATATACAGCAAAGGTCTTTTAATTCTTTTCTCCTCCCTCCATATACTCATAATTCCGTTCAAACAGAGTATTTAAAGGAATCTGATCGCGGAACACCGCATCCTGTGATCCGTTGATACGGATCTGAACATGGCTCACTGTTGAAAGCTCCGACAGAGAGTTTACGATCGAATAGATCGGAATATAATCTAACACCTCTAACGTGTTGTTTAAAAAGCCGGAATCCAGATTTATCGAGCATACTGCTTCATTTACCGTCACATTAAGGAGCTTTACATCTTCAGGAAGTGTAGGATAACAGCCCGGCTGCTGCGGCCCCTCGATCAGCTGTTCTACGATCAGCTTTTCCAGTGAGGTATTCGTATTTCTCATCACCGCACGCTTTTCCTCCACCAGCTTGTCTCCTTCTTCATTTGCAAAATACAGGATCAGCTCTGTCTTTTCAAAGGAATTGACATCACGGACACTGTCAAGGAAGTCGGAAGCGCTCATCATTCCGACCGGATTGCCCGCACTGTCCACAAGAGGCTGGTCGGCACAGTAGATGCAAAGATAATCGATCCCTTCGATCTGGGTCAGCGTTTTTGTAAGGGCAGCCCGGCACAGGATCTCCTGCACGGAATTCATCAGTGCATAATTGCTGTCTGTATAAAGATACAGGACATTGCGCTCCATTTTCTCCGTAAAGTCTCCCACTCTGACCGGGATAGCACTTTGACAGTCCAGATCGGAAGGTACGTTTCTCATCCGCTCTAAAAGCTCCTCCACCAGCAGGAGCTTGTCCGTCTCTGAGGTTTTATACTCATTTCCCACCAGACTCCGTCCCTGCGTATTCAGATAATACACCGTATATCCCGGAACATCATCCCCGGCTTTTTTATTCGTACAGCCTCCGCAAAAAATACCCGCAAGGATCAGAAAAGATGCTGCAATAAATAATTTAAATTGTTTCCTATTCATATTCATTCTCCTATGGGATATAGATCAGCGGGACACGCACGGCAAATGTCGTACCAACGCCTTCTCTGCTCTCCACACGGACAGCCCCATGATGCATGAGGATAACGCTCTTTGTGATCGCAAGCCCCAGACCGGTCCCCCCGGTCTCTCTGGACCTGGCCTTATCGACCCGATAGAACCTCTCAAATACCCGATCCCGCAATTCTTCGGGGATACCGACACCGGAATCCGAGACCTTTACATAAAAGAATTTATGATCGGCATCCAGCGTGACCCGGACCCATCCGTCTTCTTTATTATATTTGATCGCATTCTCTACGAGATTGTTAAGGGCAAGAGAGAATTTTACTTCGTCTACGTCCGCAACCACCTCGCGCATACTTTCAAAAATCAGCTCAATGTTCCGTTTTCTGGCGATCGGGCGGAGTCTTTTCAGAACAAGCTCCACCTGTCCATTGATATTTACCTGGGCAACGTTAAGCTCTGCGGAGGCCTTATCCATACGAACCAGTGTTAAAAGATCGTCGATGATCTGGCTCTCCCTGTCGATCTCATCGGAAATATCCTGCATAAACTCCTGATATAATTCCTTAGGAGCATCCTCCATTCCCATCAAAGAATCTGCCAGCACACGGATCGATGTGATGGGCGTCTTTAATTCATGGGATACGTTTGACACAAACTCTTGCCTCGACTGGTCAACGGCCTTTAGCGCCTTAAGCGTCTTGTTTACGGCTTCCGACATTCTGACCGTCTCTTTACAGGATGTCTCGGAAAAATCCTCATCCAGATTTCCATCGGCCACACGATTTAACGAGGATACGATAGACTCAAACGGCCGGATAAAAACAACTGCGGCCGCTGCGCTGAGGATCAGGACTGTCACGAATATAATAAGCTCATATAGGGCCGACTTGCTCCTTAGTTTTTCCTCCAGCATAAACATACTCTCTGTGGAAGCGGTAACGACCATTACTCCTGCCGTCTTTCCCGGAGTGTTCCCCTCCAGTGTCTGGACATTTTCGGCAATAGGGATCGTCAGAAGGAAATAATGCTTTTCCGTGTTGTATTTGCTGGTATTCTCACCTTGGAAGCAGCTTATGATCTCGTCTGCGATACATATTTTTCCTTCCGAAAGAGAAAATGTATCTTTTATGCTGCGAAAGCCTGAATTAATGATCAATATTCTTCCGTTGAACGTGTCAGCCAGTATGGAAAGCTCCGTATCCGTCACCGCATTGTCTGCTGACGAATTCGTCAGGTAACCATTTCTTGACATCTTGTTGCTTAAGATCTGGCATTGGTTCTGCACGTCAATGATCCTGCGGCTGATCTGATCCTGCCTTGAGGCACTTGCAAGGACTCTCCCCTGAATATAGAGGGGGATCATGCAGATAAGAACCATAAACACCATCATTGGAACACGGATGCTGGGAGTATGCTTATGATAAAACTCCCTCAGCCTTTTTTTCATCGTATTCATATTGTTCTACCATCTTTCTTGTTGCCGTAATTGCCAGACAGCCCGGTCCGATATGACAGGACACGCTGAGGGAAAGAGGTGCGACCACGATATCCGCATACGGATATTTCTCCTGTACCTCTTTTCTGAATTCCTCTGCCTCCGCTTCGTTGCGGGTATGTGCGATCCCGATATGGCAGCTTTTGCATTCCGGATCGTCAAAGCGTGTTTCAAGCTCCTTCTGGATGGCTGTCAGCATCAGAGCCTTGGCCTGCTTTATGGTTCTCGCTTTTGCAAAGGCATCCAGCTTTTCGCCCAGTATCACCAGAACCGGCTTGATCTTTAAAAGAGTTCCTAAGGCCGCGGCAGCAGGAGTGATCCTTCCGCCCTTTTTCAGATACTTTAACGTATCTACTGCAACGAAAATAATCGAATCGAATTTTGTTTCCTCGAGGCGTTCCTTAACGCGGCCTGCATCCGCCCCCAGTTCGATCAGCATAAGGGCATCCTTTACCGACTGGGCCTGTGTCACAGAGATCCTCTGGTTATTGACAACAAAAACCTTATCTTCGTATTTTTCATCGGAAGCCAGCATCATTGCCGTTTCGCAGGAGCCGGACAAGCCGCTGGACATAGGAATATGGAGGATCTGGTCGTATGTTTCAAGGAGCTCATCCCACAGCTTCATAACATCCGCCGGCGAGGGCTGAGATGTCGATATATCTGCATTTGCCTCCATTCTATTATAAAACTCCTCATGGCTTAAGGAAATATCTTCAAAATAGGTTTCTCCATCTATCATAAACGGCATCGGAAGAACATGGATACCCATTTCTGATGCCTGCTTTTGTGTAATTCCGCTGTTGCTGTCAGTTACAACCGCAATTTTCATAAATCTGCCCCTTTCTTTTTCCGGCTTTTTCTATATGCCATCTAATTCTATCGTATTTTCCTCCGAAATGGAAGCATAAAAAAGGAGAAAGTGTGGACGTTTTTTTGATTATCATGTATAATCGAATGAAGTGAAGCAGGGCCGCTCCCGGTTAAACTGCCGATAATGGAGGCCGCTGCTCAGAAAGGAAGGGGTATTATGCCGTATTGTCCAAAATGTGATATGGAATTTGTGGATGGCGTTACAGAATGCACTGACTGTCATGGCCCACTTGTAGAATCCAGAGAGGCTGCGGAGGCGATGAAGCAGGCGGAGCAGGCAAAAAAAGAGGAAGAAATGCGCCTTAGGTATGAAGAAGCAATGAAAGCAGAAGATACAGAAGGATCAGATAAAACGCAGGATCGGAAGCCGGAGGCAGCAAAGGCTTATGTCAATAAGGAACAGCGCTATGAAGATATGAATTCCTCCGCTTCCGCATTTTTCCTGATCGGCGGAGCATTGGCAGCTGCCACAATCCTTATCTTAGCAGGAGTGATCCGCCTTCCTTTGGCAGGATTTTCCAAATACGTCTTTTATGGGCTTCTTATATTTATGACTGTCGGTTCTTTCCTCATCGCATTCTCCTCTAAAAAATCTGCCCGGGTATTAAAAACAGAGGCAGCCGATGAAGAAAAGGAAACGGAGGAGATCCTTCAGTGGTTTGTTAAAACCTACTCCGGAAGCGATCTCGATGATCAGATCCGTATGGAGGAGGAAACACTTTCCGATGAGGAATTGAGCCTCAAGCGATTTGAGCTGATCCAGGATTACCTGATAACCGGACGCGATCTGCCCGACCAGTCCTACGTGGATGCTCTCTGCGAAATGATCTACTCCCGTCTTTACGGCAACAATTGATCCATTTTCAGCTGCATATTAAAGGAGTGCCTGAAATAACTGAATGTTTCGTCCCTTCAGTTATCAAACAGCACTCCTTTCTAGTTATTTAACCGAATCAAGTAAGTCCCCTGCTTCAATTGCGAAAAGCAATAAGCAGTGGGTGGGGACTTCCGATCTTATTCATATCGTACAATTTCCTTTTTTAACCGCTTCATGATCTTTTTCTCCAGCCGCGAAATGTATGACTGGGAGATCCCCATAAGATCTGCCACCTCCTTCTGCGTCATCTCCGCCCCATCCGGCTGTTTTAGGCCAAATCTCAACTCCACGATCCTTCTCTCCCTCGGGCTGAGCTGGTCGATGGCATGATTCAACAGCTCCTTTTCAATCTCGTCCTCGATCCCTTTGGAGATCACATCCTCATCCGTACCCAGAATATCGGAAAGAAGAAGCTCATTCCCGTCCCAGTCCACATTAAGCGGTTCATCGATGGATACCTCCAGCTTCGTCTTGCTTGTTCTCCGCAGATACATTAATATCTCATTTTCAATACACCGGGATGCGTAGGTCGCAAGCTTGATGTTCTTCGCCATATCAAAGGTATTGATGGCCTTGATTAGTCCGATCGTGCCGATGGAGATCAGATCCTCCACTCCCACACTCGTATTGTCAAATTTTTTTGCTATGTAAACGACAAGGCGCAGGTTATGTTCGATCAGGGCAGATCGTGCTTCTTTCTCATGTTCCGTTCCGAGAAAAGCCAATGTCCTGCTCTCCTCCTCTTGGGTAAGCGGCGCCGGAAGAACATCTGCACCGCCTATATAGTGGATTTCTCCCTGTTTTTTCACCAACACGGTGCGGAAGCCCGTTACTTTTTTTAGCTTAAAGCGATTTGGTACTGATAATTTTATAACCATGAAACTCCTCCTTTTCCTCTGTCAGGATCTGCGACTGTATCTTCCTTCAGAAATTATGAATTCTTCCGGGATCAGCATAGAAAAATCATTTCCCGATGAGAGTCTTTCCCTGCAGATAGCGACGATCGGTCTTTCGATCTCATAAACTGCCCCATCGCAGAAAATCTCCATTTTATCGAAAATGGTTCCTGCAAGCATTCCCCTTCCTGTTCCTACTGCACGATATGGTATGTAAAGGATTGATGTGAGCGTATCGCAAAATCCTAGGCAGTCCTCCGCCGAGATCACACTGACCGGCTTTCCCGTAACCGGCTCAACAAGGCGATTTCCGGAATCTGCCAGAGCGGTAAATTCCTTTTTCTTATCTCTGTAATAGAGCCATACAGAATACCGCTCCCTTCCTCTGGCTCTTTCCTTTACGACTCCTTTGAGGAAGGAAAGGACGCCGACAGATGATAAAAGGAGTACCGCCATTGTTTCTCCCTCCGAAAGTGCTACGGATTCCCGCAAAAACAGGAATATCCCACCGGTTAAAAAGACCGAGAGCAATAAAAGACCGTCTGCTCTGAGAATTTCCGGTAATGACTTCAGTGAAAAGGCATAGGATGTCATAAAGCTCCCGGCGAAAAAGAGAGTGAAAAAAAGCTCCAGCGAAGGCGGCAGAAGCGGAGTCAGAAAAATAACCAGATTCCAAACACTGCCTGCCAGAGCGGCCGCTGCCAGTCTTTTAATTTTCCCCTTCCTTCTGCCCAGTATCCCGGTAAGGAGCAGGCTCAGCAGGTTCAGGATAAATGCGGTAAGAAAGAACACATCCGGGTAAAACACATACTCCAAAAGCATTCCTCCCATTTGTCCTCTGTCTCAGATAACAGACACAATTATACCCTTGTTTGCTTTCGGATTTTGTCAAAGCATGAGGGAAAATACCCGGTTTTCATCGCATTTTCCGTGCTTATTCTTCTGTAATTGTAATATTTATTGAATTGGTGAAAAATAATGTCAGATCCGGTCACAAGATGATCTTTGAATTGATATAGAAAGACAGGTGCCGCATTATATACGGCACCTGAAGCATCCATTCGATATTAGAATTTATTTATTGCGATTTCTTAAAAAATCCGGTATATTGATCTGCGTTTCTCTCTGGGCCGGACGATATACCTGAGAACCTGTCGGAATATTTAACTGCGGTGCAGCTGCCGCTGCTTCACTGGCTGCAGGTGCAGGCTTTGCCGCCGGCTGAACCGGTTTGGGAACAGATGTCGGCATTTTCTGCTTATAGTTTGTAAAGTCCTTCATTGCACGCTCGACCGGAGTATTCGCTCCATGAGCATTCAGACCGGTTGCAATTACAGTAATTGTAGCCTCGTCCTCGGCATTCTCATCAAACATAGCACCAAAGATAATATTGGCATCATCACCCGCCAGCTCCTGAACGTAGCTTGCAGCCTCATTGGCCTCGATTAGGCTGATGTCACCGGAAATATTGATGATAACATGAGAAGCACCCTCGATCGTTGTTTCCAGGAGCGGGCTGGATACAGCCTGTTTTACTGCCTCAAGAGCCTTATCATCGCCTTTTGCCTTTCCGATGCCGATATGTGCGATACCCTTATCTGTCATAACTGTCTGGACATCTGCGAAATCCAGATTGATCAGACCCGGGACATTGATCAGGTCTGTAATTCCCTGAACAGCCTGCTGAAGAACCTCATCTGCCTTCTTAAGAGCATCCGGCATGGTTGTCCGTCTGTCAACGATCTCTAAAAGGCGGTCGTTCGGGATCACGATCAGGGTATCCACGGAATTTTTAAGGTTTTCAATTCCCGCCAGTGCATTGTTCATACGCTGCTTTGCCTCAAAACGGAACGGCTTTGTGACAACGCCGACGGTAAGGATTCCCATATCCTTGGCAATTCTTGCAATTACAGGAGCAGCTCCGGTTCCGGTTCCGCCTCCCATACCGCAGGTAACGAATACCATATCCGCACCCTTCATTGCCTGAGCCAGTTCTTCCTGGCTCTCCTCAGCGGCCTTTTCACCGATCTCCGGCTTAGCTCCTGCTCCCAGTCCCTTTGTAAGCTTCTCACCGATCTGCATTGAAGTAGGAGCCTTACAGGACTGAAGTGCCTGTTTATCTGTATTGATCCCGATAAATTCTACTCCCAGGATATTTTCGTCCACCATACGATTTACTGCGTTATTTCCGGCGCCGCCTACACCGATCACAAGAATTCTTGCGGCGTTCTCAGCCTCATTTATACTAATATCTAACAAGATTCTTTCCTCCTTTTATATAATCACATCTGCATGCTCTCATGTCCTGATATTCTATACGGATCTTGTCCTAAGTAAAGCGGACATTCGTGGTCTGCGGTCAATCTATCTTATATCATATTTTATTTTGATAAAAATATCAACTATTATTTTCTACTTATTTAACCGAATTAAGTAAGTCCCCTACTTCAATTGCGAAAAGCAATAAGCAGTGGGTGGGGACTTGCTTGTATCAGGAGGAGTGCAAGCTCCTTCTGATAAACTGCGGAGCAGTTATTCGGTTATGAGCAAGTAGCGAAGCGGATTGCG
>Ga0129312_1001708_pt1 | contig 12190 bp, 9 predicted proteins | sample O827metagenome_FD_94434 | JGI IMG/M metagenome (GOLD analysis project Ga0129312, IMG submission 94434) | Orangutan group fecal microbial communities from Wisconsin, USA - O827 metagenome | ecosystem: Host-associated > Mammals > Digestive system > Large intestine > Fecal | place: USA: Wisconsin... | reverse complement strand
TGGTGATAAAGAATACCAGATGCTTCGTACATCCGCTCTTAACATCATCACAGAACTTGGTATCACAGGTGGATGTAACGTACAGTACGCGCTTCATCCGGAGAGCTTTGAGTACTGTGTAATCGAGGTTAACCCTCGTGTAAGCCGTTCTTCCGCACTTGCAAGTAAGGCTACCGGTTATCCGATCGCCAAAGTTGCAGCCAAGATCGCCCTGGGATATACACTGGATGAGATCCCCAACGCCATCACAGGCAAAACATATGCAAGCTTTGAGCCGATGCTGGACTACTGTGTAGTTAAGATCCCGCGTCTGCCATTTGATAAATTTATCACAGCAAAACGTACACTGACAACTCAGATGAAGGCTACCGGTGAGGTTATGAGTATCTGCCATAACTTTGAGGGGGCACTGATGAAAGCAATCCGTTCCCTGGAGCAGCATGTAGACAGCCTTATGTCCTACGATTTTTCACATCTTTCTGATGATGAGCTCCTTGACGAGCTGAAGATCGTAGATGACCGCCGTATCTGGAAGATCGCAGAGGCACTCCGCAGAAATATTTCCCAGGAGAAGCTTCATGAGATCACAAAGATCGATATCTGGTTTATCGACAAGCTTGCTATCCTTGTTGAGATGGAGCAGGCACTGAAGACAGAGACACTTGACAGAGAACTTCTTCTGGAAGCAAAACGTATGGAGTTCCCGGACTACATCATTGCAGATCTGACAGGTAAGACAGAAGCTGAGATCAAAGACCTGCGTAAAGAGTACGGCATCCGTGCAGCATACAAGATGGTAGATACCTGTGCGGCAGAGTTTGCGGCAGAGACACCATACTACTACTCTGTATACGGTGATGACCAGACAGAGAACGAGGCAGTCGAGACAAAGGACAAGAAAAAGATCCTGGTACTTGGTTCCGGCCCGATCCGTATCGGACAGGGAATCGAGTTCGATTTCTGTTCCGTACACTGTACATGGGCATTTGCAAAAGAGGGATACGAGACTATTATCATCAACAATAACCCGGAGACAGTAAGTACAGACTTCGATATTGCAGATAAGCTTTATTTTGAGCCTCTTACACCGGAAGATGTTGAGAATGTAGTAAATATAGAGAAACCGGACGGAGCTGTTGTTCAGTTCGGTGGACAGACAGCCATCAAACTTACCGAAGCACTGATCAAGATGGGAGTTAAGATCCTTGGTACATCTGCTGAGAACGTAGATGCTGCAGAGGACAGAGAGCTCTTTGATGCCATCCTTGAGAAATGCCAGATCCCGAGACCGAAGGGACACACTGTATTCACAGCAGAAGAGGCGAAAAAAGCCGCTGGTGAGCTGGGATATCCGGTACTTGTCCGCCCGTCCTACGTACTTGGAGGACAGGGAATGCGTATTGCTGTCAGCGATGAGGATGTGGAAGAGTACATCGGAATCATCAACCAGATCGCGCAGGAGCATCCGATCCTTGTTGATAAATACCTGATGGGTAAAGAGATCGAGGTGGATGCGGTATGTGACGGTGAGGATATTCTGATCCCTGGAATCATGGAGCACATCGAGCGTGCAGGTATCCATTCCGGAGACAGTATTTCTGTATATCCGGCACAGACCATCAGCCAGAAAGCAAAAGAGACTATCGCCGAGTACACACGCCGTCTTGCAAAGGCACTTCATGTAATCGGTATGATCAATATCCAGTTTATCGTTGTAGGCGAGGACGTATATGTTATCGAGGTTAACCCGCGTTCCAGCCGTACTGTACCGTACATCAGCAAGGTTACAGGAATCCCGATCGTACCTCTTGCAACAAGAGTTATCCTTGGACGTAAGATCAGAGAGATGGGATATACACCTGGACTTCAGAAAGAAGCAGAGTACTTCGCGATCAAGATGCCGGTATTCTCCTTTGAGAAGATCAGGGGCGCAGATATCAGCCTTGGACCTGAGATGAAATCCACAGGTGAGTGCCTTGGTATTGCAAAGACCTTCAATGAGGCTCTTTACAAAGCATTTATCGGAGCAGGAATCCGTCTTCCGAAGCACAAACAGATGATCATTACAGTTAAGGAAGAAGACAAACAGGATATCATTCCGATCGCAAGAAGATTTGAGGCACTTGGATACCGTATCTTTGCCACAAGAGGAACTGCAAATGTCCTCACAGAGAACGGAATCAAGGTTACACGTACCAACAAACTTGAGCAGCCGTCACCGAACCTTATGGACCTGATCCTTGGACATAAGATCGATGTTGTCATCGATACACCGCCACAGGGCGTTGAGCATCAGAAAGACGGATTTGTTATCAGAAGAAATGCCATTGAGACAGGTGTAAATGTACTGACAAGTCTTGATACTGCAGAGGCGCTGGTAACAAGCCTTGAGAACACAGACCTGAACAATTTAAGTCTGATCGATATTGCAACCATCGACAATCGCTGATGGATGCAGACTCCGTAAAGTCATCGTTACAGATGGCATAGGGAGGATATGATATGTAATATACTGAAAGGACGGAGCCACCGTTATGCCCTGGCTCTGTCCTTATCTTGTTTACACGGATAACAGATCGAAGTCGGTGTCTGCATAAGACCCCGGAGACTGCCGTAATTATCCGGGGAAACTGGCAAAGGGAGTTTCCCGTAGTTTAAGGAAAGGAGTATTTATGAGCGTGATCGAACTTTTGAAGGTAATACTTCTGGGAATAGTGGAAGGTATCACAGAATGGCTTCCCATAAGCAGTACCGGACACATGATTCTTGTAGATGAATTTATCAAGCTTGATGTTACGCCGGAATTTATGGAATTTTTCCTGGTAGTCATTCAGCTTGGCGCGATCCTGGCAGTTGTGGTACTGTACTGGAACAAGCTGTGGCCGTTTTATATCAGGCCGATTTCCAAGAAGACCAGGGCAATTATTAAGAAACAGCCTGCTTATGCCAGAGGCATACTTACATTTGTGGAAAAATACTGTGATAAAGAGAAATGGGTTCTGTGGTTCAAGATCCTGGTAGCCTGCCTGCCAACGATCATCATTGCACTTCCGTTTAATGATATCATTGAGGAAAAATTTTACAACTATGTAGTGGTTGCCATTACACTGATCGTCTATGGTATCCTCTTTATTATTATTGAAAATTACAATAAACGGCGCAGGCCAGCCTGCACAAGACTGGATAAGCTTTCTTTTAAGACAGCATTTATTATCGGATGCTTTCAGGTGCTCTCTGTAATCCCGGGAACATCCCGCTCCGGTTCGACCATCATCGGAGGTATTCTTGCAGGAACATCTCGTACTGTAGCTGCAGAATTTACATTTTTCCTTGCGATTCCTGTTATGCTTGGCGCGAGCCTTCTGAAACTGGTAAAATTCGGTTTTGCATTTACAGGAACAGAGGTGATCGTTCTGGTTGTGGGCGTACTGGTATCATTTTTTGTGTCAATTCTTGCAATTAAGTTCCTGATGGGGTATATTAAAAAACATGATTTCAAAGTATTTGGATGGTACCGTATCATTCTTGGTATCCTGGTACTGATCTACTTTGTGGGAAAATCTGTTTTGTTAAATTGATGATCTGTGATAAAGGAGGATTTTATTATGAAATACAAAAAAATAATGATCGCTATTGCAGCAGCGGCTGCTTTAAGTGCAGCAGGATGTGGCAAATCTGCTGATCCTGTTGTGGAAGTAACACCTACACCAATACCTACGGCAGAGCCTACAGCGGCACCTGTTACAACTGCACCATTGCCTACATCCACACCTGCCCCACGTCTTATCGGCGTGAAGACAAGTACAGCCAAATATGTATACCTCACAAATGGGATCAACAATGAGGTAAGAGAGATCTACCTGAAGGTTTCCGGAGTGGAAGACTGGGGCAAGAACCTTGTACCGTCAGAGTCCACCATCCGTGAAGCAGAGCAGGTTCAGATGTACTACACTCCGGAAGAAGGAGAAGAGAGTGCTGTATATGATATGAAGATCGTAGACGGTACAGGAAATGTTTTTGAGATCTATAATATCGATCTTGAGGATATGGAAAAAGCGCAGATCAAAGTACAGGATGACTCTGCATACTTAAGCTACATGAGTGTGAGCATGAACAAAGAGATGACCACAAACGGTGATATTGTTGATGAGAGCGACAGCAGTGATGATTCCGGCAGTGACAGTTCCGACAGTTCCGATAGCAGCTCTGAGGATTCTGATAGCAGCGACAGCAGTGACAGCTCTGATAGCAGTGACAGCGCTGACAGCAGTGATGACAGTTCCGGTGATTATGACAGCAGCTATGATTATGATGACAGCACTGACAGCAGTGATGACAGCTCCGATGACTATGACAGCAGCGATGACGGAAGCGATGATGACGGCTCTGACAGTTCCGACAGTTCTGACAGCTCCGATAGCAGTGATGATTATGACAGCAGTGATGATGGATCCGACTCCGATTATATATACGATAATGCCAATGACAGTGGAGATGACGGCGGAAACGACACAGACAGTGATATTGATGATGACACATCAGGTGATGACGGAGACAGCGGTATTGTCTGGGACGATAACGGAGACTGGTCTGAACAGTAATATATAGAAACGGAAGATATAAGGGAAAGATGAAAGAAAAAAGTAAAAACAGAGGATTCAGGCGCTTTTTGCAGATAGCAGTGCTGTTTTTTGCGGTGTGTATGTTTACAGGATGGGCAGGCATGGAAAGTGTGCCTGTCCATGCCGCATCCACAGGCACGCAGAAGACAGTGAAGGTCAGATTTCGTGATAACAGTGGGAAATATCTGGTAAAATACAGAGGAAACTGGTATTTAAAGAACGCAAAAGGTGTGAAACTTACAGGTGTACAGTACCTGGACATTCCAAAAACCGAGTTTCTTTTCAAAGGCTGTTATATGTTCGGAAAGAACGGTGCCCTCGCAAAAGAACAGAAGGTTTATTATTTTAAAGGTACAAAAGTCCATGGGATCAATTTTGTCAATTACCATGTGACAAACAGCAATGGACGTTTTACAACAACAGAGAGGGGTCTGATACACCTTAATAACCTTAGGTGCGGAAACCGGGTTTATAATGGATTTTATTATGCAGGCCGCCTTGGAACCCTTTCTACCAATGCAAAGGTAAGATACATAAAAAGCATGCGCCGTGGAGGCGTTATCTTCAAAACCGGCTATTATTATTTTTACGGAACAGGTAAGCTGTGTACTGTCAGAGATATGCACAGCGTGAACATGACCGTAAATAAAAAACGCTTTAAGGGAAAATATTATTTCGGCAACGAAAATGGAAGAATCTGTACAAAAGCAGGCTGGATCACATTCAGAGGCCAGAAATATTATGTTCGCAGTACAGGTCAGGTGGCAGCCAACTGCTGGAAATCCGGTTATTATCTCCAGTCTGACGGAACCATAGCAAAATCCACAAAAACAGGGGATGGTTCCTATGTGGACTATCTGGGGCATAAGAGCACCAGGTCTGAGTATGCCCTCAGTGCACTGAAAGCAGAACTTGCCCAGTATACCAGAGAATACGGTGGAACCTGGTCTGTTTATATCAAAGATCTTAAAACCGGTAATACTGTGAATCTTTATGATCAGGCCATGTATCCTGCCAGCACCATCAAGGCATTTGTGATGGCATCCACATTTGACCAGATCAGACAGGGAAAGATCGCTTATAATTCCACAATACAGTATCTTCTCTGGGATATGATCACAGAAAGCGACAATGAATGTTTTAATGAGCTTGTAAGATATCATGCATCCTCCCACAATTTTGTGGACGGAACTGCAGTGGTGAACCAGTATCTTCGCAAAAACAGCTATACAAGCACCGGATGTCACAGCTCCCTTCATCCTTCAAGCTCCAGCTTTATGAGTGACGGAGCGAGGAATACAACATCTGCCAGAGACTGTGGCAGACTTCTGGAGCAGATTTATAAGGGAAAATGTGTATCACCTGGATATTCCAGAGAGATGCTGAATCTTCTTCTGCATCAGCAGAGAAGGTGGAAGATACCGGCCGGGCTTCCGTCAGGAGTGACCTGTGCCAACAAAACCGGAGAGACAGATTCCGTACAGCATGATATTGCCATTATTTACGGAAAGAAAACCGACTATGTACTGTGTGTTTTTTCAAAGGATGCCGGAGAAGACCATCTGATAAACGGTATCAGGAATATTTCATCCAGGGTATATGAGTATCTGAACTGACAGAATGGATAATAAGAGTTATGTGTCTGCCACTGCTATTGCAGTGGCAGAATTTTTCCGGAATCAGAAGTGTCATATCCGGTCTGAAGAGACAGAGCCTGGCGAAAGGCATCAGAAGATACAGTTTCGATAACAGCCTGAAAACCGGGAGATCCAAGTCTTTCGGATGCCATAACAAGATACATGGTCTCCTGACTTAATGGTATAAAATCCAGGTCAGGGAAACTCCTGGCAGCGCAGGACTCTCCAAGGGCAGCATCAGCCTGGCCACCGGCAACAGCGGCAGCAGTGAAACTATCCGATACCAGTTCATTGCGATAACCGGATATGGAATCCGGGGAAATGCCGTATTCCATTAATTTCCTGTCAAGGAAGATCCTCCGGCTGCTGCCTTTTTCGCGGTTTGCAAAAATAATATCTGCTCTTTGCAGATCAGGAAATCCCTGTATATTTCTGGGGTTTCCTTTTTTTATATAAAATCCCAGATCATATCTGTAAAACAGTACGGCTGTCAGTGGAATTCCGGGAACAAGACTGTGGATGTCCGAAAACGAGGCAGCAGTACAGGCGATGTGGACTTTTTCAAAATAGAGAGAATACAGCCCGTTATAAGTGTTCAGGTGAGACTGGAGAACAGGCAGGCTTCCAGGTCTTGAAGGAAGCTGATTTAACAGAAGATCAAGGGCCGGAGAGGACTGACCGCTGATAATAAGTCCGCTGGAATGAATGAGATAGTCTCTCTTCAGAAGAGAACTCTCAGGTGGCTGGTGTGTCTCCGGCACAGATGCACCGGAAGCACTGTTCAGATACTGTTCAAGCTGCTCCTCGCTGACACGAAGCTGCTTGCCTATTTTTGAGGAGGCAAGTTCTCCGCGTTTGATCAGCTCGTATACTGTGGTCTTTTTGATCTTTAATCTGTCTGCAATTTCCTGGGCTGTATAAAATTTATTCATCGATTCCCACCATAACACTAGTGGCCTTGATCACTGCGTAGGCATCAGAGCCAACTTTCAGACCAAGCTCTTCCACAGCAGCACAGGAGATGGTGGCAGTAATGATATTTCCACCTCCGATATCGATAGATACAATGGAATTGACAGCTCCTTTGTTGATATTGATAACTTTACCTTTTAACTGGTTACGGGCACTGAGTTTCATGAATATCTTTCTCCTTATCATTCAGAATTGATGGCATATAAATCTTTTTTCATGATAACATGCAAAGTGGAAAACAGCAATGCCTTACATCTTGACAGAAAACTTTCATTTGGGTAAAATTAGACGAAACCATTCAAAACTGAACAAAACCAAACGAAACAAAATGGAGAGGAACAAAAAGATGAAGAAAAAAATCTTGGCAGCTCTTACAGCAGGAATTATCTGCACAGGAATGATGACAGGAAGTGTATCTGCAGCAGAGAAGACAGAGGGAGATGAGAATCTGAAAGGAGAGGTTTACGCATTTATCGCAGCCAGCCTCAGCAACTCCATGGAAGATATCCAGAAGGATTTCAATGAGCTTTATCCGAATGTGACAATCTATTACAGCGCCGACAGCTCAGGTACTCTCCAGACACAGATCGAGGAAGGCGCAAGATGTGACCTGTTTTTCTCAGCAGCAGACAAGCAGATGGATGCGCTTATAGATGAGAAACTTGCAAAGGAAGATACTGTAACAGATCTTCTGGAGAATAAGGTAGTCCTGATCAAACCGAAGGATGGAGAGACCAGGGTAACAGGATTTGAAAATATCACAGATGCCGGGAATATTGCACTTGCAGGAGAGAGCGTTCCTGTTGGACAGTATGCGCGTGAGATATTCACCAATCTTGGGATTATGGACGATGTGAACAAGATGGAGATCAATGAAGGTAAGAATGTAACAGATGTACTTGCAGCAGTCAGCGAGGGAAGTAACGAGGTTGGTGTTGTGTATGCAACAGATGCAGCATCAGTTGCAGATAAGGTAGATATCATTGCAGAAGCACCGGCAGACAGCCTTGATACACCGGTTCTCTACCCTGTGGGAATGATTGAGGATAAGGAGGCGTCTGAGGACGACACAAAGGCAGCAGAGGAATTCCTGGACTATCTGAAAACTGACGATGCCATCAGGGTATTTGAGGAATATGGATTTACTGCATACACAGAGGATGAGGCTTCCGAAGATGATGCAGAAGCTGCTGAGGGTACAGAGGAAGACCAGAAGACAGCCGACAAGGACGCTGAGTCCAAATAATCATTATGAGCGGATTTTTACAGGAAATCAACTGGAGTCCCCTGTGGATATCCTTAAAGACCGGCATTGTGGCAACCGTGATCGCTTTTTTTCTGGGAGTGTTCTGTGCCAGAAAGATCATGAAGCTGAATTCCGGCGCAAAGGCAGTACTGGACGGGATACTTACGCTTCCTCTGGTGCTGCCGCCCACAGTGGCAGGATTTTTTCTGCTGCTGATCTTCAGTATCAAAAGACCCTTTGGAAGCTTCCTTCTGGATAATTTTGACATTAAGATCGTGCAGACCTGGAAAGGCTGTGTTATTGCAGCGGCAGTGATCGCTTTTCCGCTGATGTACCGTAATGCAAGAGCAGCCTTTGAACAGGTGGATGTGAACCTGATCTATGCGGGACAGACTCTCGGAATGAGTGACAGTGAGATATTCTGGCGTGTTGTCATGCCTGCGGCAGGGCCAGGAATCGCTTCAGGAACTGTTCTTGCCTTTGCACGTGCTATTGGTGAATATGGAGCTACTTCCATGCTTGCAGGAAACATTCTGGGAAAAACAAGGACTGTGTCTGTGGCCATTGCCTCGGAGACTGCAGCAGGAAACTATGGCACTGCCGGGTTCTGGGTAGTTGTGATCGTGCTGATCTCCTTCCTCATTGTAGCTGCGATCAATGTGGTGTCAGGAAGAGGCATGAAGGGAAGAAGGTGGTTCTGATGGCAGTTGAGATCAATATTGAGAAGAATTTCCGGGATTTTTCCCTGAAGGCATCCATAAACAGCAGTTCAAAGGCCATGGGACTTCTGGGAGCATCCGGAAGCGGCAAGAGTATGACTCTACGGTGTATTGCAGGGATTGAGAAGCCGGATAAGGGCAGGATCGTGATAAACGGCAAAACAGTCTTTGATTCTGATGCAGGGATCAACCTGAAGCCCCAGCAGAGGAAGATCGGCTACATGTTCCAGAATTATGCACTTTTTCCCACAATGACAGTAGAACAGAATATACGTTGCGGCTACAGAGGGAAAAAAGCTGATGCAAAAGAAAAAGTGGAAGATTACCTGAAACGTTTTCATCTGGATGGCCTGGGAGAACGTCTTCCATCACAGCTTTCCGGCGGCCAGCAGCAGAGAGTGGCACTGGCAAGGATGATGATCGGTGAGCCGGAAGCCATACTTCTGGATGAACCTTTTTCTGCACTGGATGGTTATCTCAAAGATGTGCTCCAGAGAGAGATCATGGATTTCCTTAAGGATTATGAGGGTGACCTGATCATGGTAACTCACAGCAGGGATGAAGCGTATAAGTTCTGCAAAGACCTGGCTGTGATCCATCAGGGCAGGATCCTTGTGACAGGAGAGACAAAGGAACTTTTTGAAAGACCGGGGCTGCTGGAAGCCGCAAGGCTTACAGGCTGTAAGAATTTTTCGCGTATTAAGAGACTGGGCGCACATGAAGTCTATGCCGCAGACTGGGATATGAAGCTGAAAACCCAGGATGAAGTGACAGAGGATATGCTTTATGTAGGGATCAGGGGCCACTGGATACGTCCGGAGGAAGCTCCGGGGGAAAATTCCATGAAGGTACAGGTGACCGAGTACATAGAAACTACTTTTGAACACCAGTATATGATAAAAAATGCAAAAAACAGCGCATCTGCCATAATCTGGTGGATGCGCCCGAAAAACAGTTTTGCAGAAGATCCGTATGCCGGGATGCCGGCGTACCTGTACTTCCCTCCGGAACATCTCATGCTCCTTGGAAGCGCAGAGTAAACAGATCTGCTTACTTTCTGTGACTGCTGGTGTAAGTGATATAATCAGACACCATCATGGCAAGCTTGAAGGCCAGTGCGTCCTCAAAGGTACGGATATCAAGTCCGAACCGCTTCTGAAGCTTCTCAAAGCGGTACACCAGGGTGTTGCGGTGGACATAAAGCTGCCTGGAGGTTTCTGAGAGATTCAGATTATTTTCAAAAAATGTCCGGATGATATTCAGAGTTTCGTCGTCAATGGAATCCAGGTTTTCATCTCCGAAAATCTCATTGACAAACATGTCGCAGACCTGAATGGGAAGCTGGTAGATCAGCCTTCCGATTCCCAGACGGTTATACCCGAAAACATTTTTGTCCGCATAGAAGATCTTGCCTACCTCAAGAGCTGTGCGGGCTTCTTTGTATGCATTGGAAAGTTCCATGATATCATCTGCCACATTGCTGTAGGAAACCCAGGCGGAGGTCATGGCTTCCGTGTTCAGCATATCCACCAGCATACAGGCAATGTTATCAAGTTCCTCAAAACTTTCTGTGCTCTGAAGTTCACGGACGACAATAATACCGGAGTCGTCCAGCGCTGTGATGAAATCCTTTGTCCTTGCGGAAAATATATTCCGTATGGTGGCGAGGGCACTTTCGTCCTTGTGCTGTTTGGTTTCTACCAGAAAGACTGCACGGCGGACAGTGGGGGTAATGCGAAGTCTTGCGGCTCTGTTGAAAGCCTCCACCTGTGAATATTTGTCCAGGAGAAGATTCTGCATAAAGGAATTTTTATCTGTTTTTTCGGTATAGGCGGTGAAAAGACTCTCTATCTGGCAGACGGCAAGCTCGCCGATCGTAGGAGCTGCGTCTGAAAATCCCCATACGATCAGGATGTGGTCTTCATGGCCGGTTCCCGAGACTTTGTAAAGGCTGGCAGAAGTGTTGGAGGTACAGAGGGCCGGACTTTCACGGAAGAGAGAAAGCCGCTCCTGTGAAGGAAGCCGTTTCTGGCAGGTTGTGACATAGATATTGTTATTTTCATCCAGCAGGCAGAAGTCAAGCCCGCTGATCCGGTTCCAGTCCTCCAGGCATTTCTGAAGTGTTTGCTGTATTTTCATAAATATTGTGTCCTTTCAATGTGAGTATTCTGTAAAAAGAAAACCCGGGGAAAATAAATCTCCCCGGGTTCTTATTATCAGTTCTGTACAGATTAGTTGGTGATTACCAGCTCGGACTCTTTGTCGAAGAAGTGAGCTTTCTCCATATCGAAGGAGAAGCTGATCGGATCACCGGTCTTAGCTGTTGTACGAGGATCAACTCGTGCTGTAACCTGAGTTCCGTTTACATCGAAATACAGGAATACTTCGGCACCGAGAAGCTCGTAAACCTTAACTACAGAGTTCATTGGCTTGCTTGGAGAAGCCTCAAGGAACATCTGAGAATCATGGATATCCTCAGGACGGATACCAAGAACAACTTTCTTTCCAACATAGCCTTTGTCTTTCAGGACTTTAGCCTTAGCTGCCGGAACGATAACCTCATGCTCACCACCGATCGTAGCAACTACGTTGCCGCCTTTCTCGGAGATAACAGCATCAAGGAAGTTCATCTGCGGAGATCCCATGAATCCTGCAACGAAGAGGTTGCCAGGTTTCTGATACAGGTTCTGTGGTGTATCAACCTGCTGAACAACACCGTCTTTCATAACGACGATTCTGGTACCAAGTGTCATAGCCTCTGTCTGGTCATGTGTTACATAGATGATTGTAGCGCCAAGTCTCTGGTGGATCTTGGAGATCTCAATACGCATCTGTACACGAAGTTTAGCATCCAGGTTGGAAAGAGGCTCATCCATAAGGAATACCTTAGGATTACGAACGATAGCACGACCCATGGCAACACGCTGTCTCTGTCCACCGGAAAGAGCCTTCGGTTTACGATCAAGAAGTTTGTCAAGGTCAAGGATTCTTGCT
>Ga0129312_1001704_pt1 | contig 12206 bp, 10 predicted proteins | sample O827metagenome_FD_94434 | JGI IMG/M metagenome (GOLD analysis project Ga0129312, IMG submission 94434) | Orangutan group fecal microbial communities from Wisconsin, USA - O827 metagenome | ecosystem: Host-associated > Mammals > Digestive system > Large intestine > Fecal | place: USA: Wisconsin... | reverse complement strand
GAGCAGATCTATTTTGCGCTGCGTATGGCAGCAGGAGAGCTTTTCTGCGGAAAAGATACGTTCCCGGTAATTCTGGATGATGTATTTGGCATGTATGACGAGGACCGGCTGACAGCAGTGCTGAAATGGCTCTGTAAAGAAGAACGCCAGGTGATCATAAGCACCTGCCATAAGCGTGAGATGGAACTTCTGGATAAGGCAGAAATCCCCTACCGGAAGATATTTCTCTGACCAGATATAAAACAGATAATAAAAAGTCCCGCAGATATGAAAGAAAATTATCTTTCTGTCTGCGGGCTTTTTTGCATAATAGGTCAGAGCGTTAATAGTATTTATTTGTCATAGCGGCTCATATAGTTGTTCACACATTTCTTGATCCTGTCAACCGGGTTAAGAAGACGGCTGATGGAATTGTCGTGATTCAGTGTGTCAATGATAAGAGCAATATATTTACTCATATCGCAGGTGATATAGTATGGCTTCTCAAGAAGCTCAGGGCTGCGGTATACAAGGTTAGTGGTAAGAAGCTTGTCGAAGATGCCATTCTCATAAGCTTTGTCAAATTTGTCAAGTCCGTCTGTAAAGAAGCCGAAAGTAGAGCAGATATAAACTTTGCCTGCACCACGTTCTTTAAGAAGCTCAGCGATCTTAAGGATCGTATCGCCGGAGGAGATCATATCATCAATAAGGATCATATCCTTGCCCTCAAGCTTCGGTCCCAGGAACTCATAAGCTGCAACCGGATGACGGCCATTAATGGAAGTAGTGTAATCCAGACGTTTGTAGTACATACCCATGTTAACACCAAGGACATTGGCAAGATAGATCGCACGGCTCATGCTTCCCTCGTCCGGACTGATGATCATAAAGTGGTCATTGTCAATGTGAAGACCATCCTCATGCTGAAGAAGAGCTTTGATAAACTGATAAGCCGGCTGTACAGTCTCAAATCCGTGAAGAGGTGTAGCATTCTGTACACGGGAATCATGGGCATCAAAGGTAATGATATTCTCAACTCCCATATCAACAAGCTCATGGAGTGCGTTGGCGCAGTCAAGAGATTCCCTTCCCACACGTTTGTCCTGACGGCTCTCATAGAGATAAGGCATGATCACGTTAACTCTGCGGGCCTTGCCACCGATAGCTGCGATCACACGCTTCATATCCTGGAAGTGATCATCCGGGGACATAAGATTGGTGTACGGTCCGATGGGGTAGGTCAGATTATAGTTGCAGATATCAACCATAACATAGATGTCATCACCACGGACAGACTCAGAGATGGTACACTTTGCTTCACCGGAACCAAAACGTGGATTCTTTGCCTGGATGATATAGGAATCTCGCTTATAACCGTCAAAAGCGAAGGAATCGATTCCCGGGTAGTTTCTTTCTGCGCGCCATTTTACCAGCCAGTCATTGACCTTTGCGCCTAATTCGCTGCAGCTTTCAAGTGGGATAAGTCCAAGTCTTCCTACGGGGAGTGTGGAAAAATCTTTCGTAGTTACCTGTGCCATTTTTATTTTCCTCCTAAAAATATTTTCTGTATACGGATATCCTTCCCGATCAGTGTTACCATCTGGTAATTGCTGGCAATCCGGGAAAAAGTTCTCTCGGAGTAGGTATCCGAGAAATTCCTGAGCTTCAGGTTGGTGGAAATGATCGTGGATTTCTTACGCATGATCCGCTCATTGATACAGAGAAAAAGCTGTGAGGATACGAAACTGTTGGTAAGTTCGGTACCCAGGTCATCAATGATAAGAAGATCACAGTCATAGATCAGATCCTCCTCTGTGGATGTATCCTTTCTGGAAAAAGCATTTCCGGCCATCATATCAAAAAGATCGAAAGCTGAGAAATACAGGACACAGTGTGCAGAGGCAAGAAGCTCCCGCGCGATACAGTGGGAAAGAAAAGTCTTGCCAACACCGGTATCGCCATACAAAAACAGGTTCTCAAATCTGGTGTCAAAGTTACGCACAAAATCCTGTGCGGTATTGTAAGCCCTGCGGGCTGTTTCCAGAGCAGTAAGTCCCGTGGCTTCGTTTGTTATTGTATCAGAATAATAATCAAATGAAAAGCTGTCAAAGTTCTCTTTTTCCAGAATTTCTGTAAGATTTGACTGGGTATAGAGCAATTCAATCTCAGCTTTTTTGAAACAGATACATTTTTTGTTGCCTACATAACCTGTGTCCTGGCATTTGGGACAGGTGTAGGGCATCTCCAGATAGTTACCGGGAAAGCCATTGGCAACAAGAAGAGTGATGCGCTCATCTGCAAGCTGTCGGATAGCAGATTTCAGATCAGCGGTTCCCTTTTCTTTGCCGCTTAAGAGACGGCGGACTTTGTCCGCGCTTAAAGAAGCCACCTCATCGTCGATCTCACGGAGACGGGGGATCTTAGTATAGGCTTCCAGGGTGCGCTGCTCAAGAAGATGGCGGCTTTGTGCCTGGCGGCGGCTGTATTCTCTCATTATAGTATCGTACTGAAAATTCTGTAAAGGCATATCTGGCTCCTTACTGGTTCAAAAGACGTTTCTCATATTCGTCAAAATCATAATCTCTCTGGTGAAAATTATTAAAGCGGTTGGGGGTCTGAGTCCTGGGCTGCTGTTTTTTGTCCTTGCGTGCTGCAGCCTTTTCAAGCTGACGCTGTTTATGGCGGGCATCGAGAGCCCGGATATCATCCAGAGTATGTACGTTCTTATTTTTCCATCCGGACAGGATCTTATCCGCATACTGGAAACTGGGCTGTCCTGTGGAAAGAACAGTACGGCTGCAAGCCTCCTGGATGATGGCAAGATCAAATCCATAGGTCTTGTGCCAGGTGTCCATAAATGCGATCTCCTCATCAACAGGATTGCGGCCGCTGATTCCCATTGCCTTGAGGATCGTGTAATATTCCCTGGTAAAGCGTGAGCTGTGTTCTTTGGCCATCTCTGCAGTAGTGATGCCGTCCTTATGCCATGCCAGGGCAACAGTCTCAATGTAGCGGATGCTGCGCCGGCCTCTGGAAACACAGTATTCCACAAGGTATTCAATAAGTTCCGCAGACATTTTAAGCTCATCATAAAAGAAAAGGATTTTCTGCATCTCTGTAGGCGTGAGGGTTTTGCCGAGGTATTTCTCTGTGATAAAGAGAAGCTGGCGGATCTCATCATTCTGCTTAAGAGTGGCAACCCTGTCCCTGGTAAGCTGATGAAAAGATGAAGGAGCTGCCTGGGATGCAGCACTTTCGTTCCTGGTATTTTCGGGTTCTGTCAGGGTGATTCCTGAGATCTGGCCATTCTCAGTGAAGGCTAAAGTGAGAAGCTGTTCCTTTTCCCAGTATTTCAGGGCACGGAAAATATCCCTCTCTGTGCAGAGAAGGCGGTCAGCCATATGTTCCAGGCTGAAAGAGGCGGAAGGATCCCCGGCAGTTCTGAGAAGGTAGATGTAGACTTTTACAAACTCTCCGTTAGCCTGCCCCATAAAATTATCAATAAAATAATTGGATAAAACCGTGACCTCCGGCCTGGAGGTATTATCAAGGGAAATCATACTCATGGACAGTATCTCGCTTTCTGAAATGTGGCCGAAATACCGGCCGTTCTGAACTACAAGGATTATAGCACAACCCCATTTAAAAGAGAATAGGAGATTTTCACACCTAATGTGCACTAATCCACAGGTGGAAAATGTGGAAAGTGTGGATAACTTTGCGGATAAGTATTATTTGAAACCTGCATAAATGCAAAAAATCTCGATAAATAGCGGTTTTTCTCGAATGAGTGTGTCGAATTATGTCGACTACGTTATGCACAAAAAAATCCACATGCTACACAGGATAAAAATGTGTATAAGCATGTGGATAATGTGGATAACTTATTTGCCAAGAAGGTGTTCGCCTATATTTACAACGTCTCCGGCACCCATAGTTATCAACAGGTCGCCATGTGTACAACTTTTTAAAAGAAAGCTCTCGATCTCATCAAAAGTAGGGAAATAATCACATGGAGTTCCCAGTTCCTGGATCTGTTTCTGCAGATCACGTGAGGAAATGCCAAGGTCATCAGTCTCGCGGGCTGCGTAAATGTCTGCCAGTACAACATGATCTGCCAGAGTAAGAGCTTTGGCGAATTCAGGCAGAAGAGCCTTGGTACGTGTATAGGTATGGGGCTGGAAAACACACCAGATCTTCTCATGTGGATAGTTCTTTGCGGATTCCAGTGTTGCGGCAATCTCTGTTGGGTGGTGTGCATAATCGTCAATGATGGTGATGCCTCCAACCTCGCCTTTGTACTGGAAACGGCGGTCAGTTCCTGTGAAACTTCCCAGTCCCTTCACGATAACTTCGTCAGGAAGATCCAGAAGTTTACCTACAGCAATAGCTGCAAGAGCGTTGGATACATTGTGGATTCCCGGAACACGGAGATAGTAGCTGCCGACTTTGCATCCGTTTTTCTTTACAGTGAAGGAAGCATGTCCGTATTTGTCCCAGGTGATATCCTCTGCAGTGTAATCAGCCGGATGGTCAAGACCGTAGGTGATCACCTGACAGGGAAGGTCTTTGATGATGGATTCATACTCCGGTGTGTCGGCATTGATGATCAGTGTTCCGTCGGCAGGAAGAAGCTGTGCAAAACAACGGAAAGAATGACGGATATCATCAATGTCCTTGAAAAAGTCAAGATGATCTGCGTCCATGTTCAGGATCACGCTGATCTTCGGGAAAAAGCTCAAAAAGCTGTTGGTGTATTCGCAGGCCTCGGTGACAAAAGTCTCAGATGCGCCTACACGGATGTTGCCTCCGATGGCAGGAAGGATACCGCCTACACTGATGGTCGGGTCACAGTCTCCCTCAAGAAGGATATGGGAAACCATGGAAGTAGTGGTGGTCTTTCCGTGAGTACCGGAAATTGCGATAGGTGTATCGTAATTACGCATGATCTGTCCAAGAAGCTCTGCACGGGTAAGCATGGGGATGTTCTTCTCCCTGGCACAGGCGAATTCCGGATTGTCAGGATGGATGGCTGCTGTATATACAACTACATCGATGTCATCAGTGATATTGGAAGCACGCTGGCCATAATGGATCACAGCTCCTTTTGCTTCAAGAGAACGTGTCAGCGGGCTTGCCTTGGCATCGGAACCTGAGATCCTGAAATCTTCTTCAAGAAGGATCTCTGCGAGGCCGCTCATACTGATTCCTCCGATACCGATAAAATGAATATGGAGCGGTGTATGAAAGTCTATCTGATACATGATTGATCTCCTTACCTTAATATATGTGGTATTTATAACGTTTTTATTATACCTCTAATACAAAAAAATGAAAAGTGCTTCTTTTTTTCAAAAAGAGGTAAGACCAATTGTGGTAAAATTACACAGAAATTTACTGAAAAAAATGTGAAAATTACTCAATGAATATTGAGGCAATTAAGGAAATGTCGAAAAAACGTAGTCAATAGCGATAAAAAAAACAAAGTGACGACAAAATAATTGTAAAAAATGTTCACTAATATGGTGAAGTATGATATAATGAAATAATCATAACATACAAGAGGTGATCACATGATTAAGAAAGAAATGATTGCCATGCTTTTGGCCGGCGGGCAAGGTAGCAGGCTGGGAGTTTTGACAGAAAAAGTTGCAAAGCCGGCAGTCGCTTTTGGCGGTAAATATCGTATCATCGATTTTCCGCTGAGCAACTGTATTAACTCAGGAATTGATACGGTGGGTGTGCTGACACAGTATCAGCCGCTTCGCCTGAATACACATATTGGTATTGGTATTCCGTGGGATCTTGACCGGAATGAAGGCGGTGTAACAGTCCTTCCTCCATATGAGAAGAGCACAAGCAGTGAATGGTATACAGGTACTGCCAATGCGATTTATCAGAATCTTGCCTACATGGAGCAGTATAATCCGGACTATGTTCTGATACTTTCAGGAGATCATATCTACAAGATGGATTATGAGGTAATGCTTGATTTTCATAAGGCTAACAAGGCAGACGTCACCATAGCCTGCATGCCTGTACCGATGGAGGAGGCCAGCCGCTTCGGTATCATGGTAACAGATGAGAGCAGCCGCATTACAGAATTTGAGGAGAAGCCGGAGCATCCAAGCAGCAACCTGGCATCTATGGGAATTTATATTTTCTCATGGCCGGTACTTAAAGAGGCACTGATCGCACTGAAGGATCAGAATGGCTGCGACTTTGGCAAGCATGTACTTCCATACTGCAAGGAGAAAGGACAGAGGCTTTTTGCATATGAGTACAACGGATACTGGAAAGATGTAGGTACATTGGGCTCCTACTGGGAAGCAAATATGGAGCTTATTGATATTATCCCTGAGTTTAACCTCTATGAAGAGTTCTGGAGGATCTACACCAAGGGAGATGTGATCCCTCCGCAGTATGTTTCCTCAGAGGCAGTTGTGGACAGATGCCTTATCGGAGAGGAAACTGAGATCTACGGAGAAGTACATAATTCAGTCATTGGTCCAAATGTAACGATTGGTAAGGGCACTGTTATCAGGGATTCCATTATCATGCGCAATTCTGAGATCGGTGAGAATGTAGTCATGGACAAGTCCATTGTGGCAGAGGATGTTGTGATCGGTAATCACGTAGTCCTGGGATGCGGCGATGAGGCGCCTAACGTCCTGAAGCCTGCTGTATATGCTTTCGGCCTTGCAGTTGTAGGAGAGAACAGTGTGATTCCTGACAACGTAAGGATCGGTAAGAACACCGCAATTTCAGGTGTGACAACAAGGGATGATTATCCGGGTGGTGAGCTGGCCGGTGGTCAGGTGATTCCAGCAAAGGACGGTGGCAGAGAATGAGAGCAATAGGTATTATTTTGGCAGGCGGTAACAATAACCGCATGAGAGAGTTATCAAACAAGAGGGCGATCGCGGCAATGCCTGTTGCAGGAAGCTATCGTGCCATTGATTTTGCCCTGAGCAATATGGCAAATTCACATATCCAGAAGGTTGCTGTACTGACACAGTATAATGCACGTTCCCTGAATGAGCATTTAAGCTCCTCCAAATGGTGGGATTTAGGAAGAAAACAGGGAGGACTTTATGTGTTCACTCCTACTATCACCAAGGAGAACAGCTTATGGTATCAGGGCACGGCTGATGCTATTTACCAGAACCTTACATTTCTGAAAAACAGCCATGAACCGTATGTTGTGATCGCTTCCGGTGACGGGATCTATAAACTGGATTACAATAAGGTTCTTGAATATCATATTGCCAAGCGTGCAGATATCACAGTTGTATGCACAACCTGCAGGGATCAGAATGAAGTGGAGAGATTTGGCGTTCTCCGCATGAATGAAGACTGCAGGATTGAAGAATTTGAGGAAAAGCCAATGGTTTCCTCTTACAATACAGTTTCAACAGGTATTTATGTTATCCGCAGAAGGCAGCTTATAGAACTGATCGAACGTGCTGCCCAGGAAGGAAGACATGATTTTGTTAATGATATTCTTATCAGATATAAGAATCTGAAGAGGATTTACGGATATAAGATTGACACGTACTGGAGTAATATATCAACAGCAGATGCATACTACAGGACTAATATGGCTTTCCTGGAGCCGGAGATCCGGAATTACTTCTTTAAACAGGAGCCGGGTATCAAGACCAGGATCGCAGATGTTCCACCGGCTAAATATAATCCGGGAGCAGATGTGAAGAACAGCCTTGTTTCCAGTGGATGCATCATCAACGGAACTGTGGAGAATTCCGTTCTGTTCCGCAATGTATTTGTGGGAAATAACTGTGTTATCAAAAACTCTGTAATCCTCAATGATGTATATCTTGGAGATAATACACATATTGAGAATTGCATTGTAGAGAGCCGGGATACGATCCGGGCCAATTCATATTACTGCGGCGAAGACGGAGTGAAGATCGTCGTGGAGAAAAACGAGCGCTACGTATTATAAGGCAGATTTTCCAGGATACGGAAGCGAAATGAAAGGGGCATGTAAACATGAATATTACAGATGTACGTGTGAGAAAGGTTGCAAAAGAAGGAAAAATGAAAGCTTTGGTATCAGTTACTATAGATGATGAGTTTGTAGTACATGATATCAAGGTGATCGAAGGAGAGAAGGGTCTGTTTATTGCTATGCCAAGCCGTAAGGCTACTGATGGCGAATATCGTGACATCGCGCACCCGATTAATTCCGTAACACGTGAAAGAATACAGAATATTATTCTTGACAAATATCAGGAGGTCATGGCAGCAGAGCCGGAGGAAGAACTGGCAGAAGTAGCAGAGTGATCTTTTTGAATAATGACCTGAGAACCGAGGCTTGAGAGATATGGCGGCATTCCGTATGGGATGCCGTTTTTTTATGTCATAAAAAATTACTCCGTAATGTTCCAATGACATAAAAAAGCCCTCTGGGCAGGATCGCACTGTGTCGGAGAGGAATTATGTTGCTGAAGCGATTTGCCGCAGGCGTAGAAGCCTGCTTGCGGGATTCTTTTCCGTAGAAAATTGCGTTCTGTTTATATTTGTAATATTTTCATAACATTATAATGATAAATACTTTTAACCCATTCGTGAAAATCAACAAATATTACATACTTATTACAGAAATAACATAAAAGTATTGCTTTTTTGAAAAGATATGTTATACTGATAGCACGAAAGGATGAAAGGTGTTTATATGAAGAATAGAAAAGTTTTCACATTACTGCTTGCCGGACTGCTTACATTTTCCATGGGAAGTACGGCATATGCCTCCGGAACAGATGCTGCCATCGCAGATGCACAGGCGCAGAAACAGGCCGCAGAAGCAGGTCTTGCGCAGGTACAGGGCAATATCAGCAGCCTTGAAGGCAAAAGGCAGGAGCTGGAGAGCTATCTGGCCGATTTAAACGCACAGTACGATGATCTTACCAACAGCATTGCAGAGCTTAGTGTGCAGGCGGCTGAGAAGGAAGATGAGTTAAATAAAGTAAAGGCTGAGCTTACCAAGGCGCAGAATGCTGCTGACGAGCAGTATGATTCCATGAAGCTCAGGATTCAGTATATGTATGAGAACGGAGGCTCCTCCGCACTTGAGCTGCTGCTTTCCTCAGAAAGCCTTGCAGAGTTTCTTAACAGGGCAGAGAGCGTAGCGCAGATTTCACAGTATGACCGGGATATGCTCCAGAAGTATGAGAATCTTCAGAAGAGCATCCAGGAGAATGAGGAGACCATAGAGAAAGAATCCGCAGATATCAACAACCTGATGACAGAGCGCGCATCCAAGCAGCAGGAAGTTCAGGCTATGGCTGCAAGCACCAGTGATAATATCAATTCATATGTAAGCCAGATCAGTGCAAGTCAGGCAGAGGCAGATCAGCTTATGTCTGAGATCACCAGTGCAGATAATAATATTACAGCTCTGGTTCAGCAGGCAGAGGCAGAACGCGCAGCAGAAGAGAGGGCAGCAGCAGAGGCTGCAGCGGCAAAGGAGAGAAGTAAGGCGGCAGCTTCCGAGGATAGCGATAATGGGGACTCAGAAGCAGCCCAGGACAGCAGTTCCGATGATACAGCAGAAGCATCTGAGACAGATACTGCTTCTCAGTCTGATACAGAAGATACATACAGCGAGGAAGATTATGGATATGATCCTGAGGAGGATACCACAGAGTCTTCCAGCAGTTCTACAAGTTCTGAGGTTACAGTAGAGGAAGAGGAAGTCGAAGAGGAGGACAATGTTCCGTCAGCAGGAGCTGAGGATACTTCAGAGTCTGATTATACAGAAGAAAGTACTTCAGAGGATGCAACAGAGGATGCAGCAGAAGATACAACAGAGGATGCAACAGAGGATGCAGCAGAAGATACAACAGAAGATACTACAGAGGACACAACTGAGTCTGATGCAGAGGAGAGCACATCCACAGAGTCATCCGGACAGGGTAAATATCTTGGCAATTTTACACTGACTGCATATTGCAACTGTGCACAGTGCTGTGGTACAGCAGGTAATCTGACTGCCAGCGGAACAGTTCCTACAGCAGGACGTACAGTAGCCATGGCAGGGGTGCCGTTTGGAACACAGCTTCTGATCAATGGCAATGTTTACACGGTAGAGGATCTGGGAACTCCTTATGGACATGTGGATATCTACTGCGGAAGCCATGAGGAAGCTTTGAGTTTCGGGCTTCAGTCAGCAGAAGTTTATCAGTTAAATTAGAATGTGTTTTAAACACGTTCCGGGAGAATAACAGAAAGATAAAAATGCAGAGCAGAGGATTGCTGGGAATCTTCTGGATCTGCATTTTTTATATCATAGGAAATTACTCCGTAATGTTCCAATGACATAAAAAAGCTTTCCGGGCAGGATCGCACTGCGTCGGAGAGGAATTATGTCGCTGAAGCTTACAGATATGGTGTCCCTGGGATCTCAGGGTAGGTTCCCATGGAAATAAGGAGTTCAAGGCCGATCTGACGGGCACTGAGCACGGCTGTTTTTACAGCACTGGCATCTCCGGAAATGGCCAGGATCACTTCATTGGAATGACTGGTACCTACGTCAGGGGTCATGTATCTGGTGATGGATACAGAGGCGGATTTCATGGCGGTATCTGCCATTACCAGGCCGATGGCAGCAGGGGAACCTGCCATGAAGCCAAAAGCCTGCCCCGAAGGGGTATTAAAAGCCTTGCGGAGGGCCGGGCCAGCACTTGCGGAAAAGGCAAATTCCAGATGTCCGGACTGGCTGATATAAACTTCGCCTGCATTCCGGTTGGTAAGTTCAAGAGCCATGGAAATAGCGTGACGTACATCTGAGACATCATCGCCTCCGAGTACGATATAGTTACCGTGACCGCCCCAGCCCTTGGTATCTCTGGGAAGCTCAATGGAAAGAACTTCTGTATTGGTGGCTTTTACTGCATCATCGATGGCGGTAAGTTGCCCGGCAGCACCGGTCCTGGAGCTGAAAAGCCCCAGACAGTGGTAATCTGTACCGATATTCATGTGTCGGAGAAGCGTATCATCAACACCGGAGATCACCAGTCCGATAGTGTCCAGAACGGCTGTGCCTACGAATTCTGTGCGGGTGCAGAGGGTGCTGATTTTATGTACATCCTGTATATTCATGGAAAAACTCCCTTCTGAAAAAGTGTGGTTTCTGTATTAGCCATAGAGCCTGTTTGAAAAATCGTTTCGAAAATCTGCATGCCTTGAGCAGGTGGCAGATGCGGATATCTGCCTGGTCATATTTTAGTTTAACATCTGAGAGAGTATTTTAAAAGAGAAATTAGGAAAGCAGATAAGAATGTTGCCGCTTCTTTCAGACAGAATAAATTTTTTAGTGCCATGTTAGATGATAAAACGTAAACCTAATCAAAGATTCTGGTTGACAATCAAACCTGAAGATGTTAAATTGTTAACAGAAAACAATGACAGAGCAGATTATGTTCATGGACAAACAGTAAAGCGGAAAGAGAAAGTTCCCATTACTATTGCAATGTAAAGAACAGATATGCTCTGGCAGCAGGAGGGAAAAGATGACATCAGTTGCAGCATCAAGAAGTAAAACATACGATATTGTGTATATTGCTGTTTTTGCAGTACTTATGGCAGTATGCTCATGGATCTCAATTCCGGCACAGGTTCCTTTTACACTTCAGACATTCGGTGTATTTGTGGCAGTAGGAGTGCTTGGCGGTAAAAGAGGAACGTTGGCAGTGCTGGTATATATTCTTCTGGGAACAGTAGGAGTTCCGGTATTTGCCGGATTTTCCGGAGGAGTCGGCGCACTGCTTGGAAATTCAGGTGGTTATATCATCGGATTTCTTTTTTCAGCTCTTGTGATGTGGGGAATTGAAAAAGCATTTGGCAGAAAGCCGGTTGTCCGGATTATTGGTATGGTACTGGGACTTATTGTCTGCTATGCCTTTGGGACCGCATGGTTCATGGTAGTTTATGCAAGGACTACAGGCGCGGTAGGTCTTGCAACGGTTCTTGGATGGTGTGTGATCCCATTTATCATCCCGGATCTTGCTAAGATCGCACTTGCCTATATTGTTTCAGGAAAGGTTCGCAAATATGCAAGATAAAAGCAGAGCTCAGGTTTCTGCCTACAGTGAGGGTGCAGAGGAAAAAGCGATTCCCCTGCGCCCTCATCATGGTATGTGCCTGGCGTATTTTAAGGGTGAAGGCTACAGTAACGGGTTTTCGGCTCATATGGCAGAAATGCT
>Ga0129312_1001702_pt1 | contig 12222 bp, 10 predicted proteins | sample O827metagenome_FD_94434 | JGI IMG/M metagenome (GOLD analysis project Ga0129312, IMG submission 94434) | Orangutan group fecal microbial communities from Wisconsin, USA - O827 metagenome | ecosystem: Host-associated > Mammals > Digestive system > Large intestine > Fecal | place: USA: Wisconsin... | reverse complement strand
TGCGTTTTTTCTAAGAAGAAATAATCTTTATCCTAAGTTTGTGTTGAATTGTTGCAATGCTGTATCAACGGATACAATGCATAGAATCAAATTTAATGATGGTGTTGAGCCAGAAAGAATTTTGTTGTCCTATTATAATAGTATATCTTTTGCTTTCACGGAATTGTGTGGCAGAAGTTATGGCGGAGGTGTACTAGAAATGCTTCCTAGAGAAGTAGGAAATATATTAGTGCCTAAACTAGATGATATACCTATTGAAAGTGTGAGGAAGGTTCTTAGGAAGATAGATCAAATTGTAAGAGAGGACGAACCGATAGAAAATGCATTGGACATTGTCGATAGGGAAATATTAATTAATAGTATTGGAATTGAAGAAGCATTGTGTAAAGATGCAAGAGCTATTTGGAAAAAGTTGCAGAGAAGAAGATTGAAAAGAGGGTAATATATGAATATAAGCGATGTTGAAAATTTCTGTGTTCACTTATTATAATAAATCTTGTGATTGGAGGTGTAAAAATGATTGCAGATGATATTTCAAATTGGATTTTAACATTACCTAAATGGCAACAAAAGCTTAGTTATTTGATAATGGAGAAAAAGCATATTTCGGAAGAGGAACTTAACGGGATTTATGATGTTTTTAAAACTGAAACAAAACTGCAAAGTGGCAAAATTTCAGAAGATATTGAGAAAGTTTGCAATGTTAATTTGGAGAATTCGCCCAATGTTATTTGGCAAGGAGTTGGTAACTTGCATGGCGTGAATAAATTGAAATCGAATTCTGAACTAAATGTTTCCTCAGGGTTAACTGTCATATATGGAGAAAACGGAAGTGGTAAATCTGGATATACACGATTATTGAACAATGCCTTTATTTCAAGAGGCGATCAAGATATATTGCCAAATATATTTGAGAACAAACCAGAACAGGTATCAGCAGATTTTAAGTTCAGTATTGATGGAAATAACATTGAATATAAATATCCTGATGACAAAGATGCATATGCATTTAAAACTATCAGGAATTTTGATGCTAAGAGTGCTGCGGATGATATGAATAGAGAGTCAAAAATTGATTTTGCACCGAGTGAATTATCGTTTTTTGATAAGTTTTTATCTGCGTGTTTGGAAATTCAGAAAAGATTAGATGATGAAATAGAAGAAAAGAAAATGGATAATCCTGTTTTGAAATATTTCCCTAATGATGGAAGTGCACTAAGTCAAATGAAGGAATTAACAGCAAAGACAGAAATAAATGATATAAGGGGAAAATTTGGGATTACAGATGACGAAAAAGAACAATATGAGCAAATTAAGAAAGAAAAGGCTAATCTTGTAGCATTAGATATTAATAGACAGATTTCACTTATAAATCAAGTTCTTCTTTTTTTAAGCGAGGCTGAGAAAAAATATGCATTGTATGAAAATATTACTTCAAATGAGAATATTAAAATATATAATCAACAGATTAAATTTTTGCAAAAAAGTAAAATAATATATGAATCAGATGGAATTGCGTTATTTGAAAAAGATGATATCGAACAGCTTGGAACCAAAGAATGGAAGGAATTTATTAATTCAGCCAAAAAGTATTATGATAAAATAAATAATCATGAAAAATGTCCATTATGTGGTCAAAAAGTTGATAGAGATGATTTACTTTTTAAATATTGGAAATTTTTAGAAAGCGATGCTGAAAATAACTATAATATTGCAAAAGAAGCTATTAGAATTTCAAAAGAAGGATTGAAAGATTTAAATCTTATTTTTTTAGTAGAATCATCGGTACAAGAACAATGGTTGACAGAAAACTATAAATCAGAGACTGATATTATCAGTAATAGTTTTGAAGCGGCTGAGTTGAAAAGAAACAGTATTCTTAGTTGTTTAGAAAATGAAAAAGAAATAACTGAAAAATTACTTGAGGACAAGCCTGATTTTAAGGGATTGATAGAGAAAATAAAGCAAAAAAAGGATAGTTTGAATCAGGAAAGTATAAATTCACGTATTACAGAATGTACAAGACTTGAAAATGAATTTGTTGATAAAAGCAAAGTGATAGAATTGTTACCGATTATTGAGTCTTATATAGAACACCTAAAATGGGAGTCGATAGCAGAAAAATGTAAAATTAAAACAAGAGTTATTACAAATAAGCAGAAAGAACTTTTTGGAAAATATGTTACTGATGACTATTTGAAAACTTTTGAGCAGGAATGTCAAAGGTTGAATGCAGACTTTAATATCAATATAGTTTCCAGAGGAAGTAGTGGTCAAACATTAAAGAAACTTCAAATTAAAGGAAATATACCAGGAAAAGTGTTAAGTGAAGGGGAGCAAAGAGCTATTTCTATTGCAAATTTCTTAACAGAAGTAAGCATGGATGCTAGAAATATAGGAATCGTGCTTGATGATCCAGTATGTTCGTTGGATCATAAGAGAAGAAGTCTTATTGTTAAAAGATTAATTGAAGAAGCACAAATTCGTCAAGTAGTTATATTTACACATGAGATAACTTTTTTTATGGAGTTGAAAACGGAAGCAGAGAGGAATGGTGTAATGTTTGAACAAGAGACTATTCGTAAGATTTGCGATCAGCCGGGAGATATTTCTACGTTAATTCCATGGCAGGGAATGAATGTGAAAGATCGAACGGGGAAACTTAAGAACGATTTGCAAAAAATAGTTTCTGTTTTTAATTCAGGAGATATGGATACATATTATTATAAAGCAAAAGAATGGTGCGAACTGTTAAGAGAAAGTTGGGAAAGAGCAGTAGAGGAAATACTTTTTAATGATGCAATACAAAGATATAATCCGTGTGTCCAAACTCAAAGACTTAGGAAAGCGCCATTTACACACGATTTATATACGGAATTAGAACATGGAATGACTGAATGTTCGGCTTGGTGTCATGATCAGGCGAGAGCTATTAATGCTAATATTCCGAGTGTTGATGATCTTAAATCTTATATTGAATGTTTTGAAAAATATTGTAAGAAGCATAAAGTATAACGGTTTTGTCAAATATAGAAGTATAATATGTGATACCCATATGATACCTAAATTTTTGAAAATATAAAATAATTGTGATAAAAGGTGGAATAATTGCCATTAAAAGCTCTAGAAATCAAGCCTTCACAGGGATAATAAGTTTCTCTGCGGGGAGTTTGAATAGTAAAGAAATCCCTACAAAGCCTGTGGTTATGGGCTTTGTAGGGATTTTTTAGATGGCGATGGGTACAGTATTTTATGTATTTTCTGTTTCGATATCATTAAAGAGTTTGAGTTGTTTCTTTATAAAATTTATATTCATGTTATGAATAATAACATACATATTTCATAAGCATCTTCTGGGGGAATGTTGGAGTATTGAGTAGTATATTTTCATATTGATAACAATATTGCGGGCTGTTCAAAATGGGATTATTATAAAGTAAAATTTCATAGAATTCTTTGTGGCGTGAATAGTGTTTTTTATGATAACTTTGCATAGCAGTACTGATACTTTTGAATTGAAATTTTATTGCAGAAATAGTTTCGTATTCTTCCGAAGATAGAAATGGTATTGCAAAGTTTAAAGAACGTTGGCATTCGGTGATTCGTTCGATAATATACTTATTATGATGCCTTTTCTCAAATATCTCAATAGGATCATCAGAGTTTACCCAATATTTTAAATGAAGTAATATGTCATATAAAATTTGGTGTTTCATCATATTAGAAATTGCTTTGTTTTTCATGAGTTTTGTCAATAAGTAAAGCAGCTAATGCGAACCAAGCATTTCTGTCCTCAATGCTAGAGCAAAATGATTTATTGAAGTATTAGTGAGAATAAATGCTATACTTTGCAGATGATTTATAATAGGCAATTCAGCATATAAAAAAGAATTAGTCTGTAAAAAATAACTGCGATAATAAATTTTATATTTTTGAAGCCATTTTAACATTTGTACATCATCCATTTTGCTAATTCATTCCATCCTTTGTTGTGAACAGGCTTTTCTACGTTTCTTTACAGCATTGAGTTCATTGTGATTCGCTAATTTTTCTATATATTTCATAGTAGTATAATCCAGATCGTATTAGAGATAATGCTTTAAAACTTGTATTGAACCTATGTTTTTGGCCTTGCATTGGCATTCAAAGAGATGCCAGCCATATGTATTGCCGGAATATCGGAAAAACTTGTATTTGTAAATACATGTGTAGAATTATTCGTAAAAATGTGATATAATGTAATATATTAAAATTTGAATTTGAAGAAGAATGGGAGAAAAAATAATGTTTGGAAATGTTATTTATTATGATAAAAACAAAATTGATGAATATAGAGCGGTGATTAAAGGACAAAGAACCCTCCAGATTGATGAATATGAGGTGTCTAATGACCAAAGGAGTTCAAATTGATTTAAGGGCATTTGGGGCCGATGCAAAAGCTAATAAGACGTATAAGGCTAGAGTGCAGGAGAGTCTCCTATATAATTGTGATGAGTTTGAAAAAATGCTTATAGGAAGAGACGATTTTTTTGATTTTACGCAGTCAGAGGATTATGATTTAACAACTATGCGTAGAGGTACAATTATTAAATTTGATGGATATATAAAAGTGCCAGAGGAGTTTGACTATACACAAACAATCGACAGATTCAAGCCTCTATTAGTAGCATCAGTAGTAAATGATTCCATGGACAAGTCTGAACAGGATGCTATAAAATCTTTTTTTAAAACAACAGATACAAAAATTCCTGTATTAATTGATTTGAATGAACAACTAATGTGTTCAAAACTTATTTCCAATAATATGTTAGTGAAATATGAGGATATGGAAGAGTATGAAGATTTAGAAGTTACTATTATTGCGAGAATTATTTCTAGTGGAATGATAAAATCACAAAAAGCTTTTTATGATCCGTTGAAAGATTTTATGACATTAAATCGTGTGATGAGAAGAAGTATTGAAGGACGAACAGATGGATTAAATGAGATATATGCAGATAAAGACTATAGGACGATAGAAGTTTTGGGGATATATCAATAGAGGTTTTCGGGGGCAAATAGTATGAACATTAGAGAAACATTGTTAGAATTGATTAACACAGCTACAACTAAATATTCATATATGGCAATACAAAAATTGATTATTGTGATGATGGAAGATTATTTAAAATCACAGCATAAGCGACTCTGGACAGAAAATGAGGTTATAAAACAAGGTATGGATATGATATTGCCAGATGGAATAGATAATGATAAAAGTTGTATTGCTGCTGAGATTAAGTTGTATAGACATAAGTATATGGGAGTGCGAGTAATAAACAATACAATTCAACTTTTTTCGATTAACAGAGGGGATATTAATAAGCTTTTATTGATCGTCGTAAATGAATTACAAGATGGAACAAGAAAACGTATTGAAGAAAAAAAGAAGCAACTAAATTTTGATCTGATAATTTGGGATATTGATGATTTAGTTCGGATGTTTAGCAGCAATGAAAGCTTGTTTGTTGAGACATACAACAATTTGAATACAGTATTATTGAGAGATACTATTAATGATGGTATTAGTAGAAAGAATAGTACATATTTAGAAAAAAGGAAGAAATATGTTGAACAATTACATGCACAATATGAAAATGATAATATTGTTCTTTTTCTTGGTGCAGGAGCATCAAATGAAGCAAAAATAGCAACATGGGATACTTTGATATCAGAATTATTTGTGACGTTAATAGATAAACAGTTAAGTGCTAGTCATATACAAATAGAGAAGAAAGATAGGAAAAGAATAGTAAAAGCGGTCATTAATCAAAATGGAAAATCTCCTTTGCTTCAAACTAGATTTTTAAGAAGTGGATTTGAGAGCGATTTTGAAGAACTGGTTAGAAAAATATTATATAAAGATGCTGTTGATTCATCGGATTTATTAGAGGAGATAGGACAATTATGTATACCCAATAGGGGAAAATTAGGTGTACGTGCAATTATAAATTACAACTTTGATGATTTAGTTGAAAAAAATTTAAAAAGATTGAGAGTAAAATATCGTTCGATATATGGTGAGGGGATGATTCCAGACGCAGCTGAGTTAGGTATATATCATGTTCATGGATTTTTGCCGCAAGAAAAAGAAGATTATGAAAATTTGGCGAAGTCATTATTGGTATTTTCAGAAGAGGGATATCATAAACTTATGCTTGAGCCGTATAATTGGGCAAATATCAGTCAGCTGAATTATATGATAAATAATACCTGTTTATTTGTTGGATTGTCCATGACGGATCCCAATATGAGACGATTGCTAGAAATAGCAGCAAAAAAGAGAATAGAGAATGGTGGAGAATGTCAGCACTACGTTATTATGCGAAGATTTAAGCTAAACGATTCGGAAGAAGTTGAGGCAATAAAAAGTTTTGAAAGAGTAAACGAATCATTACAAGAGACGTTTTTTAGCGAATTGGGAGTAAATCTTTTATGGATTGATGAGTTTAGTGAAATCCCAATTCTTTTAAAACAGATTAAAGGTAATGATGGTAATTATTGATATGTGGCTCCAATTTGGCTCTGAAAATATTAGACGAGGTACACAAAAATGCAAAATAAGATCAATATGAAGAATAAAACATACAAATGTGTACCAAGAAACAGCCAGATAAATCTTTCCACCCATGAGTTTGAATAACGAATTTATCTCAAGGAATCCCCTTTGAGGATAAAGCGGTTTGCCTGAATATACGGACATTTTATTTTTTGCAAAATCCGTTTTTAGGAATGCCCTAAAATCAAGGATTTCAAGGGTTTACGTTTTTGACATTTCCTCTAAAAACATCAAATTTGGCATTTTTGCCAAAAACAGAAGCCATTTTTATGTTTCCCAACTCTTGTAGGTTTGAGCTGCTAGAGATAACTTGTGAAGGCTTAAGTTATGAAGAAATACTGGATGGTATTTTTCCACAATATATTTTGCAAAACAATTTGGATAAGTGTGTAAGTATAGTAAAAGACTTCATAATATGACGAAAAATAACTATAAGAGAGAGTATTTGATGCCATTTTATGAGTGGACATTGTACCATACTATTTTATGGAGGATTGATGTGGCAGATGATATTTCGTTAGATGAAATTTCAAGAGAGATATGTATCAATAAGCAGGGAATGGATATATATGAAAATCTGAATAATGGAGACGATGATTTGGATTTCGCATTTCAAGATTTGGATTTTTATCCGTAGAGGAAATATATGCATTATAAAAAAGAAACCAAGAATATTGGAAAAATTTTTACATATAGATGTCGAAAGCTATGTTGAATTAATGCCGAAAGATATACAAGAAAAGCATAAGGTACAGAAAGAAATGGAGATAAGAAATATGGAAAAAAAAGATAGGACATTTAATGTAATTGGAGGACAAGTTAATTTTGCAAAGAATAATGCAATTATTAATGCAACACAGAATAATGGAGTAAGCACTAATGAATTAGAGACAATTATTAAAGCGATAAAAGATAATTTGTCAGATTTAAAGAAAGAAGAAGTGGATAAAATTATAGATGTTGTGGATATGGCTAGGGAAGAACTAACAAAACCAGAACCAAAAGCGAGTCGATTGAGAAATTGTATGACATTAATAGCTCCGATGATGACGAGTGTAAATGGTATTCCAATTTTAGCAAGCAATTTACAGAAATTACAGGAATTCATTATGAAGTGTATTAAATAAGGGGAAATGGATATGCGAAAAGATAGTGAACTGTTTTTAAAAAAAATACTGGATTATAGAAATAGTACAGGTAAAAATAATTTTGAACTGAGTTACCAATATTTTGATGATATACCAAGTGTTGAAACAGTGGTTTATGATATAATTAATGATTTGATAAGAAATAATTGTTTAACAAGCAAAAGCCAGGTAATTGATTTGGAAGGTGATATTTCTATTAATCTAACTTTAGATGGAATAACATATTTTGATGATGAAAAAGAGAGAAATTCAGCTGTTATATTTAATGTATCAGGTGGACAGGTAAATATAGCAAGTGGGAATGCAAAAATTGATGCTGTTCAAAATACAGAGAAGAAAAATATATTATTGGTCGATGAAGAAGAAAATGATGAAGAGTATATTGATGAAAGAGTAAAGGATATTAAGAAATATTTTGTAAAGACATCACCATATAATGATGCTTTGAGAACATTAGATAGTAGTAATATTGTTTTGCTAGTGGGAGTTTCGGGGAGCGGTAAATCGGATAATTCTATCATGCTAGCAAAAGAGTATGGTGAAGGGTATGCTTTGAAGTATGCAGAGGGAAGTGACTTCGAAAAAGCTGAAATAGAAAATTTGATAAAAGAAATAAAGAAAAGAAATAACTATGGGAAAAAAGAAATAATTATTTTAGATGATTTTCTGGGAAAAACACATTTAAATGTAGATGAAGAATATATAAATCTTATAAATGAACTGATTAAGTATGTTAAGCAAAATAATTATAAAAAACTTATTTTAAATTCTAGAGGTACGATTCTTGAAGATGCAAAAATCAAAAATAAAAATTTGAAGGCATATATGGAAAATGACATTGATATTATAGATATTAGTAAATTAGAGAACATAGAGGAGAAATGTAAAATTCTTACTAATTATGTTATGATATATAATATGCAAGATGGGATGAAGAATATCATAAAAAATAAGAATGTATTAGTGAAAATATTAGAGCATGAAAATTTTTCTCCACTTATTATAAACCGAGTCTTATATTCTTGTAGTAAAAGTAACGATAAGGATTTGGAAAAAGCATTTTTTACTATTTTGGATAATCCTGATAATGTGTGGGAAAATGAAATAAGTGCTTTGAATAAGTATTCGAAAATGTATTTGAATATATTATATTCTATGTCAGACACATGGATTAAGCAAAAATATGTAGATGAAGCATTCCTGAAATATATAGAAAAAAAGGAAATAGAGTATGATGAAAATATACAAAAAACTGTACAACGATTAAAAAATATATTGAATTTTGAAGATGATAGAATTACATTTCTGCATCCGTCGATTATGGATTACTTAAAAAAAGAGTTGTCGGTACATGAGAAGAAAGAAATTATTTTATATGCAATGTATTTTGAACAAATTGAACGACTGGATGAAACGAAAGAACATATTTTACAATTATATAATAGTGAAAAAGATATAAAAAAATTTTTCTCTTTGAAAGTATTGCCATATACATATTCAAATTTTTCTATTGAATTATTTAATTATATTGGAGTAAAGTTTCTTGATTATATGTTGAAATTAAAAATAAAAGCAAATGAGGAATTAGTAGTTGCCATTGTTCAAGAAATTTTTAAATGTGGAAGATTGCTTTTGCTACATTCATCTAGTATTGTTTTGAATGTTTTGTTATTAGATTATGACTTTTCGGAAATATTCAATAATGATAGTTATATGGAAGCACTTTTTGATACTTTATATTATGAAGAAATTGGAAAGTTAATAGAGGTACTATGTATAAAATCAGAAGGAACCTTTGATTTTAGAATGTTAAAACCTTTTATTAAACAAGCGGTAATAACAAAACTTAATGAAGCAGCAGAAGAAAAAGTAAATGAAACTATTCAGAGTGAACTTTCAGTTTATGTAGAGGAATATTTTAAAGGTTTAGACGAGGGGGAAGAGTTCTATTATGAGGATGTAGCAAATGAAATAATAGAAGATATATGTGAAGATATTGATATAAAAAGTATTGCGGAAGAGACTAAAATTAATTTGTGTGAAAAGTATAAGTTGAGAAATTATGAAGATGCAATTGGTGAATATGATATAGAAATTGATTGTACTTATGTGGAAGAGTTCATAATAGATTATAATGAACATTAGTAGAAAGTAAAATTAGAAAATGTTTAAGGATAGTGGGATAGTAATTTTGGTTTTGGAGGCTGACAAAATAGAGGTATCTGCGTTATAATACCATTACAAGGTCAAATTTCTTCTCCTTATCCCAAGGCACTTCCAATGATCTTGAAAAGGCAAAAAAGAGTAGTCTAAAGATAAGTGAATAGGCAAGAGAAAACAAAGACTTTGTAGAGGAAAAACAATCATCTATGAGGTCTTTTTGCATTCCAAGACCTTGAAAATAGAGGAATATTGAGCGATAAGAGGGAGTAAGCCAAGACCTTAAAGGAAGTCCTAAGATACCTTGAAAGAGAAAATAGGTGAGGATAGAGGATTTTGCCTTTTGAGGATAAAGAGGGGCGCCTAAATATAATTTTGTGGAAATTAAGCCTATATTTATGACTACTCCAAACAAAAAGAGTTAAGTTTTGGCAACGATTTGGCAACATAATCTAACGCAATAGGGTTAAGCATAAATAATATAAATTATAATAATTAAGAAGGTCTTACTGATATTTTTTCCCAAACTGGAGAAGGAGTTCGTTGAGGTCTTTCCTTTTTCTTGAATGGTCTGTTGTTAGTGAAAAGTGAATTAAAGCAGACCGCATTTCTTCATTTCTTCTGATAGTTCATCTTGTAATTCTGAGTCAAGTCCATCAGAAATGGTATTTCTAACATAACCGGTTCTTGGTTCTATATCAGGGTAGTTGTATCTCCATTTGTTATATTCATCCTTGGCGAGCCTGCTTTGCTACAGCTTATTGGGGTGTGACACCCATGCAGAGAGCAGAGGTACTATCTAATCATAAGCCTGATGCTCTTCATCAAGAGCAATACATGGAAGTCCATTCTCCGTCCTGTTGATTTAAAAGAATAGATTAAATTAACATCATAGGATAATGGCGCTTGTTTAGAAGAGGATATGGTATTAGGGATTCCAGATGAAGCTTTTCCAAATACATTAGACTACATATGCTTTTGAAAATATTTTCAACGTATTCAGAAACGTACTGGAAATTATTATAAATCTTGGATTATGGCTCCAGACCAGCGCGTAAGAAAGTTAGATGATGCTCCTGTAAATGTATTTATTATGGGGCATTCGCTTACAGACAGTGACAAGAGAATTTTGAAGAAAATTTTCTTGAATGATTTTATCAAGACGATTACAATATTTTATCATAATCAGTTGCAAATGAACAGCAGGTAATAAATCTTGTGGTTTTGTTTGGTAAAGATTTTGTTATTGACCAAACTGTGAATGATAGAATTGCTTTTGAAAAATTGAAAGAACCAGTAAAGGGTTCTGCAAGATAACATATTGATTTAGTAATATAAATGAGAGCTTATTCCTATGTATTCAGCTAAACAGCTTAATTGGCTTGTGAGGCTGTAACCTATGTTGTGGGTTTTGAGTAGTAAATGTTAACATAGTTCGATAAGGATTTCAGTGTAAATCGGTTGGGCAACAGAAGCTTGATTTTTAAGATGCATCTAAATCTATTCAACTTTATGTTGAGGAAGACAAATACGACACCAATTCCAATAGAAAGCGTGTATCTGCTTGAGACGGAATTATTTGTAACATTACTTAATATTAGATTATTAAATGAAATAAAAATGAGTAATAATGTTTGGTAAAAATATGTCGTAGAAATTGGTTGGTGTCGAATACTTGCCAACAATGCCCTGGCAGGAAAACCACAGGATGAAGCCTATTGAATATAAGGAACTTCTATTCAAGACCATAGATTGAATTTTCTGCAACGTGAATTTTGAACATGCAGCGCCGCAGTGCGCGCTACTATATGGCATCAAGCCAAAGGTGGACATGTGTCGAAAAGGGTCTTATCTACAATAGGCTCACTTTCTTACAACCGCGTTTATTACCGTACCATAACCATTACCCCGTCATTTGCCGCCATCTTCCGACTCTCCCATGCAGGGTATGTCTTGCTCCAAGACATACCCTGCATTTGTGTTTTAAAAGCCATCATGCTAAAATGGGATACATAGTGACAGGCAAAAGGAGGTTTTACCATGTATTATGTACCGGATGGCACAAAGCAGTGCGGATATTATGAATGTAAAAAGTGCGGGAATCGGTTTCTGTCCTTGCAGACGATGACGCGGATTCCCTGTCCGGATTGTGCATCGGAGGTTGATTATGAGATCGGGCCGGATGAAACGCTTGCGGACGTGACAGATACGGCAGTGCTTCTGCAGAAAATCGAGGGCGAGGAGGAAGTGGCGAAAATGGATGCGCTCTTAAGCCTTGCGATTACCGGCGGAGACTTTAACTGGATTTAAGAAAAG
>Ga0129312_1001701_pt1 | contig 12224 bp, 13 predicted proteins | sample O827metagenome_FD_94434 | JGI IMG/M metagenome (GOLD analysis project Ga0129312, IMG submission 94434) | Orangutan group fecal microbial communities from Wisconsin, USA - O827 metagenome | ecosystem: Host-associated > Mammals > Digestive system > Large intestine > Fecal | place: USA: Wisconsin... | reverse complement strand
GCTTTTTCCGCAACGGCCATCGCCGCCCGCTCCATAAGGACTAAGGATGGGATCCCATACCCCTTGATGGATCTTGCGTCAAAAGCTTTCATTTCTTTTCCGCTGAGAACTGCTTTCATCCGGCATCCCCCTCTCCGACGGCAAACGCCATCGCATGGTCTTTCGTGTCAGAGATCGACACTTCGATTTTTTTCACTCCCAGGTCTTCCGCCTTTTTTGCGGCTCCCCCGTGAAGTTCCACATAGGGTTTTCCTAAAGGGTCTCGCAAGACCTCCACATGGACCGGCATGAACTCCCGGAATCCCGTTCCGAAGACCTTTGCAACCGCTTCTTTAACGGCAAAAGTGCCGGCAAGGACCCGGGGATCTCCCTTTGCCTGCCGGCGCTCACGCTCGGTATAGATACGCGACAAAAAAGCCTCTTTTTCACAGGCTTTTTTCACGCGTTCGATTTCGATCAAATCACAGCCAACTCCAATTAACATGTCTCATTGGTTCCCGTCTGTTCTGCTTTTTCCTTTGCTTTCCGCTCCCGCTCATCCTGCATGCTGCAGACACGGTAGGAAAGACGCATCAGGCTCTCGGAGAGGTGGACATTCTCAACGACCACGTCGTCCGGAACATTTAAGTCTGTATGGGCAAAGTTCCAGATCGCCTTGATTCCGGCCTTTACCAGGCGCTCCGCGATCTCCGGCGCTTTGGACTTCGGGATCGTGAGGGCCGCGATCTGCACCTCGTTGTCCACGATAAACTGCTCAAGGTCATCGATTCCACGGATCTCAACGCCACGGACCACGAGACCGATCAGCCGCGGATTGATATCGAACATTCCCTTGATCATGAAGCCGCGCTTCTCAAAATTTGTATAGTTGGCGATAGCCTGTCCAAGATTTCCGGCACCGATGATAATGAGGTTGTGCTGTCTGTCGATACCTAAAATTCTCGCAATTTCGGTGTAGAGATACTTCACATTATAGCCATATCCCTGCTGGCCGAAGCCGCCGAAATTGTTAAGGTCCTGACGGATCTGGGACGCAGTCACCTTCATTCTGGCGCTCAGCTCATTGGAAGAGATCCTCTCGATTCCCTCCTCCATCAGCTCGCCCAGATATCTGTAATAGCGCGGAAGTCTGGAAATAACCGCCTTTGAAATCTGTCTTTCGTCTGTCATTTTATGGTTTCACCTTCTCAAAACTTTTCATATAACGCTGATTTCTATTATACCCATATCTATATTATTTGTCAAATCCTTGTCAATGAATTTGGGGGAATCAGGCGAATTGAAGCTGCAGCCTGTACCCCAAAAAACAGAAAATGCCCCGCCCAAAATCTCCCCAGACTGGACGGAACATTTTCTTTTAGAGTATGTCTATATCTAAATGAAAGAAAGTTGTCTTATGTAAGTCTGACCTACGCGTACTGTACAAAGTAACCGAAGATCAGGATTGCGGATCCTAAAAGCATCCAGATTCCGAACAGCTTGCCCATGAACTTCATCCAGCGGTCGTAGCCGATACCGGTAGCACCGAGGAATCCCATAAGGGCAGATGCGTGCGGAAGAATGTAGTTGCAGAAACCGTCACCAAACTTATAAGCAAGAACTGCGGTCTGTCTTGTCACGCCCGCAACGTCAGCAAGCGGAACCATAACCGGCATAACAACGGCTGCCTGACCGGTACCAGATGTAACGAAACCATTGACGATTACGTTCATCATAAGCATAACAGCCGGTTTTAAGAAGTTCGGGAACAGGGACAGCATGTTTGCAAGTCCGTAAACAACGGTATCGAGAACCTTTGCGGACTGAAGGATCAGGGCAACGGTAGCACCGAGACCAACGATCAGGGCTGCGGAAGTCATGTTCTTCGCGCCTTTTACAAAGTTTGTGGCGATGGTGCTCGGATTGTATCCGTAAATAAGTCCACCGATGAATGCCATCCAGAATAAGCACACAGCAGTCTCAACAAGACCCCAGCCGCGAGTGATGCAGCCATACATTAAAACACCAAATGAAATTAAGAATACTGCTAAAACATACGGATGACGCTTATTAACCTCTACCTGTGTACCGGAAAGATCAAAATTGTTGACACCTTCCGCGCCGTAGATTGCGCTCTTTGTCGGATCTTTCTTGCAGCGCTCGCCGTACCAGATGATGTAAGCGGCTGTCACTGCGTAGAAAAGAATGAAACTCACAACACGGAGCCACATTCCAGAATAAGCCGGAAGCTCTGCGATGTCCTGGGCAACGGCTGTCGTCGGTGCAAGAATACCAGTGGAGAAACCGATGCCGACACCAAGAAGGACGATCGCTACACCGACGATGGCATCATATCCAAGCGTCGCTGCGAGCATAACACCTAACGGTGCGAATCCGATAAACTTGTTTGTGGACTGTGTGATACCGATAATCGCGAAAATCAACAATATCGCAGGTATAAATAGCTTCTCTTTACCTTTACACTTCATCGCCATCTTTCCGCAGTACGCATGGAACATACCGGTGGATAAGATGACCTCAAGAGCACCTGCGATCACAAGCAGCGGGAAAATAATGTCTGCCTGCTTGGAAAGTCCCTGCATCACATAGTTCGGGATCTTCCAGACCGGAACCGGTTCGCCCTCTACTTCATGATAAGACTCTACGATAACTGTGGTGTTGCCGGATTCATTCTTCTCACGGTCATATTCATGTGCCGGGATCAGATATGTCATAATCGATACGAAGATCAGTAACATAAAAATAATAACATAAGAATGCGGCATTTTAAACTTCTTTTTTTCCATAGTAATATCCCCTATTCTTAGGTTCCGGCAGATCTCATTCTGCCGGTGTGTCTGATGGTAACTTTTTCGCTTTTAAACCTCGGAATTCTCTTTTGCCAGTTTTTCCTTGAATTCCTCTTTCACTTTCTTTAAAAGCTCCGGATTTTCGATAAGCTCCAGCGCAGTTCCAGCGACGATCTTTGCTCCGTAGATCACTGCGTTGTGAGCTGCCTCTGTCTTACCTGCCTCGATGTACTCCTGGGAATGGGCTGCGGCGCCCGGTGCTACGAATGCGATTCTCGCGCATGTTCCCGGAACACGTCTCATGACATTTCCGAAATCCGTGGAACCCGTCTTCTCTCTCGCCGGTCCGATCTGCGGTGCATGGATCTCCTCGGCTTGTTTCATCACAAGATCATTTAAAGTAAGAACCGGGATCTTATTGTCCACTTCCTTCTCCTTGATGATCTCCACCTCAGTCTCCGTCATCATGGCTGCGCCCTTTAAGACCTTTTCGAAGCGCTCACAGACCGTATTGAGGTACGCGCGGTTGTAAGAACGGATATAAACGCTTGCCTCAGCATAAGCCGGAACCACATTTGCCGGTGTTCCTCCGCAGTTCACTACCGTATAATGCATCTTCACATCAGAATTTACATGCTCTCTCAAAAACTCAATTCCCTGGAATGCCAGGATCAGGCCGTCAAGAGCACTTCTTCCCTTCTCCGGCTTGATCGCCGCATGGGAGCTCACACCGTGGTAGATCACCTTGTACTTGGTATTTGCCAGGGACTTCACATCCACCTGGGTCGCCGGACCGCCGTGCATCATGAGCGCCACATCCAGCTCCTCAAATGTGCATCCATTCTGGATCATCCTGATCTTTCCGCTGACACTCTCCTCAGCAGGCGTTCCATAAACCGTGATCGTGTACGGTTCCTTGATATCCGCGTCCTTCAACGCCTTAGCGGCAGCCAAGATCGATGGTCCCTGCATATGGTGTCCGCAGGCATGTCCGATTCCCGGAAGAGCGTCATACTCACAGAGAAGTCCGATATTCGGTCCTCCCTCGCCGTGGCTGTAGACAGCCTTAAACGCGGTCTCGATTCCCACAACACTCTTCTCTACCTGAAAGCCCTCTTTCTCAAGCCAGTCAGTGAGAAGCTTATGTGCATGGAACTCTTCCATTCCGATCTCCGGATGGTCAAAAATATCATCCGCCATCGCCGTCATCTCATTCCGGATCCCATCGATATCCCGGAACATGACTTCCTTCAACATAAAAAAACACCTCCGTTGTTTGATACCGCAATGATACCAGACACCAAAGGTGCTTGTGAAATATATAAAACTTAACTTAATTATTTACTTTTCTTTCCAACCATTCTCTCCCCCGTTCATCCAGCCCCAGCGTCGATGAACCTCCAGGCACGGACCGCCTGATTCCGGGGAGCTGGCTTCCTCTTAGCTCGCGGGAGAATGCGTTGGAGGACAGGAGGCACTTGTTTGAGCCGCAGGCGAGTTGTGCCTCCTGTTCTCCGCCCTTAGCATTCTTCTGCAAGCTTAGAGGAACCCTCCCCGGAATCCATTAAGTGTCCGCGCCTGGAGGTTCATTGGCGCGTACCCTTCGAAACGAACTATCTCTGAACTATCTCTCTAAAAAACTTCCTCCAAACTCCTTCAAAACATCCACCAGACCTCTCATATATGCCGGGAGTTCATCGCCCTTTTTGAATGCTACAACCACATCCCGCTTATGTCGATCAATATCGAGGATATAATAATTCACCGGTTTCCTATAATGAAAATTCACCGCATACGCCTCACGGATAAACGTAATTCCAAGACCTTCCGCCGCCATCTGCACCGCCGTCTCCATACTCCGGATCACCCGGACTCTCCCCGGTGTCACACCGTAATGTTTCAGAATCGCGTCCTCGATCTTTCGGCTGCTCTGCCAGGCCGTATGTAAAATCAGCGTCTCCCCATTCAAATACTCCGGCTTTAACTTTCTGAAACGGCTTCCCGGCACATACTCCGCCTTCTCATTGATCTCATGACAGACCGGAACCGCAGCAAGGAATTCCTCCTGAAATAGGAGTTCCGTGTCCATGTTCTCCTTCACATCCGTCCGGTTCAGAACGACCATATCAAGCTCACCGTTCTTAAACATCTCCCCGATATCCGTGAGATTTCCCTCCCGGATCACCAGATCAATCTCCGGCCAGCGCTTCTCATACTCCGCAATCACCGGCGGCAGGAAAAAGCAACCCCGGCGCTGGGAAATTCCAAGACGGATCCGCCCGGCAGTCTCCCTGGAGATCTTTTCGATCTCCTCATTGAATTCCCGCTCCAGTTCCAGCATCTTTTCCGCCCGTTTCACATACTGTTCCCCGGCGTAAGTCAGCGTAAACTTCTTCCCGCTCCTGTCAAACAGAGGTGTTCCGAGGTTCTTTTCCAGGTTTGTGATATAAATGCTGAGCGCGGGCTGGGAGATATAAAGTCTTTCCGCCGCTCTCGTCAGGTTTCCAAGATCCGCCAATGTACAGACGTATTTCTGTTCCCGAAGATCCATGAATATCGCTCCTCTCTCAGATCCGCCGCATCCAGAACTGAAAATCATATCTTTTTCAAATTCTGAAAGCAATTGGATCCGATTCTGACTGTCGTGATTTCTTTCATTTTTATATTCATTATTGTATCATCTTAACGAAAAATTGACAAACTGTCTTATGAAACGGCGGCTATATAAAATACTTAATTTCATTATTTGTTTTTCTTATTGAGAATTTTTCTCAAAAAGAATGTGCCTTGGCACATTCGGGCGTCTCGCGCGGTCGCTTGCGACAATCTACATCTTCGCGCGAGTGCGCATCATTGGCACGTTAGTGCCTTTTTGTGTAATAGGGAATTCCGAGGAATTCCCTATTACACAAAGAAGAGCCAGCTTATTCAGCCAGCTCTTCCCACTTCTCATAGAGAGTCTCAAGTTTCCCTGCGATCTCCTCTTTTTCTTTATTTAATTCCATGAGCTTCGCCACATCGGAGAAGACACTCTCATCGCAGAGAAGTCCATCGATCTCGCCGTCCCTCGTCTCCAGTTTGTGGATCTCATCCTCGACCTTCTTTAAGTCGTTCTGGCGTTTTCTCTGGCGGGCCTGCTCTTCCTTCTGGGCTTTCCAGTCCAGCTTTCCGCCGGCGTCCGCGCTGCTGCTCTCCGCAGCTTTTCCGGAAGTCTCGGCTGCCGCGCCTGTCTTTGACGCGCCGAATCCGACGATTCCGCCGGCGTTCTCCACATTCTCGGTTCCGAAATGGGCGTTCATCATCGCCTCATGTTTTTCCAGATAATAATCGTAGTTACCGATGTAATTCATCATCCGCTTTCCGGTGAGATCTAAGATCCTCGTTGCGGTCTTATTGATAAAATATCGGTCATGGGAGACATAGAGCACCGTTCCGCCGTAATGGCTCAAGGCGTTCTCAAGGATCTCCTTTGATGTGATATCAAGATGGTTCGTCGGCTCATCGAGGATCAGGAAGTTCGCCTCGGAGAGCATGAGTTTCGCCAGGGAAACACGTCCTCTCTCGCCGCCGCTTAAGTCCCCGATCCGCTTAAACACGTCATCCCCGGTAAAGAGGAATGCCGCCAGTGTACTTCTGATCTGAGTGTTGGACATTCCCGGATAGGCATCGGAGATCTCCTCAAACAGCGTCTTTTCCATGTGAAGGACCTGGTGATCCTGGTCATAATATCCGATGTGGACTCTGGAACCGAGAATGATCTCGCCGTCATCCGGCTCCACGAGGCCGTTGATGATCTTTAAGATCGTGGTCTTTCCCGTTCCGTTGTCGCCGATGATCGCCACCCGCTCACCGCGCTTTACATCAAAATTCAAGTCTGTAAATAACGTCTGGGAACCAAAGGACTTCGCCAGTCCGTTTACCGTCAGAACATCGTTTCCGCTTAAGATATTCGGCTCTAAGCGGATATCCATAGCGTCGTTGACCTCCGTCGGCTTCTCCAGGACTTCGATCTTATCCAGCATCTTTTCGCGGCTCTCCGCACGCTTGATGGATTTCTCCCTGTTAAAGGATTTTAACTTTTCGATGACCGCTTCCTGGTGCTTGATCTCCTGCTGCTGGTTCAAGTACGCCTTCATCTGGATCGCGCGCATCTGGGCTCTCTTTTCACTGTAGGCAGTATAGTTTCCGGAGTAGACCATGGCATGTCCGTTGTCCAGCTCAATGACTTTCGTCACGATCTTATCGAGGAAATACCGGTCATGGGCAACGATGAGGACGGCACCGCGGTAGTTTAAGAGATATGTCTCCAGCCATGCGATGGAGGACATATCCAGGTGGTTCGTCGGCTCGTCGAGAAGAATGATATCCGGGTTTGTGAGAAGAAGTTTACCCAAAGAAACTCGTGTCTTCTGTCCGCCGGAAAGTGTGGAGATCTGCTTGGAAAACTCCTCCTCCGTAAATCCAAGTCCCTTTAAGACACCGACGATCTCGCTCTTCCAAGCATAGCCGTTGATAAGCTCAAACTCATGGCTCAAGCGGCTGTACTGGTTCATCATGGCCTCCAGCTCTTCCCCGGACGCTGTCTTCATGGAATTTTCCAAATCTCTCAGACGGTTTTCCATGGCGATGACGGACTTTTTCGCGTCCAGCATCTCCTCGTAGATGGTCCGGTGGCTCAAAAGATCCTGGTTCTGTGCCAGGTATCCAAGTGTCTTTCCGCTTCCCAGCACCACCTCACCGGAGTCCGCCGGAAGTTCGCCCACGATGATCTTTAAAAGCGTCGATTTTCCCGCGCCGTTGATGCCGACGATCGCCGCTTTTTCATGGTCTTCAATATGAAAGGAAGCGTTCTTGATAATATCGTCGCTTCCGAATGATTTGCAGATATTGCTGCAGGATAAAATCATAAAATCCTCCTGTTTCTATCACTGTAGCAGCTTTACAGCCGCATGTTTCTGTACATCGGCAGTCTTTTCAACTGCACATTTATCTTTCAGCCGCAAATGCAGATCCTGCATTTTCCGGCATATCCTTTCCTTTTACGCCCAGGGAAAATAAGGCCAAACTGCCGCGAGAAAGATCGCCGGAAGCAGATTCGCCACCTTGACCTTCTTTCCCCAGATCAGATTTACTCCGACACAAAAAATTAAGATTGATCCCGTTAAGGACATGTCCGCCAGCCCCTCGTCCGTGAGAAACGGCTCAATGAGTTTCGCTAACAGTGTCATAACCCCCTGGAACATTCCCACCGGGATCGCCGAGAAGATACATCCCTTTCCCATAGATGCCGTCATGATCGCAACGATGATCATATCCAGGACTGCCTTTGCGGCCAGGATCGAATAATCCCCATAAATTCCGTCCTTGATGGAGCCCACAACTGCCATGGCCCCGATACAGACAGTCAGGGACGCTGTCACAAACGCGTCCACGAAGGAATTATCCCCCTCGCTCTTCGTCTTTTCCTTTAACCACTCGCCAAACTGCTCCATCTTCGTGTCAAGATCGATCCACTCGCCGATGAGCGCGCCCACCGCAAAGCAGGCGATCATCATCATGGATCCCGAGGAGGAAAGCCCGCTCTCCGTGAGCTTCAGCATCTGCTCCATGCATCCCGCGACTCCGATAAACAGCACGCAGAGCGCCGACGCCATCATCAGGTTGTTCTGATACCGCTCCGTGAGTCTCTTTCCAAATAATAATCCCATCACGCCGCCGAAAACGATTCCGGAGACGTTTATGATCGTTCCAAGTCCAAACATGTTGTCCCGCGCAGCCGCACTCTGTCATTCGGCTGCCTGCCTCTTTTCTCTTGTCGATGTCATGTCGTGTTCATATGACACGACATACGCAGTTAAGTATAGCACAGATCTTTAGCCAGCGCAACGAACACAAAATCAAAAATCCGCCGCCGGTTCCCATGATTTTCTGTTCATTCTGAACCAGGCAGCGGATATTTTATATGCTTTTATGCCTCTTTTTCCACCTGCTCTTCCCATCTGCTTCTCTTGTAATACAGATAGGAAATGATCGCGCACACGATCCAGCCCACCGGGTAGCCGAGGCCAACGGTGTACTCGTTGAATGCGATCTTCGTCACAAAGAACAGATAGATCTGTCTGCAGACAACAAAGCTGAAGAGCATGATGCACATCGGTCCCTTCGCGTCCCCGGATCCTCTCAGGGAACCGGCTAAGATCTGGTTGAAGGAACTGCAGAAACGGAACGGCACGGTCATAAGAATAAACAGGGTTCCGTAATGCAGAACATCCGGATCCCGGTTGAAGAGGGATACCAGGAATCTCGCGGAGAAAGCCATAGCAATCGAAATACAGATCAGTGTCCCCACGCCCATAAATACCGCCTGCTTTACGCCTTTTCTCGCGCGCTTCACATTCTTTGCGCCCAGGTTCTGTCCCACAAAAGTGGTCGCCGCCTGTCCCATGCTCTGGGCGGGCAGGATCGCAAACTGGTCGATCTTTGAGTGGCAGCTCCACCCAGCCATAATGACAGAGGAACCAAGCCCATTGATATAGGCCTGCACCAGGGCGTTTGAGAAAGCCGTGAGTCCCTGCTGGACACCGGCCGGAAGTCCGATCCGGAAAATCTCGCCGAGACATGCCTTATTGATATGTAAGTCCTTTAAGACAAGTTTATGGGCTTCATTCGTCCTTGTAAGCGTCAGGCAGGCCAGGAACGCGGAAACCGCCTCAGCCATCACCGTGGCGATCGCCACGCCGCTGATTCCCCAGTGGAATACCGCCACAAAAAGGATATCAAGAACGATATTTAAGCAGCTGCTGATGATCAGGAACAGAAGCGGTCGTCTCGTATCTCCCACCGCTCTCAGGATCGCGCTTCCCATATTATAAAGGAACAGCACCGGAACACCCGCAAAGTAGATCTTTAAGTACTCTCCCGCCGGTCCGATCACGTCATCCGGCGTGGACATCCACTTTAGCATCACAGGAACGACTCCGATGGAGATCAGTGAGACAAAACATCCAACGATCACCGCAAAAAGAATCGTCGTCTCCACCGCCTCATGAAGTTTCTCATGATTTTTCGCGCCGAAACTCGTGCTGATTACCACACCGGCACCGATGGAGATTCCGTTGAAAAAGTTCACCAATGTGTTGCAGATCGCCGTTGTAGCTCCCACCGCCGCCAGGGCCGACGTTCCGAGATAGTTTCCCACAACGATGCTGTCCACCGTATTGTAGAGCTGCTGGAAGACGTTTCCCATGATCAGTGGGATCGCAAATAACACCAGCTGTTTCCAGATCACGCCCTCCGTCATATCAATATTCGTTTTTCGTCCAACTTGAGGTTTCGGCATCTGCATTGCCCCTTTCTGACTGCTTTTCTCAGTTTTATTGCACTTTTAATGTAAAAATTCATCTGTAAAATGTAATATCTATGTAAATCATACGGGATTTCAGATGAAAAAGCAAGCAATTCCATATCATCTCCGTCACAGGAATTCTTTGTCTGCCTCACAGGAAGTTTTTGTGTCACCCGGTTAATGTATTCATGTGTCCATTCCCGCAGGACATGCTGCCAACAGTTTCTTGCGAATGTATATCAACTGAAAAAGACAGGATGCCCGTCAATAAACGGTACATCCTGTCTCCACTAAAATTCTGTATTCTGTTTTTTAAGGATTACTCCCAAGTCGGAGTGTAAGCTCCCTTGTAAACTTCTTTGATTACTTCTGCAACTTCCGGGGAACGGTAAGCGTCTACGACTTTCTTGTAGAGCTCGTTGTCCTTGTCAGCTGTTCTTGCAACGATGATGTTTACATACGGGTTGTCGCTGCCCTCTTCTACTGTCTCAAGGTAGATCGCATCCTCGTTCGGGTTGAGACCGTTGTCGAGTGCGTGGCCGCCGTTGATGACTGCTGCTGCAACGTCCGGAAGAAGACTTGCTGTGTTTGCTGCCTCAACTTCCTTGATGTCAAGGTTTAACGGGTTTTCTGTGATATCTTTCTTTGTCGGTGTGTAGCCTGCTGCCGGATCAACTTTGATAAGACCTGCGGACTCTAAGAGCTTTAATGCACGGCCGCCATTTGTCGCGTCGTTCGGGATCGCGATGATGTCGCCGTCCTTGATCTCGGAAACGTCTTTGATCTTGTTGGAGTAAATTCCTAACGGAGCGATGATGGTGTCACCGATGATCGTGAGGTCATATCCATTGTTCTTGCAGTCATCCTCGAAGTATGCCTTGTGCTGGAATGCGTTTAAGTCGATCTCACCGTCGTTTAACGCACGGTTCGGAAGCGGATAATCGGAGAATTTTACAAGCTCAAGATCGATGTTCTCTGCTGCGAGCTTCTCGATGACCGGATCCCACTGCTCATTGTTCTCACCTACAACACCAACCTTGATGACTGTCTTCTCACCGGATGCTGCTGTTGTATCTGCTGCTGCCTCAGAACCAGCTGCTGTGGTGTCTGCTGCTGCCGCTGCTGTTGTCTCTTCTGCCTTCTGGCTGCTGCCGCATGCTGTTAAGGATAATGCTAAAACTGCTGCGGTGCTGAGTGCTAAAATTCTTTTCTTCATAATGTGTCTCCTCCTAAACTGTTTTTGTCACTGCCGTTCTTATCCGCATTCGCTGTGCGGACCGGACAGGTCCATTTTATTGATACGATGCTGGAAATTTCCGCGCCGCTTCAAGCTTTGTAATTTTCAGGAACCGGTCTAGTGTGTTGTCTTCTTAATAATGTAAGAACCGGTACTCTGGATCAGGCTTACCATGATCAGGATGATGATGACTGTCACATATGTGACGTCTGTCTGTCCTCTGGAATGACCGTAACGGATCGCGAAGTCTCCGAGTCCGCCGCCGCCGACAGCGCCTGCCATCGCGGTAAGGCCTACCAGGCTGATAAATGTGATCTGCATCGCGCGGATGATTCCCGGTACGCTCTCCTTTAAGTACACCCGGAAAATGATCTCCCACGGGCTGTTTCCCATACTCTCCGCCGCCTCGATCAGACCGTAGTCTACTTCAGCAAGCGCGCTCTCGATCTGTCTCGTGAAGAACGGCACAGTACCGAAGATCAGCGGTAAGATCGCTCCTTTTGTACCGATGGCGGTTCCCACAACCATACGGGTCAGCGGGATCAGCGCTGTTAAAAGGATTACAAACGGGATCGAACGGAAAATATTTACCAGCTTATCTAAAATATTGAAAATAACCTTGTTTTTTAAAACGCCCTTCGGAGAAGTCGCTGTGAGGATAACTCCGAAGAAAAGTCCGAATACCATGGAGATAGCTCCTGATACGATTACCATGTAGATCGTCTGTCCGAAGCTTTCCCATAACTCATCCGGCTTCGTCATGACATTTGGGATGATCGCATTTAAAAAATCAGCCATTCTCAAGCACCTCCACTCCTACATTCTTCTCTTTCAGATACTCAACCGCAGCCTC
>Ga0129312_1001699_pt1 | contig 12233 bp, 4 predicted proteins | sample O827metagenome_FD_94434 | JGI IMG/M metagenome (GOLD analysis project Ga0129312, IMG submission 94434) | Orangutan group fecal microbial communities from Wisconsin, USA - O827 metagenome | ecosystem: Host-associated > Mammals > Digestive system > Large intestine > Fecal | place: USA: Wisconsin... | reverse complement strand
TGTGGAGGCGGCTGCGGAGCTTTGGGAGCAGATATCCTCAGATAAGGAAAAGGCAGCCATACGAAGCGTGTGCATCCCAGGCGGAAACGGCGGGCTTGCCGCCGGATTTATATACGGTACTGCGCTTCTGGGGAATCCCTTCCATGTGGAGCTGATATCCGTTGAACATGAAATTGTGCCCCTCCGTGGCATAATCGAAGGCTTTTTAAAGGATCTGGAGGAGCTTTGCGGCGTGCCGATGCCCTGCCCGTTGGATGAAACGGCTACGCTGCATGGGGACTACCGCTTTGGCGGCTGGGGAATAGTAACGCCCCGGGTGGAGGAATTTAGCATCAGCTTTACCCGCACGGAAGGCATATTCGTAGAAAACGTGTATACCTGCAAGACGCTGTACGGCATGTGCGATCTGGCGAAAAAGGGCTATTTTTCTGGCGGAGCCTGCTTTCTTCATTCCGGCGGGATCGGCGCACTGTTCAGCCAGTACCACATACATCCCCATAGTTGACCATATTGTTACAGTGCTCACTGATTTTACCTATATTTTACATTTCTGCGAATGAGGATTTTACATATCTCTGTTATCCTCTATCATGTAAAATGATGAAATAAAAAAAAGAATGGCCGGAAAAGAAGGCTGTAACAGAAAGTTGTAACAGAAGGCTGAACAGCAACCGGACAAGGGGTGAAATAGCATGATCAATTTTAATTCTAAAAAGGGATTTATCTGCGATATGGATGGAGTGATCTACCATGGAAACAGAGTGCTGCCGGGAGTAAAGGAGTTTGTGTCCTGGCTGCAGAAGGAAAATAAGGAATATCTGTTTTTAACAAACAATAGCGGCATGACACAAAAGGAGCTGCGCCAGAAGCTGCTCCGCATGGGACTGGATGTCTCGGAAGAACATTTTTACACAAGTGCATTAGCTACCGCAGAGTTTTTAAAGCAGCAGGCTCCGGGCTGCTCGGTATTTGCCGTTGGAGAGGCGGGATTGACAAATGCGTTATATGATGCAGGAATCGTGATGAATGATGTGAATCCGGATTATGTTGTGATCGGTGAAGGAAGAAATTACTCATTAGAAACACTGACGAAGGCAGTGAATCTTGTGATAAACGGGGCAAAGCTTATCGGTGCGAATGCAGACGTTTCCGGGCCCATCGAAAATGGGATTGCACCGGCCTGCCGGGCTTTAGTTGCTCCGATCGAAATGGCAACCGGGAAGGAAGCCTATTTTTGCGGAAAGCCTAATCCACTGATGATGCGGACAGGTCTCAAATTACTGGGCTGCCATTCAGAAGAAGCTGTGATCATCGGAGATCGTATGGACACAGACATCATAGCAGGTACAGAGAGTGGTGTGGAGACGGTATTAGTTCTGTCGGGAATCTCAAATGAAAAGACACCGGCAAAGTATGCCTATCAGCCGACAATGATCTTATCCGGAGTCGGAGAGATCGTGAAGATCGCGGAGAGCCGGACAAAGCACAGGGATGAGGCGAAGGATCAGCCCACTGAATTGTTAAATAAGTAATATTCGAGTCGCACATCCGTGAGATCCGGTGTGAGATTTTGGTCAGCGAAGCCGTGATAGGAGGGCGAATATTATAGCAGCTAAGAGGTTGTTGTAAAATTCGCCCTTTTTTAGCTTATAGAATTTATAGAACTTATAGAATAGGAAAGGCTGTCTACGGTCTCTCTTGTAAATGAATTAAGGAGGAAAAAAATGGCTAAGTATGTAATGGCTCTGGATGCAGGAACGACCAGCAACAGGTGTATCCTGTTCAATGAAAAGGGAGAAATGTGCAGTGTTGCACAGAGAGAATTTACTCAGTATTTCCCGAAGCCGGGCTGGGTCGAGCATGACGCAGATGAGATCTGGGCAAGTATGCTTGGTGTAGCGGTCGAGGCAATGAACATGATCGGAGCAACAGCACAGGACATTGCAGCAATCGGTATCACTAACCAGCGAGAAACGACCATCGTGTGGGACAAAAAGACCGGTGAAGCGATCCATCACGCGATCGTATGGCAATGCCGCAGAACCTCAGAATATTGTGACCAGCTGAAGGAAAAAGGCCTCACGGATAAATTCAGAGAGAAAACAGGACTTGTTATTGATGCTTACTTCTCCGGAACAAAGGTAAAATGGCTTCTTGATAACGTACCGGGAGCAAGAGAGCGTGCAGAAAAAGGAGAATTATTGTTCGGTACTGTGGAGACATGGCTGATCTGGAAGTTAACAAAGGGAGCTGTCCATGTAACGGATTATTCAAATGCCTCCCGCACCATGCTGTTTAATATCAATACACTGGAATGGGATGATGAGATTCTTGCAGAATTAAATATTCCGAAATGTATGCTGCCGGAGCCGAAACCGTCAAGCTGTGTATACGGAGAAGCACATCCGTCTTATCTCGGCGGGCCGATCCCTATAGCCGGTGCAGCAGGAGACCAGCAGGCGGCACTGTTCGGACAGACCTGTTTTAATGCAGGTGAAGCAAAAAATACATACGGTACCGGATGCTTTATGCTAATGAATACCGGAGAAAAGCCGATCTTTTCAAAGAATGGTCTGGTAACAACCATCGCATGGGGATTGGATGGCAAAGTAAACTACGCGCTGGAAGGCTCTATCTTCGTAGCAGGAGCTGCGATCCAGTGGCTGAGAGATGAACTCCGTATTATTGATTCCGCACCGGATTCCGAGTATATGGCAAAGAAGGTTAAAGATACGAACGGCTGCTATGTCGTACCTGCCTTTACCGGACTTGGCGCACCGCACTGGGATCAGTATGCAAGAGGAACTATCGTGGGCATCACGCGGGGCGTCAACAAATACCATATCATCCGGGCAACTCTTGAGTCCATTGCTTATCAGGTAAATGATGTGCTGGAAGCAATGAAGGCAGATTCCGGGATCGACCTTGCAGCGCTTAAGGTGGACGGCGGAGCAAGTGCAAATGATTTCCTGATGCAGACACAGTCCGACATCATCAATGCACCGGTCAACCGCCCGCAGTGTGTGGAAACGACAGCAATGGGAGCCGCATATCTTGCCGGTCTGGCGGTTGGATATTGGAGCAGTAAGGAAGATGTTATTAAAAACTGGGCGATCGACAAGACCTTTGAGCCGAAGATTTCTGCAGAAGACAGAGAAAAACGGGTCAGAGGATGGAACAAAGCCGTCAAATATGCTTACGGATGGGCAAAAGAGGATTAGGCTCTTTGGGGGGAGATTTTACTGCTTTACATTGATGTTGGTTGATGTATAATTGTGGATGAAAAGAAAAATCAGAAAAGCGAAGGCAGATCAATGCGTTTTTGGCACATTGATATATTTCGCGGAAGGGCGGATCATAAAAGAAGATATGAAAAAGCTGAAACAAAACATTGCAAAGGCTCTGTGTGTCAGTCTTGTAGTCAATTCTGCAACACCGGTGTTTGGAATTCCGACAGATTTTCTGTCAGATCCCTCGGTTGGAGAAATTTCGGCTGAAAAAAAGCAGGCTGCAAAACGTGTAACAGAGGAAGAAAGTGAGCTGCAAAAGTCAGGCTCGTCAAAGGCAACTCCTTCAAATGCGGAATCTTCCGATGTTCAGGAACAAAAACCGACAATTGCAACAAATTCAAACGCGGAAAAAGTAAATGAGAAGGTAGAAGAAGACAAGGCAAGAGACAAGGCAGCACCTGAAACCGTTTCTAATGTTAAAGCACAGGACGAAAAAGAGGTTTCCTTCACGTTTGATGCGAACGGCGGAGCTTTTGAAGATAATACAACCAGTATTACGGATACCGTAACATTGCCGGGAATCGTCATGGTACCTTATGTAACAGCACCGAAAGGTAAGATCATGACCGGCTGGTATACAAAAGAGACAGGTGGAAAACGGGTTATTATCGGCGGCTATGATGGAAAATACGAACTGAATCTGGAAGAACTTGACGGGGCCACTACGCTTTATGCCCATTTTGAAGAAAAAAGTACGATTTCTCTGACATTTAATGCGAATGGCGGAACGTTTGAAGAAGGAAAAACGGAAGTGGCTGTTGAAGCGAAAATTGCGGAGGAAATAGAATTTCCGTATGTAAAAAAAGCAGCCGGATACAAGCTTTCAGGGTGGTATACACAAGCAGAAGGCGGAGACCTGTTGTTTAACGGTGATGAAGGATGGGGGTATATTACATACGAACTTCTGAACGGAGCCACTACGCTTTATGCCCATTGGGAGGAGGATCCTTCAGTTAAGGAGGTTGAGCTGACGTTTGATGCGAACGGCGGAAGCTTTGGATCCGATACAACTTTGACCGATAAAGTAATAGTACCGGGAAAGATAAAAGCTCCCTTTGTAGAATGGGCGGGACATAGACTGGACGGCTGGTATACACAAGCAGAGGGCGGAGAAATAGTTCTCTGGCCGGATTCCGACTGGCAGACGCTCACTCCGAAAAATATTGACGGAGACACTACGCTGTATGCCCATTGGACAAAAACAACAACATTAGACTTATCCTTTAATGCCAATGCGGGTGAGTTTACCTCCGGGCAGACTATCGTTACCAATAGTGTAACGCTTCCCGATTCGATCGCGATCCCGGTAGTAAAAGAACGGAAAGGTTACCAGATACTGGGCTGGTTTACAGCACCGGAAGGAGGAACACAGATAATTTCGGGAAATCCTTCTCATAGTTATCTCAGTGCAGAGCAGCTTGCCGGAGCAACTACACTGTATGCCCATTGGAAAGAAGCGGTGACTGTTGAATTAACATTTGATGCGAACGGAGGAACGTTTACATCCGGAGCACAGCATATTACCAATACAGTGACACTCCCGGGCAGGATCCAAATCCCGGCATTACAACAACGGGAAGGCTATATACTGGATGGCTGGTATACAGAACCGGAAGGCGGCAGTCAGATTTTGTGTGGGGATTATCCTGAATATGATGTCAGTATAAGGCAGCTTGATGGAGTGTCTACGTTGTATGCGCATTGGGAAAAAATCACGACGATCGATCTGGGTTTTAATGCGAATGGAGGAACACTCACATCCGGTGGGGAGAGTATTACAAAGAAAGTAACACTTCCTGACGTGATCGAGATCCCGACAGTAAACGAACGGGAAGGTTATCAAATGCTGGGCTGGTTTACAGAATCAGAAGGTGGAACACAGATTGTTTGGGGAAATTCTTCTAATTGGCGTATCAGTGCAGAGCAGCTTGCCGGAGCAACTACGTTGTACGCACACTGGAAAAAAGTTGAGACAGTCAAGTTGACGTTTGATGCCAATGAAGGCAGGTTTACAGATGGGGAGCAGAGCGTTTCCCGTACCGTGACACTTCCGAACCCATTCCAGATGCCCGAGCTAGGAGAACGGGAAGGCTACAGAATGACCGGCTGGTATACAGAAAGAACAGGCGGAACAAAGGTCTTTGATGCCGGCACCACCGGATGGATCAATATCACCGAGGGGCAGTTTACAGGAACAGTCACATTGTATGCTCATTGGGAACAAACGGTGAAGATCGATCTGACCTTCGATGCGAATGGAGGAACACTTGCATCCGGGGCGGAGAACATTACCGGTACCGTGACACTTCCGGATATGGTCGACATTCCGGCAGTAAAGGAATGGGCAGATTATACAATGATGGGCTGGTTCACAGAAAAAACAGGCGGAACAAAGGTCTTTGATGCGGATACAACAGGGCAGTGCTATGTTACCGCGGAACAGCTTGCCGGAGCAACTACGTTGTACGCACATTGGGTAAAAACGTCGTCTCTGATTAAACTGACCTTTAATGCAAATGGCGGAATTCTGGAGTCGGGTGAAGAAACAATTACCAATGAGGTATCAATTCCAGCAGAGATACCGATCCCTAAGGTGAACGAAAGACCAGGCTGTCGGATGACCGGCTGGTATACAGCTCCGGAGGGAGGAACACAGGTCATTAATGGGAATTATGGCGGGTGGTGTTCTATTACTCCTGAAAGGTTGAATGGCGCCAATACTCTATATGCACAGTGGGAAGAAACGACCTATACGGTTTCTTTCCGGCAGTATAGCAATCCATTAAAGTCTGTCACAGTAAAAGAAGGTGAAACTGTAGAAGATCCCGGAAGTCTTGGCTTATACGAAAATGATGAGTCGACCTACTTTATAGGATGGGCAGCTAAGGATTCGACAGATGGAAGCCTTTACGATTTCAGCCAGCCTGTCACAAAAGATATTATTTTGGAGGCAAAAACCGGAACAAGAGTTGAATTTCCTAAGTTACAGGTACGAGTAAAAGACATTGTATATAACGGCAAGCCTAAGGATGATGTTTTTGAAAGGGTATACTATTCTGCTTTGGAGGGTTCTGCGTGGGTAGAACACGACCTTCAGAAAGATATAGATTATGTTGTCGATTATGAAAATAATTTAAATGCCGGAACGGCATCGGCGACGATCCGCGGGATCAATAAGTATAAGGGAACACAGACAGAAACATTTACGATCCGGCAGGCGGATATAAGTAATGCAGAGATTATTTTTAATGACAATAGTAACGGTACTTATGAATTTACCGGAAAAAGTATACATCCTGACTTTACGATAAAAATGGATGATGTTGTCCTGCAGGAGGGTGTCGACTATACGGTTGGAACAGAGTGGCCAAAAAGAATCGGAGAGCATAGGGTAAGCCTTGAAGGTATTGGCAATTATAGAAATTTTGCTTCGGTAAAGATGAAGATCGTAGCTGCTGAGATCACTCCCGGTGAGGCAAAGGTTAATTATTACGGAACGCTTTATATGCATGTGGGAGACAGCGTTAAACTTGTGGACGTAAAACCGGAGGCTTCCGCTGCATTGATCGAAAGTACAAATGAAAATACCAATATTGTTTCATTGAGTGAGGACGGAACTCTGACCGCATTAAATGAGGGAGAAATCGGCATGACTCCCATCGTTTACTGGAAGGACGGAACAAGTAAATATTTGACTCGCATGCAGATCAAAGTTATTCCGGCAGCAAAAAATATCGTTACGATCAGGACGATCATGGAAGAAAGCAGCTTTATTGACGGAACGACGGAGTGCCTATATACATCGCCGACAGATGCAGATGTTTACATCAAGCAGATGAATGTACCGGAAGGAAAAATCTTACGTGGCTGGTACACGGAAAACGGTACAAAGATCACAGATAAAATGTTCATACGCAACCCGGGCAGCGATATGACATTGTATGCGAAATTTGCCAAAAAGCTTACCCTGCATTTTGAATTTGGCAGCGAAGCAACAGTAAAAAATGATAGTTATAAAACAAGAGAGCTTGCAGAAGGTGACAGCACCAATCTCATAACAGGCAACAATTCCTATGCTTATGAGTGGGAAGGTCATACCCTTGTTGGCTGGTGTCTGGATCCGGAGTGTAATGGGCCTGTTTTAACCGGAAATTATAAACCTGAGCCGGCAGAGGGGCAGAGTGAGATCACACTTTATGCAAAGTGGGAGAGCAGCTATACAATTACCTTTGATCCGGGAGAAGATGGATATTTTCCTTATGATTTCGATGGAAAGCCAATCGTCGTACAAGGAGGGCATCCCATTGGAAATGATCTTCCGTCAGATCTTTTGAGTACGACAGGAACTTTTGATGGATGGTTTACGGATGACGGAAGACGGGTAACAAGATCCTTTATACCGACGGGCGATATGACGTTGCATGCTCGCTGGCTGAAGGAAAAAACGCATCGTGTTACCTTCCATGCAAATGGTTCATATTTCAATGAAAATGAAAAAACGGATGAAGGGGATGCGACAACGGCGACCCGCCGCGTTCAGGAAGGATATACAGCGTCTGTATTTGTATATCGCCCTAATTTTGAATGCCTGTGGTATAAAGATGAAGACTTTAAGATTCCTTATAACATGGAAGGAGCGGTGACAGAGGATCTGGATCTGTATGCAAAATGGGTAAGAAGGTTAGAGCTTAACTGGGATGCAGACGGCGGTGTTACGTCATCCGGACAGAGCAGCGGAAGAACAGTGGCTTATGAGGGCGGAACGTGTCAGATACCTGAAGTAACAAAAGCGGGCTTCCGATTTGACGGTTGGTATACGGAGGATGGTCAGTTGGTAACCACGTATACACCGCTGACTGAGAACGTGAGTGTAACAGCACGGTGGGTACCGGCGGAACAGATCCATATTTCTCTGGAGCTGGATGGAGGAGAATTGCCCTCATATCGTAATCAGACAGACTTATATTTGAATCCGGGCGATAAAATGGACAGATTCGTTAATATTGCACCGAAAAAGGATGGTACGGCATTCCTTGGATGGGCGACAGAGGACGGAACCTGTCACGAAGCATTGAGTGAGATTCCACTCACCGGAAATTCAACAGAGATCAAGCTGACGGCTAAATGGACGACAGACTATGTTACAGTGACCTTCGACGGTGAAGAAAGCAGTGTTTATGATTCATTTTCCGGTCAATATACGAACCGTCTTTCCTATCGGGTACCAAAGGGAAAGACATGGCCGAAATGGCTCTATGAAGAAAGCTTTGATGAAGTTGGCGGAAAAACAGTGAAGGGCTGGAACACGGCGAAGGGATCAGATTCAGGATTAGAGCTTCAGAGTATGAAGCTTGCGGAAGATACGATTCTGTACCCGGTATGGTCTGCTTACTGGAGGATCAGCTTTGACTATATGGGTGGTTTCTACAATTCGACCGCGGGAAACCAGAAAAGCATAACCGTGGCAAGAGGAGAAACACTGAATAGTTTTGCTGCTAAACAAATGTCCAAACCGGGCTGTCAGTTTGCCGGTTGGTATGAAACGCCTGATTACACGGGCCCGCAGGTCGAGATTCCATTTGTTCCGGAACGAAATATGATGCTCTATGCAAAATGGACCGAGGCAAAACCGATCACCTACACGGTAACGTTTAATACGGATCCAACAGGAGCAGCAGGAGAAACCTTTACCAGAGAAGTGCCGCAGGGTACTCCGGTCACAAAGCCCGCCGATCCTGAAAAGACAGGCTATGCATTTGCCGGTTGGTATCAGGATGCTGCATGCACAGTAAAGTATGATTTTGCTGCCGGTGTTAATGACAATTTGACGCTCTTTGCAAAGTGGACAGAAATAAAGGATCTCAAGAATGCGACGATTTCAGTAGCCCGTGCAGTCTATAATGGGCAGAAGCAGGAGCCGGAGATCACAGTTCAGTTTGGGGAAAACCAGATATTGACAAAGGGTACGGATTATACGGTCGAATATCCGGAGGTTCCGGAAAATACCAATGCAGGTACCGGCTATGCAGTCATCAAAGGAATTAATAATTATAGCGGCGAGGTAACGAAATACTTTGAGATCTTGAAGGCGGCAGCCTCCGCGGCGGAGTTTGGAATTGCCGATCAGGTTTATGAGGGTGTTTACGGCGGAAAGCTCTCGGAGACGGCACCGGCACTTCCGAAACACTGGTCATGGGCGGAACCGGATACGGTATTTGATCAGGTAACGGGAAATACAAGCACAACCTTCCCGGCTGATTTTACTACGTATGACGGTTGCAATTATGATTCTGCCGTGAACGTTCCGCTGAAGGTTCGGATCGCACCAAGAGAGCTGAAGGATTCAGATGTGACGCTGGCTGAGAAGGTCGTTTATTATACGGGCGAGCAGTGCAGGACAACGGTTACGGTTATAAGCAATGGTAAAACCTTGCAGGAAAATACGGATTATACGGTAATTTACCGGAATAACACCGAGATCGGTACAGCAACGGTTATGGTAAAAGGAACCGGTAATTACACCGGAACGGTAACGGAAACCTTCCAAATCACCAGTGATCCGTATGATCTGCGAGGCGCACAGATTATTCTGACTCCATCATCAGTTTCCTATACAGGTAAGGAGATCAGACCGGATATTACGGTAAGCCTTGCAGGAAAGATCCTGAAAGAAGGTACAGATTACACCGTTTCTTATGGTACGAATATTAATGCCGGAGAAGGAAGTGTTACTGTAACCGGTCTTAATGGATTTAACGGAACGATTGAAAAGAAGTTTACGATCGAAAGGATCGAGAATCCGGCGGAAATTCCGAAAACAGCCTTTAATGCTGTTTACGGACAGAAGCTGAAAACTTTGCAGCTACCGAATGGATGGTTCTTCCGTTCTCCGGATGCAGCAGTCGGAGCTGTAGGTGAAAATCGATTTGAGATCTATCTTCCGGAAACACAGAACTATCATGAAAAAACTGCTTATGTCACGGTAAAGGTCACTCAGAAAGAAGCACAGGAGGATATGCTGAAAGCGGAGCTTTCCGGTATCGTTTATAACGGAAGTGAAGTAAAGCCAAAGATCTCTCTGGTGGATGGAGACTATATGCTGACAGAAGGTGTCGATTATACCGTTTCTTATCGTGATAATCTCCATGCCGGTAAGGCGGTTATGGTGATCACCTTACGCGGCAATTATAGCGGAGTCATCGAAAAGGAATTTATGATCGAGCAGGCAGAAGCAAGTATCACGGTAGGAGCCGGTCTGAATATTCAGTGCAGGCTGCAGCAGGGAACGGTTGATCTGAATGCAGGGGTAAGCGGAAACGGTGAGCTGCAGTATACTTCCACGAACCCCGCCGTTGCAACTGTTGACGAGGATGGCTTGGTCACTCTTGGAGGACTGGGTTCTACGACCATCACGGTTATCTTTATGGGGGATCGCGATTATAAGCCGGTGGCTGTATCGGTTACGCTCACTGTTACAAGGGCTTCCGCTCAGCAGTCTTCCGGAAGTGATTCTGATTCCGACAGAGATCATGAAAGCTCGGGAGGTTCGCCTGTCAACAAGGCACCCAATGCTGCAAAAGATAAGGCTGGGGCAGCTGTTGAAGAACAGACCAAAATATATAACGGCATAGCCCTGCCGATGTACGTCAATGTCGAAAACGATTGGAAGCAGACGGAAAACGGCACTTGGACACTGTTGGATACAAATGGAGAACCCGTCCGTAATCAGTGGATGGCAGTCTACGATTCGAAGGCTGATATAGCCCGTGGTGAGGATGCATATAAATGGTACCGCTTTGATGGTAACGGGCAGATGATGATCGGCTGGTATGAGGATGAACTCGGAGATATCTATTATTTGAACCCGACGGAAGGTGACATGCAGGGCGGAATGATGATCGGATGGAATGAGATCAAAGGAAAATGGTATTACTTCAATAATCAGTCCGATGGAACCAGAGGTAAACTCCTGAAGAACACAACCACCCCGGATGGATATTATGTAAAAGAAGATGGCTCATGGGATGAAAATTCCAATAAGTAAAAGGCTATAAGTAAAAGGCGATAAGAAAAACGGTAGCCGGAGAAAAAGCGGAACATTGTCAAGAAAAAATGACAATGTTCCGTTTTTGCTATCATTAACATAGTGATTATCTCATTTTCACAAAAACTTAAAATTTCTGCTCTTGAATCTGCCATTGAGCACATATATAATGATGCTAGAGGCAAAAGGTCTAACCCCGCATGAGCTTGCTCATAGGTGGGTCACTTTTACAGGAAGATGATCATGAAAGAGAATAGGAAATTATTAAAAGAAGTTGTAAAAGAAATACGTCATGATATGACAGATGAGGAAGTTCTGAATTTGCTGGCGGACAGCCAGATATCGGTAAGCCCGGAAAAAGGAAATGAAAAATATACGCTTGGACAGCGCGCGGCAGACACGATCGCGAAGTTTGCCGGGAGCTGGGCGTTTATCTTTTCTTTTACAGGCGTTCTTGTGCTGTGGATGGTGGTAAACGTCCTGCTGGCATCAAAAGCATTTGATCCCTACCCGTTCATTTTACTGAATCTGGTATTATCGTGCGTGGCAGCGATCCAAGCTCCGCTTATTATGATGAGCCAGAATCGTCAGGAGGAAAAGGATCGGCACAGAGCCGAAAATGACTATAAGGTAAACCTGAAAACGGAGATCATGATAGAAGATCTCTACGACAAGGTTAACATTATCCTTGCAAAACAGACGGCACTGGAAAAGCAGTTAAAGGAGAAAAATATGAGTAAGCAGCCATTTTCCAAAGAAGAATGAGCGGATTACCATAAGTCAACTACCCATCACCTAAAGGTAATGGGCTTGTAACTGCCTAGTCGTACTAACGGCTTGCACCTCCGACCTTTAATCCCCGATAGATATTGCTATCTAAAGTGGCGTTACATCATAGG
>Ga0129312_1001697_pt1 | contig 12235 bp, 10 predicted proteins | sample O827metagenome_FD_94434 | JGI IMG/M metagenome (GOLD analysis project Ga0129312, IMG submission 94434) | Orangutan group fecal microbial communities from Wisconsin, USA - O827 metagenome | ecosystem: Host-associated > Mammals > Digestive system > Large intestine > Fecal | place: USA: Wisconsin... | reverse complement strand
GTTCTCATGCATCATCGTTTCATTGACCTCCCAGATGTAGATATGGTCCTTTCCGACCGAAAGCAGCACCGGCACATCCTCCTCCGTGATGATATGTCCCTTCCGGAACACCGGTCCCTTCTTCACGCCCCGGATGATCTGTGTGATGTCATGACAGAGCATCTGACCCACTGCATCTTCTGTTTTCATCAGCTTCATACTTCATCTCCTGTTTCTTTTATGATCTTCTTTTCGATTTTCAACGTCTTCGCGAGCATCGCATCGTGATGCGCACAGGCCTCCGGTGAACGACACTTTTTCCGACTCTCCCGGAAGCGCTCCTCCACGGACACCAGCACATCCTCCTGTACGCGCTTGTCTGCATAAAAGAGGATCTCCGCCTCCGTGAGGGGCCCCTGTGCCTCCCGCTCGCTGTACGCCGCCTCATGATGCACCGCGACGAGCGCTGCGATGGCCGGATAGCCCTCCTTTCGAATCGCCTCCGCCGACACCCGCGCATGCTCCTTCTCCGCCCGACAGAGATCATGGAGGAGACAGGCCTTCATCACCCGCGCCCGATTCAGCCCGGGCATCGGTATGCCGTCCATCAGCTGATCTGCGACTTCTGCGACCTTCCGCATATGGTGGATCACCCGCGCCGGCGTCTGGTATTTCTGATACAGCCGTGTGATTTCTGCCTCGTCCAGCAGCTCTTCCGGGCGTACGCCAATGCCGTCGGGCACTACACAGATCCCCTCGCGACAGGATCTTATGCCCGCCACTTCACCCGCTTGTGCGCTATCCACGTTTCTGTCAACGTCCATACACTGTTGTCTCGCCTTGCTTAAGGCTTCACCATCCACATCCTGCGGATTCACCTCAAGCTCTGTGACCGAGGCGTACGGTAGCGGGATGTCCATCAGCCGATTCAGCTCCCGCCCCATCAGCAGACTGAGGTATGCACGGATCACGCCGGCATGAGCGACGATGAGGAGGATTTCCGACACGTCCGTATCCGACGCATAAGTCTCGATGGCGTTCTGAAATCGGATTCCGGCCTCGAGAAAGCTCTCTCCTCCGGGTGTATGGTATGTTCCAAGTGCATGTCCTCGTGCCTCATACGCCTCCGGAAAATGTTCTCTGATTTCCCGAACGCTCTTCCCTTCCCAATCTCCAAGGTCAATTTCATGCAGTCCCTCGACGACGGACGGTTCCGAAAGTTTGATTCCTCCATCGGAGAGCACACGGTACATCTCCGCCGCCGTCTGTCGGCAGCGCTGCAGCGGACTCGTCAGGATGCGAACCGTGGTAATCGCCGACAGATGCCGGAGGAAATACCGCCCGAGCTGAGCTGCCTCGGCGCTGCCCCGCGTACTGAGCGAGAGGTCGGTCACACCGATATATACTTTTTCACTTGTGCTTTTCTCCGGCATCCCGTGCCGGACCAGATAGATCCGTCGCATTTCCATCCTCACTACGCATACTCATACGCGATGATACATTTCTGCATCCGTCCGCGATGACAGGCTGTATTTCCGTCTTTCACACTGAACGACGCCTGATTTCACAGAGAGCGCTCATCGCCTGCGTTGCTTTTTACCAGCACTGCTGTTCCATGAAGATCCATGAGCGGCACCACGAAAAGCCCTTCTGCGCGGCAGTACTCGTCCACCGCCATCTTCACACCTTCGAACTGGCAGCTCGTATAGTCGTGGATGAGGATGCGACCGCCCGGAGCCAGCCGCGGATAGAAGTAGCGGAGCCCCTCGAGCGTCGGCTCATAGAGATCCGGATCCAGACTCACCAGCGCGAAGCAGGGGTTATTTAAATTCAGACCCTCCAGACTCTCCGGGAAGTAGCCCTGTACGAATCGCGCCATCTCCGGATGCGGCAGGCGGCTGCGTACGAGCTCCATCGTGGTATCCGCGAAGCTCCGTCGCTGTGTCTTTACCCCGGTTCGCGCTGCCTCGATGGCGAGGTCTCGTGCATGAAAGCCCTCGAAGGTATCGAAAAGCCAGAGTCTTCGTTCCGGAAACAGTCGATTGATCTCCGCAGCAAATGCCCCCTGGTACACGCCGAGCTCTGCGACATCGCCCGGGATTTTCCGTGCTTCGATCTCCCGCGCATGGAGGCGCAGGGCCGACAGCCGGACATCCTGTATCGCCCGTAGGCTTCCCAGACGGATGCAGTCTCCGGAAAAACCAGCCGCCTCGATCTGCTTTCGGATCAGCTGCTCTGCCTCCGCGTTCAGAATCGCAAGGATGATCTCCTCCGGATGAAGCTGCAGTGCTTCTTCCAGGCTCAGCACAGGCAGGCCATCCAGCATCTTTCCCTGCTTTTCTTTATTATTATCGATATAACATAGCAGCTCCTGCATGGCCGGCAGCCAGGTCCGCACCATCATCCCCGCCTGCCCTGCACCGAAGATGGCAATCCGCTTCGCATCTATATTCATTTTGCATTTCCTTTCTGCGATTTTTCTTTCCCGACACTGCGTCGGACCGCTTCGCTCTCGTCTGACGTGTGCAGTCACGGGCTCGAAAAAAACGCATATCACAGCTTAGGTATCCCCCATATCGCCATGCATATTGGATTTTTTCAGCCAGTCCCCATGCAGGAAGATCTCATCGAACTTCTGCTGCACGATCTCATTCATCTCCCGCTCGAGCTGCTCATACAGCAGAATCAGCTTCTCTCCATGCTTCGAGATCACGGACTTACCACCATACTTTCCGCCCGGCTGCCGCTCGACGATGCGATAGCCCAGTTCATTTTCGCAGTCATGGATGATGGTCCAGCCCTTACTGTAGGAGATGCCGCACTTCTCGCAGGCCTCCCGGACACTGCCGGTCGAGGCAATCTGTCGAAACAGATTCACCGTGCCCGGACCGAAAAACGGCTTCGAATTACACAGCCGTACCCGGATATCCGGTCGCATCAGACGTGCATTATGAAGATCCAGCAGATTCTGATAATCCTCCTTCGTATCGGCGTCCATCACCGCGCCGTCGTCGTCGACGCTGATCTGCAGCACTGTGCCCGCGCCGGTCTGTCCGAAGGACTCGTAGGCGCCCCGCATCCCGCGTTCACCGGTATACTGAAGCACATACTCCACCGCCCGGTGGCTGAGCAGGATCGGATGCCCCGGTCGCGCATGACAGTACGGCACGATGATATCCGCACTCTCCACACGATTCATCTCAGCCTTTACGGTTTCATCCGTAAAAAACGGCACGTCCACCGGACAGAAAAACACCGCATCGCAGCGATCCTTAAGATACGAAAAGCCGATGCAGGCAGAGTCAAACATCCTGGTCGTCTCGTAGTGATCATTTCGCAGAAAGACCACACCGGATCCCTTCAGGGACTTCTCCAGCTCCTCGCCACGATAGCCCGTCACGATCGCGATATCCTGTATACCTGCACGCTGAAAGTTCGTGATAACACGATCCGCGAAGGTCATGTCCCCGATCTTCATCAGCTGTTTAAAATCATTCATTCGTTTCGACATCCCCGCCGCCACGATCACTGCTCCGAATCTCATATAAACTCCTGTCTACGTACTATGTCGGTCGTTTGACCTAGTATACCACTTTATATATGAATTTGCATCAGGCGATTTACTTTTAAAAACGTATCGGTAAGTACAGCTTATACAGGCTGCACAAAACCGTCCTTCCACAGCGATTCTGTTTGTTCGGTTTCACCATCTTTTGTGCTATAATCAGATGGTTGAAGCATGCGGCAGCACCAGACTGCCCGATCTCGCTTCCGTTATCTTCCGAACGAAAAGAATCTCTCTTTTCCCAGCTACGAATGGACCCTGTGATGAATGATGATAAAAAGCAGATCATGGATGATCAGTATCATATACTGCACATGAATCGAGGCATCGAGCGCCTGGAAAAACTGGGCGCTACGCGTACATATCCGAAAGGATACATCTTTGATTTCCGTGAGAAACATCCGGATACCATTTTCTATATCAAGAAGGGGCGCGTCATCGCCTACGAAGACAGCTATGACGGCGATCACCGTATCTATAATGTCATGAGCAGCGGCTCTCTGTTTCTGGAAGAGTACGTACTCTTCCCACGCACCTGCCCTGTACTGTTTAAAACCCTGACCGACTCCGAGATGCTGATCATCGATCGCTGTGATCTCATGCGGGCGCTGAAGTCCGATATCGATATCACCCTGGACCTGCTGGATTCCGTCTGCAATAAATTCTGCTCCTCGATGGAGACTCAGCGGATAGGCATCAAACAGGATGCGGAGTGGAAGCTGTGCCGACTGATCATCAGCACCTTCGAAAACTACGGTCACACGTATAAGGACGGCATGCTTCTGAATGAAAAGGTCAGCCACCAGATGCTCGCAGATCTTCTCGGGATGAACCGCGTGACCGTATCACGAAAGTTCAAAAAGCTCCGCGAGCTCGGACTGATTTCCCAGGAAAACGGTCATCTCTATCTGCCGGATATCGATGCCTTCCTGAATTATATGGATCAGCTCGAATTCCAGGCATCTGCCGATCCCTCGGATGTATGATTTCATCCCGTCGGATCTCAGATAGAAGGGACCCGATCGAAGGAAGCCGAAGGTGACTCTCTAGCAGAGTTCACCTTCTTTTTTATTTTCCAGCCGCTCCAGCTTCTTTATCTCCCGTACAAACAGCGTACCCGCCACGATGGCCATCGCGAGATCCGAGATCGGACCCGCCCATAAAACGCCATCCAGCCCCATGCGCCGTGGCAGCAGTACCAGGAGCGGAGGAAAAAACAGCACCTGCCGCACGAGGGAGATGGTGATGGACTGTTTTACTTTTCCCTGCGAGGAAAAGAAGCCCGCCACCGAGCTCTGAAGTCCGAACAGTGGAATCAGCAGATAGAAGATACGGAAAAAGCGGGCTGCAAATGCATAGTAGGCGTCCTCTCCTTCACCGAAAAAGCTCGTAATCTGCATCGGAAATAGCTGATAGCATAGAAAGACGAGACAGCCGGACAGCAGTACGGTAGAAACGACGCGTTTCGACGCGGCCGCCACCCTCCGGTAGTTCTTTTTCCCGTAGTTGTAGCTCGAGATCGGCTGCAGGCCATTGGTCAGTCCGACGATCACGGCGGCCGCCAGGGTATTAACCTTACCGGCAACACCGGCGACGGCGAGACAGACATCGCTGCCATAGACGGAGCGTGCGCCATAGCTTCGCAGTGCATTGTTCAGGATGATCTGCACCATCGCCTGCGTTGCGAAATTAAACGCCGGTCCGGCACCGATGGAGGCGATGCTCCGGTACAGCCGAAGATCCGGTCTGAAATCCTGTACGTGAAGCTCGAACGCGCTGAATCGACAGCGCAGATACCATAACACCATCAGCGTACTGAGCATTTCGGCCAGAAGCGTCGCCCAGGCCGCACCACGTATCCCCCATCCGAATCCGAAGATGAAGAGGGCATCCAGCACGACATTCGAAAGCGCGCCGGTCACGATGCACGCCAGTGAAAAATTCGGTGCCCCATCCGCCCGGACGAGGAAAGGTCCTGCTGCGCCGATGACCGCAAACACGAAGGACAGCGCGATGATGCGTGCATATTCCGTCGCATAGGGCAGTACCATCTGCGTGCAGCCACAGAGCAGCAGAAGCTTCTCTGTCCATAGCAGCATAGGGATCGAAACGATCAGCCCGCAGAGCACCATCAGCCCCAGTCCGCCACCGACACAGCTTTTCGCTTCCTTGATTTCACCCCGCCCCAGGTGCAGATTCATCGCATTGGATGCACCGACACCACACATCAGGGCCAGGGCAGACACCAGCGTGACGGCCGGAAAGACGACATTGGTCGCTGCATTGCCCACGATGCCCAGCGTATTGCCTATGAAAATCTGATCCACGATGTTGTAGAGTGAGGTGACCAGATTGCTGGCGAGGGCCGGAATGCAGAATCGGATCAGCAGCTTTCCGATACTTTCTGTTTCTAGGGGATTAGATCGAATTTCGGATTTCAACTTCTTTCTCCATACGTTCTTTTTCTTCTTTCTTCTTCTGATCGAGTTCCGCCTTCGCTGCCTCATCCGTCACTGCGCTGTCCAGGATCAGTCGAAGTGCCTTATCACGCTTCAGTTTCCATACCAGTGCATCCCGGTCGATGTGCGTCTCTGCCTCATCCGGCTCCACACCATACTGATCCGCGATTTCTTCGATGGCATGATGGATCTCATCCTCCGTGACCTCCAGGCCTTCCTTTTTCGAAACGGCATCCAGGAGCAGATCCATGCAGACCTCTCTGGCCGCCTGTGCACGCTGCTGGTTCTTCCACTGTTCTTCGCTAAGCTCCAGTGAACCGAGGTATGCTTTAAACAGCTCTTCCGTATGGGCCTCTGCGTTCTGCTTCTTCTTGGTATCGAGACGCTTCTGAATGATGTCCTCGATTATTTTTCCAAACTCATTCGGCAGGCTGTGATAACGCTCCGCCATGGCTGAAATCTGCTCCTTCAGAAAAGCCTTCCAGTCCATCTCATGTTCTGCAGAAGCGGTCTGCAGCATCAGGTCCGTTGCCTCTCTGCGTACCTGTGATTTCGGTCTGCTCGCCCCGGCTGCTACATAGGCCTCATCCAGTATGACCAGCATATCCGCCAGAAGATCATAGACGGAATCCTGCATGATACTGAGCTTCTGCTGTGCCATGATGGCCTGAAGCTTGTCTTCCGTCATCGCTTCCGGTATTTCACCTTCTACATGTTCACAGGCTTTCTGCAGCACTGCCTGTTCAAATTCCATCTGCTGCTCGTTCCGCGCATATGGAACGGCCAGTCCCTTATACTGCCCCAGCTTCACTTCCGGAAACATCGGTGCCTGAATCTGGAAACATACACCGCCACCCGGCACGAACTGCATATCGACGACCTCCGGACGACCATAGATCCTGGTACCACTCTCTTTCAGATAGGTATTGAATCGTTCCGGGATCACGACCGACAGTGCCTCATCAAACAGGACCGCCGGGCCATATACCTTTTCGAGATCCTGTATGGTTGCAAGACCGGATGCGATGCCCATCACCGGATATACATCGGTATGATTCATATAGGCTTCTCTTCTGGCATCATCGAATTCGTTTTTATCGAGATGCACCGTCAGATGAAGCATATGATTTTCTGTATCTTTCTTTTCAAATTTCATATCGCTTTTCCTCTCATACGACGTTATGGATGACTTTTACCTTCACTTCCAGTTTCATATTGATAAAGGCATCATGTCCGTTTTTCAGCTCTTCGATCTCCGCGTCGCTGCATAAGGTATCATGTGTCAGCTTATGCCACATGCGCGCCAGAAGTTCGATGCGCTGCCGGTCTTCCGGCATCATATTAAAGAAGTTGGTATAGGTTTCTGTTCCTACACGCTCGATCTTTTTATACTGTCTGGTAATCCACAGCATTTCCTCGATCGTGATCTCATACGGGTCCTTCGGACGTGCTTCGATCAGCGCCAGCTCATCCCCTTTTCTGCCATGAAAGATCTCGTAATCTTCGATTTCCTTATTCCAGTAGCCGGTTCCGATGATGGCGGCCAGTCGTCCACCCTCGGCATGGATATATGCCTGACGTTCCACCTCGATGAGCGGCAGAAGCTCGCTCAGCTGCTGAACCAGTTTTTCACGCTTCGTTTCAAATAAATTTGCCACGATGTTCACCTCGTATTTTCCGCTATTTATTCCTCGTTCTATAGAAAAAGAAGGGTGGATTCCGAGACCTGCAGACGATCTGTACGCTACAGTGCCTGCGGCATCCACCCTTTCAGTTTTCATGAACGATCAGACAGGGTCCAGATGTACGGCTTAGACATTGTACCGCTTCGGTAACGGCGGCATCTTCGCAAACTTCTCCGGAAGATCCTCTGCTCCGAATTCGGTCTTTCCTGTTCTTTCATGCTCTCGCATCGCTCTCCACAGCTTCTCCGGTGTGATCGGTAATTCTCTGATGACGAGTCCGGTTGCATAGTTGATCGCGTTACCGATGGCGGAACCAACCGGTGCAGTGGAGCCCTCACCGGCTTCCTTTGCGCCCATTGGGCCTTCCTCATCGTAGTCACTGCAGATCTTCGTACGGATATTCGGCATATCGAGTGCCGTCGGGAAGCGATAATCACGGAAGGACGGGTTCAGATGACGTCCGTTCTTATCATATAAGCACTCCTCGAAGCAGGTGAAGCCGAGACCCAGAAGGACAGAACCTTCGATCTGACCTTCAACGGCACGGATATTGAGCGGACGACCACAGTCGTGACCGAATACGAAGTCATCCAGTGTGACCGCACCGGTTTCCTTATCAACCGTTACCTTCGCTGCCGATGCAGAGAAGGAGTATGCGGTTGCATAGTTGCCGACGTTCTTCACATAGATATCCTTATCACCTTCATGGTTGTATGCACCGACACCGGCTACGCAACGGCCGAAGTTCTTCTCCTCATAGCCGTAGCATGCTTCGTTAAAGGAGATGTTCTTGTCCGGATTGCCCGGGAGGAATACACGGTGATCAGCCATCTTGATATCCTGTGGCTTGCATCCCCACTCTTCTGCCCAGTGCTTCAGGAGCTTCAGCTTCGCATCACCGACGGCATGATGGCAGGCATTACCACCGAGGAAGGTTACACGGGAACCGAAGGAACCTGCATCCCATGGCGTCGTGGTCGTATCGGACTGTACGCACTTGACCTCGTTCATATCCAGACCAAGCTCTTCGGCGACGATCATGGTCATGACGGTATCACAGCCCTGTCCGATATCATTGGCGCCTGTAAATACGACGGCATAGCCTTCACGATTCAGACGTACGATGGTGGTCGCCGAGCAGTAATGCGGTGTTACCAGTACCGGGAATCCTGTACCGGACATGAAGCCGGAACCGGAGAAGCCGATCGCCTCACCGCTTCCCTTCGGATATCTCCAGCGATCCTTCCAGCCGATCGCATCTGCACAGGCATCCATGCACTCCTTGAAGCGGCAGGATGTAAATTCCAGACCGGTCGGGCCGGTGTAGTACGGTGTGATCTCATTCATATGACGGAGCTCTACCGGATCGATGCCCAGATGGTTCGCCACTTCATCCATATGGATCTCATGTGCGAAATGTACCTGACATGCCGAGTAGCCTCTCATCGCACCAGAAGCCGGGTGGTTGGTGTACGGTCTACGAGCGACCATGTCGATATTCTCGACCTTATACGGGAAGGTCGCGCAGATCAGCGACAGGGTATTGGCTGCGATACCGGAACCACCATAGGCACCACCATCCAGGATATGGCAGCATCTCTTCGCGAGAAGCTTACCTTCCTTCGTAAATGCAGACTCGATCTGGAAGGAAATCGGATGTCTGGTTCTGGTACACATGAAGACTTCGTCACGCTTCAGGATACACTTCACTGGATGTCCGAGTCTCTCTGCGAATTTACATGAGCAGAGCTCATGTGCGAATACATCCAGCTTACCGCCGAATCCACCGCCGACCATCGGCTTGATCAGATGCACCTGCGACTCCGGAACACCGAGACCCCATGCGATCCAGTATCTGGAAACATACGCGCCCTGTGTCGTCGTCCAGATCGTATACTCACCGTTCTCGTACTTCGCGATCGCACCGTGCGGCTCGATGGCTGCATGTGCCATCTCCTGTGTACGATAGAAGGACTTATCGGTATAGTCTGCCTCTGCGAAGCATTTATCCGGATCGCCGGCCTTCATAACGGTAAAGATCGAGAGGTTATTTGCGGTTCCCGGCTGATCTGCAGGATAGTGGATCGGGATTGCGTCGACAGCCATCGACTCAAACGGGTCCAGCAGTACCGGCAGGGGCTCGTACTCTACCTTTACCAGGAGAGCCGCTTCCGTCGCTGCTTCCTCTGTCGTCGCACAGACGGCGGCCACTTCGTCACCGATCATGCGAACCTTCTTACGACATAATGGCTCTTTATCTGCCAGCTCCTTAAACGCCTCCGGATTTCCGAGGTTATGTCCCTCCGGGAAATCTGCACCGGTCAGGAATCCCTTTACGCCCGGAACCTTCGCTGCTTCCGTAAAATCGATGCTCTTGATGATGGCATGCGCGTACGGAGAGTGAACCAGCTTACAGTACCAGGTGTCCGGCAGGTATACGTCGTCTGTATAGATCGCACTGCCGGTTACCTTCGCTTCTGCATCGATACGCACATACGCATTGCCCTGGCCTGCCAGCACGTAATCCTTCGGATCCTTGTATACGCTTCGTACTTCACTCCAGTATTCTTTTCGTGTCTGAGCCATTATTCCACCTCCTTCGCCATGATTTTTGCAGCTGCGTCGATCGCCTCTACGATCTTGACATATCCAGTACATCTGCAAAGATTACCGGCGATACCATCTCTGATCTCCTGCTCTGTCGGATGCGGATTCTCATGCAGCAGCGATACCGCAGACATGATCATGCCCGGGGTACAGAATCCACACTGCAGCGCCCACTTATCGACGAATTCCTTCTGGATCGGATGTAATACACCATCCTTCTTCAGGCCCTCAATCGTGACGATCTCGTGACCATCTGCCTCTACGGCGAGCATCGTACAGGATGTGATCGCACGACCATCCAGAAGGATGGTACATGCACCACACTCACCCTCTTCGCAGCCTCTCTTGGTGCCGGTGAGCTGCATCTGCTTACGAAGGAAATCCACCATCGTAAGATTATCCTGAACGTACTCTTCTCTATCGATTCCATTTAACTTGAATTTAATGACGTGTTTTGCCATGTCGACGTTTCCTCCTCCCTTACGCTATGCTCTCAACCGCTTTTCTGATGGACCGCTTCGTATAAACACGAATCATGTCTACACGATATTCTGCAGACGCACGTACATCACTGATCGGTGAGCACTCCTGCGAAGCGGCTACGCCGACCTGCTCCAGAAGCTCCTCTGTGATCTCATGACCAATCAGCAGCTGTTCAGCATTCTTCGCACGAAGAGGTGTGATGCCGACACCGCCCATCGTGATTCTGCAGTCTGCGACGGTCTTTCCATCCATTCGGATCCAGCAGCCTACGCCCACGATGGCCAGATCCATCGCTTTTCGAACGGAGTGCTTCAGGTATGCAGAACCCTCACCCTGCTTCAGCTCCGGAATCACGATGCCGGTGACGATATCGCCCGGAAGCAGGTTCGTTTTCTTTACGCCCTTGAAGAAATCCGCGATGGCGATTTCTCTCTTCTCGGACTCATTCTGAACTTCGACCTTTGCGTTCATCGCCAGCAGAATCGGTGCAGTATCGGCGGATGGAGATGCATTACAGATATTACCAACCATCGTGCCCTTTCTTCTGATCTGTGCAGACGCTACATAATGTGCCGCATCCGCCACTGCCGGCATCTTCTCTTTCACGATGTCGGAGGTCTGAATATCAAACAGCTTCGTCAGGGCACCGATCTTCAGGCCTTCACCCTCTACAAATTCGATTCCTTCGAGCCCATCGATCCCCTTCAGGTCGATGACGGTATCCGCTGGAATCACCTTCTCCTTCAGCAGTAAGATTACGTCGGTTCCTCCGGCCATCAGCACTGCCTTCGTTCCCTTTTCCTTCGCAAGTCTGGAAGCTTCTTCGATACTTCCGGCTTTGACATAGTCAAATGCAGGTAAACTCATTCCTCGCTCCTCCTTCATTCTTATGATTTAGGAAATGTCCTTGATATCTATGACTTCATTATATGAAAATGCGGAAACGAAATTCTGTAGCACAGACTACAGAAAGACAATTTTTTCACAATAAAAAGCATGAAAGCCTGAGGTGTAAAATCACCACAGGCTTTCATGCTTCGAAATGCCACGTAATTATTTATCGATCTTTTGGTTCCTTATAAATTTGTTCATTCACGCAATACTAGCTCTGATGATCACAATGTCCCATCCGATGCCGGATAGACGATGACGACCACGCCTTCCGCTTCCGTCACGATCGTCTCTCCTCTTCTTAATTCTGCCATAAGGTGGATCGCGCGACTGCCCGACCTGTGCGCACTCACCCATGCACGTCCCTCGAGATGATCGCCGACATAGGCGATCGTGCGATAGTTCACGTTGATATTTGCCGTCACGACGTCCTGCCCGGACCAGGCGCGGCCCGCATAAATCATCAGGTTATCGAGGATGGATGCGGCGATGCCGCCATGCAGGATATGATCATAGCCGATGTATTTCTCCTGCACGGTCCATGCGCAGGCCGCGCTTCCTTTCTC
>Ga0129312_1001696_pt1 | contig 12236 bp, 12 predicted proteins | sample O827metagenome_FD_94434 | JGI IMG/M metagenome (GOLD analysis project Ga0129312, IMG submission 94434) | Orangutan group fecal microbial communities from Wisconsin, USA - O827 metagenome | ecosystem: Host-associated > Mammals > Digestive system > Large intestine > Fecal | place: USA: Wisconsin... | reverse complement strand
ATGGTTTCTGGAGCCAAAGCACATGCTGATCACAACGCCTGCACCGATCGATATCCCGTTAAAGAAATTTACCATCGTGTTGCAGATCGCTGTGGTGGCTCCCACTGCTGCCAATGCTGAGGTTCCGAGGTAATTCCCCACAACGATGCTGTCCACCGTATTGTAGAGCTGCTGAAAAAGATTTCCCAAAATCAGCGGGACTGCAAACAGGACAAGCTGCTTCCAGATCACTCCCTCTGTCATATCAATACTGTTTTTTCGACCGATCGATATTTTACCCATTGCCTTTTCGCTTCCTCCTCTGCACTTGATATCGCTGAGCTGAGATAAATTTGCTGCCAATTTTAACACTTATGCAAATAATACAAAATTTTCACAAAAAAAGCAATACGATCTCCTTCATTTCTTCTGCCGTCTTGCCTACTTTTCCGTCTTCTATTGACTATTCCATATAGCTGGCATATACTGAAGTTATACTTAATTACATTGTCAACATATACGGAGAATCTAAACATGAATATTTCAAAGATCTGCACAGTGTTCTTTAGTCCCACCGGCGGTACGAAAAAAGCTGCCGATGCACTTTCCAATGACCTATCCGGCCTTTTAAATGTACCGGCAGAAGCCATTGATCTTACCGTTCCGGGAAACAGACAGGAGACCTACTCTTTTCCTGAGGACTCTCTGGTCATACTGGCCACACCGGTCTATGCCGGAAGGATTCCGAACAAGCTTCTTCCTGACCTCCAGAAATGCGTACACGGTGCCGGAAACACTCCCGTGATCCCGGTCTGTGTTTACGGAAACCGTAATTACGATGAAGCTTTACGCGAGCTGCTCCTTCTCACCGAGGAAAACGGCTTTATCCCGGTTGCTGCCGCTGCTCTGATCAGCCAGCATGCTTTCTCTAAAGTCCTTGCAAAGGGACGCCCGGATGCTTCTGACCTGAAAAAGCTGTCCGATTTTGCAGGGGATATCGCAACGAAGCTGAAAAGCGGAGAGGCTGCTGCTATCGACTACGATCGTCAGACACCGATCGCACCATATTACACTCCCCTTAAGGCGGATCATACTCCGGCACGCTTCTTAAAAGCAAAGCCCCTTACCGACGAGCAGAAATGTGATAACTGCGGTATCTGTGTTCAGAAATGTCCGATGGGAAGTATCGACGTTTCAGATGTAAGAAATGTATCCGGCGTCTGTATCAAATGTCAGGCATGCATTAAAGGATGTCCAAAGCAAGCCAAATATTTTACCGATGAGGACTTTCTTTCCCATGTTCAGATGCTTGAAGCTACATACATGGAGCGAAAAGAGCCTGTATTTTTCCTGTAGTACCGAATCCTTCCCCTGTCCCTTTGCCTTAAAGGGTGCAGGGGATCTTTTCTTTTTCTTCTCTCCGGGAAAAAACACAGCCACAGTAATTCTGTCTGTAAAGCCTGTGTTCTTCTGACAATTCGACTGACCTGCGGTATCCGTTTTTCTTTTTAAAATCCGAGTTCAGGAAACGGACACCGTATTTCTTTCCTGCCTCCTCGCCAATGCGGTTCAATCTTTCCGCATCCTTGAGCGGGCTTATCGTCAGGGTCGTCGTAAAATAATCATATCCGCCCTCCTTCGCCAGTCTGGCTGCCTCATAAAGGCGGAGCTTAAAGCACTCAGTGCATCTTTCTCCTCCCTCGGGTTCCTTTTCAAGTCCCCTCACTGCATGATAAAACGTGTCCGGGACGTAATCTCCCTCGAAAAAACAGATCTTATTTCTTTTTTCGTCTCCCTCCTCGTTCATTTCCCGGATCAGGCGCTGCTGTTCCTTGACTCTCTCCTCGTATTCGTCCTCCGGCCATATATTGGGATTATAATAAAAAACAGTTATCTTAAAATAGCGGGACAGATACTCCAGCACATAGCTGCTGCAGGGGGCACAACAGCTGTGCAAAAACAGGGACGGCGCCGATGCTTCCTCCGACAATCCTGCCAGCAGACCATCCAGCTCCCGCTGATAATTTCTCTTATTCATAGCTACTCCTTGTCAAGCGGATATTCGCAATCCGCTTCGCTACTTACTTGATTTGGTTAAAACTGCGAAAAGGGACAGTCGGATATTCTCCCACTGTCCCTCACTTTTACAGGAAATCCCGGATACGCTTACTGCGAACCGGATTTCTAAGTTTTCTAAGTGCTTTGGCTTCGATCTGACGGATACGCTCCCTCGTAACGTTAAATTCTTTTCCAACTTCTTCAAGAGTTCTTGGATGTCCGTCCTCCAGACCAAAACGTAAAACGATGACCTGACGCTCTCTCTCCTTCAGATCCCCTAAAAGTGCGTCGATATGTTCACGCAGCATTACCGATTCCACATTTCCTTCCGGAGTTACCGCGTTGCTGTCCGCAACGAAATCTCCCAGATTGGAATCGTCCTCCTCACCGATCGGTGTTTCCAGAGAAGCAGGCTCTCTTGCGATCTGCATGATCTCCATTACCTTGTCCTCGGACATTTCAAGTGCCTCCGCCAGCTCTGTAACGGAAGGCTCGTATCCCAGTTCAAGGGTCAGCTTTCTCTGCATCTTAGACATTTTGTTGATCGTTTCAACCATATGCACCGGCACACGGATCGTGCGGGCCTGATCTGCCAGCGCTCTGGTCACTGACTGACGGATCCACCAGGTAGCATAGGTACTCAGCTTATATCCTTTTGTATAGTCAAACTTCTCAACGCCCTTGATCAGTCCTAAGTTTCCCTCCTGGACCAGATCCAAAAAGCTCATTCCGCGGCCCGTATAACGCTTTGCGATACTGACAACCAGACGAAGGTTCGCTTCGATCAGACGTTCTTTGGCAGACTCATCACCTTCTGCTTTCCTTTTTGCGAGCTTCAGCTCCTCATCTGCGGAAAGAAGGGGAACAGTACCTATTTCTTTTAAGTACATACGGACCGGATCCTCCGTTCCGATTCCCTCCAGAAGATCGATGGCATCCAGATCAATGTCGTCTTCCATTTTGTCGCCTGAGAAATCGTCATCAAGATCGTCCATAAGCAGAGGATCGTCGTCCACAAGCAATGTGTCATCGATTATCGGAATCACATCAATGTTATTGTGTTCCAGATAACTGTAAATTTCATCCATCTGCTCCGGCCCCAGATTATCGCCGACAAAAAAGTCATTGATCTCTGTCACATCAAGTGCATTCTGCTTCGACCTTCCCAGTTCAACAAGTTTTTTGAGCTTTACTAAAAATTGTTCCTTTTCCACGAGTAACGCCCTTTCAAGTGAAAAATGTGTTTGCATCCGGCATATTTTCAGACATCCCGAAAATACACCACGATGATTCATTATATACCAGCTTACTACATTTTTCAACAAGTTTTTCAATTTATTTGTCTTTATTTTTCTTTTTTATTCTTCTCTTTTTATTCTTCTCCCTGCGAAAGCTTATCTCCGCAGCGAAGGGCAATGGCTTCCGGAAGGTTTTCGATCACAACCTCCTTTACTGCACCGCCATATTCTCCGTCTAAGACCCACGGAATCTCATTTTCAGCCGTCACCTTCATCCTCGACGTCCGGAACCGGAAAACGTACTCATTTTCCTCCTCTTTAAGGAACATATAGGATACGATCTTCGACAGATCTGTCGGTGTTTTTGGTGTTTTTATAAAAAGAGCTTCAAAGGCTCCGTCATTAAATGATACATCTCTGGGAACAAGTCCCTTAAAGCCGCCGACGCTTGTTGTATTTGTCACCATTCCGTAGATAAATTCACCCTCTGCAGCGCCATTTTCCCACTCGATCTTCATTTTCTGCGATTTTAAGGAGGCCAGATGCTTTACCGATTCCAGTATATAGGCCTGATGCCCCAAAATATTTTTAATATCCTGCGGTGTCATATAGGAGACCTCGGTAAAAGCGCCAAAGGCAGCAATGTAAACAAAGTATTTTTCCTCTCCGAACCTGCCGATATCCACATGGTTTGTGGTACCGCACATCGCGGTTTGGGCCGACTGGAGCATATCTCCGGAAATCTTCAGGCTCCGGGCATAATCATTGGTGGAACCGGACGGCAGATATCCCAGCACCGGACGCTTACTGTTCTTCATCAGCCCCGAAACAACCTGATTTAAGGTTCCGTCGCCTCCGCTTACGACAAACAGCTCCGTCTTATCCCCATATTCTCTCGCGACCCGCTCTGCATCTTCGGCATTCTGTGTTACATACACGGACGGAAAATATCCGTTTTTGCAGAAGCAGTCCAGAATACCCGAAAGCTGGTTTTTGATCTGTTCCCGGCCTGATCTGGGATTAAATAGAAATATCATTGGCTTCATCGCTCACTCACTCCATATCGTTGATCCAGATACTTTTTATAAACAGAAAATGCGCTGGGAATCGGATATTTTTCCCGGATCTCCTCCCAGCTTTCTAAGATCAGCCCGTCCCCGGGCTTAACCGGAGATAATTCCCCGATCCGTACCAGATAGCTTATCATCCGCCACTCGGTATGACTGAAAATATGCTTTGCCGGCGGTGCTTCCTCGATAGTGACCTCCCTTTTGGCCCATGCCTCTGCCAGACACTGTGCCTCCTCCTTCGTGATCCGGCCCGGCACATTATAAAATTCATACATGGATGCTAAAAGCCCGTTCTCCGGGCGTTTTCTTATGGCTATTTTATCCCCGCATTCCAGCAGCAATACGGTGATCTCCTCAATTTTCCGTTCTTTTTTCGGCGCTCTGACCGGAATCACTCCTGTCAGTTCCTTTCTTCTCGCCTCACACACCGTATAAAACGGACATGATCCGCATATCGGTTCTCCCTTTGGGATACAAACCGTAGCACCCGTTTCGATCAGAGCCTGATTGATATCTCCTGACTGCCCTTCCTTTAGGATCCCGGCCACCAGCGCTTCCATCTTTCTTTTTACCGACTGTCTGCCTATATCCTCCAGACTACCCGTGACGCGTGATAACACACGCAGCACATTTCCGTCTACAGCGGGTACAGGAAGTTCAAAGGCGATGGATGCGATCGCCCCTGCCGTATAGCTTCCGATCCCCGGGAGTGCAAGGATCTGCTCAAAGCTTTTCGGAAATACTCCTCCGTATTTCTCCTCTATGATACCGGCAGCTTTTTTCAGATTTCTCGCCCTGCTGTAATACCCAAGCCCTTCCCAGTATTTTAAAAGCTCCTCCTCCGAAACTGCTGCCAGCTCAGATATATTGGGAAACCGTTCCATAAATCGGAAATAATAGGGTTTTACTGCCTCCACCCGTGTCTGCTGGAGCATGATCTCCGATATCCATATCTGATAGGGATCTTTATTTCTCCGCCACGGAAGATCCCGCCTGTTTTTTTCGTACCACGATAAAAGGGGCCCTGATGCAAGAGTAAGACGTTCCTCATCTGACAGCGTCCTGTCTTCGGAAACGAGAGTCTGGATTCCACTATACCAGTATCGGCTAGACATATCCATAGACTCCACGGACGGACACCTCTCCGGATATTACCTCTGTCTGCGTTCCGTCAGGAAGCCGGACTAAAAGCCCGCCTTTTTCATTGATTCCTTCACACACACCGCGGAATTCTCCGGAGGGATCCAGGACACAGACCTCTTTTCCGAGATTCACCAGTCCCTCATTATATTCTGCCATCAGCGCAGACATATCTTCTGTTTTCACAAAGACAGCATAGTAGGTCTCAAGCGCCTTCATGGTCTTTGCAATGATTTGGCTTCTCTGGTATTTTTTCCCTGTCTCAAGATAAAGGGATGTGGCTGTGGCACGGATCTCCTCAGCAAATTCTGTCTGGTTTACGTTGATCCCGGTTCCCGGGATCACATACTGGATCTCCATCAGCTCCGTTCCCATCTCCGTCAGTATCCCACAGATCTTTTTCCTGTTTAAGACCAGATCGTTGGGCCATTTGATCTGGGTTTCGATCCCTGTTGCCTCTAAGATCCCTTTTCTGACCGCCAGCGCCATTACGAGTGTCAGCATAGAAGCTGAGATCGGATTGATCTGCGGCCGCAAAAGAATACTCATCCAGATACCGACGCCGGGCGGTGAGATCCATGTCCTTCCTCTCCTGCCCTTTCCTCCGTCCTGTATTTCCGCAACTGCCAGAGTACCATGCGGCGCTCCGCTTTCTCCTGCCACACGGGCACGGATATTGGTAGAATCCGTCTTATCAAAATAGAGGATATTCTTACCGGCCCATTCGGTCTGGATCGAGCTCTCCAGCTCCTCTTTGGAAAGGACATCCGATGTCCCTTTTAAAATGTATCCTTTATTTCTCACCGCCTCAATTTCATAACCTTCTTCCTTGAGCTGTCCCATGACCTTCCAGACAGCCGTTCTGGAAACCCCGAACCGCTCACACAGCTCCTGTCCGGAAATATATCCGTCGGCTTCCTTCAGTAATTTAAGGATCTCTCCCTTCATCATCTACCTCCCCATACGCTGACAGCACTCATCACTGCCATGATCACAAGTCCGGCACCGCAGATCATCTGGATCGCAGCTGATACCTTCCGGCCTTTGTTCCGCATGCTTTTTTTCATCCGATACCTTCCTGTGACCAGATTTAGAACCGCTGCCAGAAAAAATATCACCGGAAAAAGTGACATATACTCCTCCGGATTGATGAATGAGATCACAGCCATGATGACCACAGCGATTCCGATCAGTATGTGCAGCATATCTAAGGCCATCGATTCGCCCTTTAATTTCCTTCTTCTATCGTTTTCTGCCATAAAACATTTCTCCTAACCTGCTGCCTTTTTCAGATCTGCAATGATGTCCTCCGCTGTATAAATATGAAAGACCTCAAGCTCCAGCTTCCGCGCGCATAATTCCAGAACAGCGCCATAAAAATCCCTATAATCCCAATCCGGCGGGAGACGGAATTTTTGAGCAAGCGCCGGAAACAGTTTTTCTGTATACAGGCGGTAGCCCGACAATTCCTCTTTTTCTTCTTTTTCCTTTGATGGTATCAGAAAAGCCCGGAACAATTCAAGTTCCGACATCAGCTTGTCAAAATAGTAGGCTTCTGAATACGGAAGATCAAAATAATACTTTCTTCCCACCAGATCATGGATAAGGCGCATTCCATCATAATAGCCCAGCGTCATGTTCCTCATGGCCCTGATTTTATCAAAGCGGAGGATACCTCCTAAGTTCCTCCGCGGTGCGATCCTGTATATATTTACATCCTCCGGGATCCGGAACATTTTCTCCCGATCCACTCCGATCCCATATATCCGTATCACGATAATATCCTTGTAGCCCTTGTCCACAAGGACGTCTACAGGCACGTTGTTGACACTGCCGCCGTCCATATAGGTCTTTCCGCCAAGCTTTTCATTCTTAAAGCCCGGAAAATATGCACTCGCCAGCAGCATGTCCTTCATGGCTCCCGGCGGTGCAGACTTTACATCAAAATTGATCTCTCTCCTGTCCGATAAGGACAGGGCTGTTGCATAAAAATCGCAGTGGGAGCTTTTGATCTTTTCCTCATCGAGAGTATCCTCGATCAGCTCCTTTAAAGGCTCAATATCGAGGCCTCTGTCCGCTACAAGCTTTTTTATCTGCTCAAGCTTTCCGTCCTCTGTGCGGAAAACGCGGGAATAATCCATATTTTTCCATATATTTTCCGCCCGTTCAAGGTCATCCATACAGATAAGCGCCCCATTCAATGCACCGACAGACGTTCCCGCAACTCCCTTTATCCGGATCCCGGATTCCTTAAGGGCCTTCCATGCTCCCACCTGATAGGCGCCTCTGGCTCCGCCGCCCTCCAGGACGATTCCGTATTCTCGATTTATATCCGGTTTCTTTCTCATTATTTCTCCACGATCTCCGCCGCACTCTTAACAAGTCCGGCAATCGACTGGATCTCGGAAGGGATGATGATCTTCGTTGCCTGACCGTCTGCCGCCTTTGCAAAAGCCTCCAGACTCTTTAAGGTGAGGACTGCCTGATCTGCACCGGCCTCCTTGATCATGCGGATACCGTCTGCATTCGCCTGCTGGATCTTTAAGATCGCCTCTGCCTGTCCCTCAGCCTCACGGATCCTCTTTTCCTTCTCTGCCTCTGCATGAAGGATGGCCGCCTGCTTATCTGCCTCAGCGTCAAGGATCGCGGACTGCTTCTTACCTTCTGCTACTAAAATTGTAGACTTCTTTTCACCCTCAGCCCTGAGGATCGCTTCACGACGCTCACGCTCTGCCTTCATCTGTTTTTCCATAGCATCCTGAATGGCGGACGGAGGAATGATATTTTTAAGTTCTACACGGTTTACCTTGATTCCCCACGGGTCTGTCGCCACATCGAGGGCAGCTCTCATTTTTGTATTTATGGTCTCTCTGGATGTAAGGGTCTGATCCAGCTCCAGATCACCGATGATATTTCTCAAGGTCGTCGCTGTCAGGTTTTCGATCGCCATGATCGGATTTTCCACACCATAGGCATAAAGCTTGGGGTCTGTGATCTGGAAGAAAACGACGGTATCGATCTTCATGGTTACGTTATCCTTGGTGATAACCGGCTGCGGAGCAAAATCAACGACCTGTTCCTTTAAGATCACCCGTTTTGCAACGCGGTCGATAAAGGGCATTTTAAAATGCACACCTACATGCCATGTTTCAAGATAGGCGCCCAGACGTTCCACCACCATAGCCTGTGCCTGCGGCACGATACGGATGCAGGAAACAGCGACGAGCAAGATCACCATCAGCAGCAAGATCAAACTAATGAATCCAATCATATTATTTTTCCTCCTTCATTACTCTCTCAACAATAAGCTTTACTCCGCGTATTTCCCGCACGATGACGGTCTCCCCGGCAGGGATCACCTGATTATCATCGAGGGCTCTGGCCGTCCATTCCTGCCCGTTTAAAACTGCGGTTCCCTCTGCCAGACTGTTATCGATCTTATTCAGCACCTTTGCCTTTTTCCCGATCAGACTGTCAGCATTTGTTTTTTCCGTGTTCTTTCCGGTAAATTTAATAAGGATCGGTCTTGTAAAAACAAGAAGCAGGAAGGAGATCAGCAAAAACAGAGTCAACTGGATCCGAATGGAAAGTCCCAAAAGAGCGGCAAAAAATGCTGCCAGCGCTCCGCCCGCAAACCAGATCGTTGTCAGTGCCATTGTGCATGCTTCGATCACGATAAGGATCGCAAATACTATCAGCCAGACAAACATCTCCATTCCTCACTCCTCCTGTCTAATAATCTTCTTACTGTAATTATATCTGTTTTATCTGTTTTCTTATGAAAGCTTTCTTCTCTGTCTTGCCGCTTCAAACATCAGGATCGAGGCGGCAATTGCGGCATTTAAGGATTCCACTTTTCCGCACATCGGTATTTTTATCCATGCATCCGCCTGATGGGCCAGTTCATCCGTCAGTCCGTTTCCTTCATTTCCGATCAGGAAGCCGGAGGCCTTTGTATAGTCCTCCGCCTCGTAATCCTTCTCTCCCTCCAGATGGGCCGCATAAAGCCGGATACCGGCTTCCTTGAGTTTATTTACCGTCTCCATAAGATTATCAGCATAAAGGAAGGGAACACGGAAGGCAGACCCCATGGTTGAGCGGATCACCTTTGGATTATAGATGTCCACCGTATCCCGGCTCATAATAAGTCCCGTGATGCCGGCTCCCTCTCCGGCCCTCAGGATCGTTCCCAGATTTCCCGGATCCTGGATATTTTCCAGTATCATCAGAAGTACGGGCCTGTCCTTTAAGCAGAGATCCTCCAGCTCATACTCATACTGCCGTACAAGAGCCAGAACCCCCTGTGGCGTCTGGGTATCCGACATGGCGGCAAACACCTGATCCGTTACCGTTTCATAATCCGGAAATCCGGACAGTATCGCATCGCTTTCCGGGTTTTTAAGAAAGCTCTCCGATACATAAAGCTTCTTTGTCCTATCCTTCGGAAGCTCTGAGATCATCCGGATCCCTTCCACAACGAACAGACCGGCTTCCTCTCGTGCCTTTGCCTTTTTCTTCAGCTCAATGACTGCCTTTACCTGATCGTTTTTCGTACTGCTTATCATCTGGAGCCCTCCGGCTTCAGTGCCTCCAACTCCTCCAGCCAGATCCGTCTTGCCGCATCGGAGGGCATTCTTAAATCTCCCCGCGGAGATACGGCTACTGAGCCGACCTTCGGGCCGTCCGGCAGACAGGAACGTTTAAACTGCTGTGCAAAGAAGCGGCGGTAGAAGATATGCAGCCATTTATAGATCGTGCTGTCCTCATAGCTTCCCGCAAAGGCGATCCGCGCCATACGATAGATCTTTGCCGGACTGTAGCCGTATCTTAAAATATAATATAAGAAGAAATCGTGGAGCTCGTAGGGGCCCACAAGATCCTCTGTTTTCTGAGATATCACTCCATCCTCCGGCGGCAAAAGCTCCGGACTTACCGGAGTATCCAGAATATCATAAAGCACTTCGGTCAATTTTCCATCCTGACAGGTATCCGCATAATAACGCACCAGATGGCGCACAAGGGTTTTCGGAACAGAGGCATTGACACCATACATGGACATGTGGTCACCGTTATAGGTTGCCCAGCCTAAAGCCAGCTCAGACATATCGCCGGTACCGATCACAAGACCGCCGTTTCCGTTAGCCAGATCCATTAATACCTGCGTCCTCTCTCTGGCCTGTGCATTTTCATACGTTACATCGTGATCGTCCATACTGTGTCCCAGGTCTCTTAAATGGACGGTGACTGCTTCTTTTATATTGATCTCACGCAGGTCAGCTCCGAGCTTTTCCGTCAGCATGCAGGCATTTCTGTAGGTACGGTCTGTCGTTCCAAAGCATGGCATTGTCACGGAAAGGATATTTTTCCTCGGAAGCTTTAACATATCGAAGGCTCTTGCCGTTACAAGGAGGGCAAGGGTGGAATCAAGACCTCCGGAGATTCCCACTACGGCATGAGTGCAGCCGATATGGGCAAGACGCTTTTTAAGGCCTAAGGCCTGAATCGTCAGGATCTCCTCGCAGCGCTCCTCTCGTTCTGCGGCATCCGACGGAACGAAGGGTGACGGATCGATGAATCTCTCCAGAGAAAGCTCTGTTTTATTAAGCGAGAAATCCATATAGTCATACCGTTCCTTCGGATTTTCAATCTGAACCGTCGTCATTTTTCTTCTCTCATTGCGGATCCTCTGAAGGTCAAGCTCCGCATAAACAACCTCATTGACAAAGCGCCTGGACTCAGCAAGCACTGTCCCGTTTTCTGCGATCATATTGTGTCCGCCAAACACCAGATCCTGTGTGGATTCGCCCTCTCCGGCATTTGCATAGATATATCCGCAGACAAGTCTTGCGGACTGACCGGAGATCAGGCTTCTTCTGTATTTATGTTTTCCTGTTGTTTCATCGCTGGCGGAGCAGTTAACGATCACCGTAGCTCCGGCTCTCGCATGGGAGATGCTTGGGGGATCCATGACCCACACATCCTCACAGATTTCCGCACCGATCACCAGCTCAGGAATATTCTGGCATCTTAAAAGAATATTACTTCCAAAGGGAACAAAACGCTCTCCCCATTCCACTACATCCGGAGTCTGGGGGCCCGGGTTAAAATGGCGGAGCTCATAAAATTCGGAATAATTCGGAATATTCTGTTTTGTATATACCGCCAGAAGCTCTCCGTCATGGATCGCGGCCGCTGTATTATAGAGCTTTCCATCCTTTTCCCACGGAAGTCCTACAAAAAACAGGATATCCTTCCCCGCACTTTTTCGGACAAGACCCTCCAGCTCCTTTTTGGCCGAATCGATCAGCACATCCTGTAAAAAAAGATCACCGCAGGTATATCCCGTTAAACAAAGCTCCGGGAACACCATGATCTTTGCTCCGCGTTTTTCTCCTTCTTCAACGATCTTCCATATTTCTCCGGCATTAAATACCGGATCAGCCACCTTAATATCAGGTGTAGCTGCCGCTACACGAATAAATCCATCTCTCATTTTATATTCCTTACCCTCCAATGTAATATCTATCATATCCATTTTTAGTTTTCTTTTTTCTATTATACACGTTTTTTAGCAAAAAGGGAAGTTTTGAATTGAGTCTCGCGCAGGAATATGATAGAATGCCAGCATCATATTATGATTTGGAGAGTGTGACATGAATGAATTTTTTTCACGAACAATACAGATCCTTGGAGAAGATGGCTTTAAGCGTCTTACCGGCGCCTCTGTTGCCGTTTTCGGTCTAGGCGGAGT
>Ga0129312_1001695_pt1 | contig 12240 bp, 10 predicted proteins | sample O827metagenome_FD_94434 | JGI IMG/M metagenome (GOLD analysis project Ga0129312, IMG submission 94434) | Orangutan group fecal microbial communities from Wisconsin, USA - O827 metagenome | ecosystem: Host-associated > Mammals > Digestive system > Large intestine > Fecal | place: USA: Wisconsin... | reverse complement strand
CAAATACCTCGTCTCTCCATTCCGGCTTCCATCCGGACAGATCGCTCATGCCGGTAAGAAGAAAGTTCTGCGGACGTTTCTTTTCCATCATCCTGAGCTTACCCGGAAAGAATTCAGGGTCAGCGAAGTCATCAATCATATGCCAGCGTTTCACGTTGTTGCGGGCATAGCAATATGTACACCCCACTGTGCAGCCGATGACGATATTCATGTTCTGAATCTGATCTTTGATACAAATACTCATGACTTCTGCCACTCCTCAAGATTCTTTCTGATACGGTCGAGGCATTCCTCAAACCGGGTAATTTCATCCTCTGAAAAACCTTTGTAGTAAATACTGCCCATCTCATCAGATACAGAATCGTACTCGCCCTTTAAGGCATGTGCTTTCTCAGTCAGAAACAGGAGTGTTTTCCTTTTGTCCGTTTCAGACTGAACACGGCTTATCAGCCCTTGATGTTCCATTCTTTCCAGCATCGTCGTAAGAGATGTTATCGCTAATCCGCATTTGACCGAGAGTGACCTGATTGAGATTCCATCCTCCTGCCACAGCACATAAAGAATGCGCCCCTGGGCTCCATTGAACGCATCAATATTCTTTTCGCTGAGAATCTTCTCAAAAATCCGGTCACCAAGTTGTTTTATTTTGGTGACAAGAAACCCGCCATTTGTTTTCATGCAAAAGCTCCTATATAGTAGTTTATAAAATCATACTATATAGGAGTTTTATTGTCAACAGTTTGTATGTCTGAATAAAGGAAAATTCCGATTTATCTCACTGCCCATCTGCCCGGTAAACCACATCAAAATACTCGCAGACGCACTTCATGCTTTCGTCAAAGTTCCTGCCGATTTCCTCACACGCTGCGGCAAACGCCTTGCGGTGGGCTTTCTTCCACGCGGCAAGGGTGCCGTCCCCCTCGGCGGCGGCACAGTCTGCCGTCACATCTTCAAACGGGACAACGTCCACCTTTGTGGTGCGGGTAATGCAGCGCGTCTGCAAAGCAGTTCCGGCGCTGCGCCCGCGTCAACCAACCACGGGCGCACCTGCTCGTGGGAGAGCAGCAGCGGCATACGGTCGTGGATGGGCGCTGCCGAGTCGTTGGGCGCGGTGGTCAGAATGAGCAAGCAGTTCACACCATTTATAGTATCATAAATGCCCGTCAAGTAAGGCGGCTGATCCGGCATTTGAAAAAAATATTTGTGCTTGGCGGCGTCCCATTCATAAAAGCCGGCAGCAGCGCTGCTTCACAGTGAGGGAATTTTTGGAAGCATCCTGAATCTATTGCATAGCAAAGAAAAATGATTGACAACTCCAATTATAATATGCTTTAATGAAGATTAACGCACTTACAATGTAATAATCTGCAATGCTTTGCAATGCTTAAAGATACTGAACTGACCCGAACAAATCTCAAGGAGATATACCATGGCAGAACGCGAACTGCGGCGGATGAACCGCATGGAATTGATAGAGATCATCTACGCGCTCAAACAGCACGAGGAGGAACTGGAACGGCAGAATGCCAAGCTTCGCCGACAGCTTGCAGACCGCACGCTGCGGCTGGAGCAGGTTGGTTCCATCGCCGAGGCCGCTTTGTCGCTGAACCGGGTATTTGAAGCCGCACAGGCTGCGGCAGATCAATATTTGGAATCGGTCAAGGCGCAGTACCCTGTGCAGGGCACCGAGTTTTCGCCCACCGCGAATAACAAAGGGGCATATTGGAAATGAAGGGAATGAGCGGAAAACGCGTTGAGATTCCCTCTATGGAGGAGATCACGCAGGAGCGCAAACGCCTGTTTTACCGCAGGCGTTACAAGCGTGTGCTGAAAAGCACCGCCTATGCGCTGGTCGTTGTGGCAGCCATTGCGGTGCTGCTGGCAACGAACCTGCTGCCGGTGCTGCAGGTGTCGGGTGACAGCATGAACCCAATCTTGCAGGATCAGGACGTTCTGGTTCTGCTGAAAACAGATACTCTGGAAAAGGGAGATCTGTGCGGCTTCTACTGGCAGAACAAGCTGCTGCTCAAGCGAATCATCGGTATCCCCGGGGATGTGATTTCGATTGACGGCAACGGCCTTGTGACGGTGAATGGCGAGGTGTTGACAGAACCGTATGTCGATGAGCCGGCTCTGGGAGAATGTGACCTCAGCTTCCCGTATCAGGTGCCGGAAAATCGCTTCTTTGTGATGGGTGACCACCGCGCGACCTCGATCGACAGCCGGAGTACGGTTGTCGGCTGTGTCGAAAAGAGTCAAATTGTGGGCAAGGTATTTCTTAGGGTATGGCCTTTATCCCGCATTTCGTGGATAGGCTGATGGAGGAATCCACATGAGAAATCAATTGGACAAGGCGATTCGGCGGGTAATGGCAGCGCGCCGTGCGGAGCACCGCCGTGCTGCCGTGCTGGTGATACTGGCACTGCTGACGATACTTTCCGTCAGCTGGCGTCTGCACCAAGTAGGCACCGCGATGACGGACGATGAATACTCCTGCGGATATGAGGAGCATGTACACAGCGATGCCTGCTATACCGAGGTCTTGACCTGCGGTTATGAAGACGGAGCATCGGAAACCCCTGCTGATTCAGCGGAGGAAGACGGCGAGGCCGCGCCGGCAGCTCACTCCCATACCGCAGACTGCTACCAAAGGGTGCTGACCTGCACCCTCCCGGAGCATACCCACACGCTGGAATGTCTGGCGGACATAACCGCAGATGTTGAGACCCCGGCAGACTGGGACGAGCAGAGCGAGGGCGTGAGCAGCGTCTGGAGCGATGCCATGACGGAAATCGCACAGAGACAGCTTGGCTACACCGAGAGCGCCAAAAACTTTACGGTGGATAAGGCGCTGGGGGAGACCCTGGAACAGGCCCATCACTACACACGCTACGGTGATTGGTACGGCAACCCTTACGGGAGCTGGGATGTGATGTTTGTCGCCTTCTGCCAGCATTATGCAGGCATACCGGAGGATGTCATCCCGCAATGCGCAAGCCTGCTTCAGCTGCGCACGGAATTGGAAAACGCACACCCTGAATACATCACCCCGGGTGGCAGTGAGGCCACACCGGGCGACATCGTACTCTATACAAATACCGCCGGTGAGGAAACGATCGGCATTGTAACCGCGTATGATGGCGCGAACCTGACCGTTGTTTCCGGCGCTGTGGACGGTGCGGTAGCGGCTGTGACGGTCGCAAAGGCCGATGTTGCCGATACCATCAGCGTGTTGGATGCGTATGGCGTGTATGCGCAGACCAGCGCATCAGACGGGCTTGAAGAATTTCCTCTGGATGCGGAAGACGATGATACACTGACCGCAGCGGCAGCAACCCCTGAGCATGACAGCGAGGGCAACCTAAAGCTGGATAATCTGCTGACAAGTACAGATATTTCCATCAAACAAGGTGATGTGTGGGAACCGCTGGAGGACGATGCACCGATTAAGGACGGCACCCCGGTTCGGGTGGAAATCACCTACAAGGTACCGGCAGGTGCATTCCCAAACGACAAAAACACCGCGACCTATACCCTGCCGGCGGGTGTCTATCCCAAGAAAGATCGGACAGGAGACATCACCGATTCAAACGATGAGATAATTGGTACCTTTACGCTTACGAAAAATTCTCCTACGGTCACATTTACATTTAATAACAATACGAACCATGAGTTCCACGGTACCTTCAAGTTTGAGACCACGATCGATTACTCTGAGACCGGTGGCGACGGCAAGATACATCTGGGCGAGAAAGTCTACACCATTCAGCCGGAGTATTCGCTGAACACGAAGAAAGAGCACACCCTTCCGGAAGACAAAAGTAAGGTAAGCTATACCATCACAGTCAATGCCCCAAATGGTACGCATAACCAGACGGTCACCATTACGGACCAGCTGGCCGCAGAGAATACCGCAAACGGCAGCTATGATACGAGCAGCATCAAAATCGATGGGAAGCCGCTCTCTGAGTATGCAGATGCCGAAATTATCTACAACGCAGACGGCAAGGGCTTTACGATCACAGGGCTGCCGCCTCTCGGATATAACCAGTCGTATAAACTGACCTATGACGTAACTGTGGCTGCCGTGACAGGCGCAGACGGTTCCGGTACGATTGTCAACACGGCCAAGGGCACAACCAGTACGCTGCAGAGCAACGAGGCCAAGGATACCGTCACCGTGCAGGAGAGCAGCATTGCCAAAGCAGGCACCTATGACGCTGCGACCCACCGCATCAACTGGGCCATCAAGGTCAAAAATCCGGGCGGTGATTTGGCAGGCTATAAGGTGACCGATACACAGGTCACACAGCTGGGCATTGTTGGGGATGTGACGCTGAAGAGGGCTGACGGAACAGTTGTAACAACCATCCCAGGCAATGATTTTCTGACCAACGGCTACACCTTCCCGGCGGGTTCCAATGCGAGCTCCTATACATTTACCTATCAAACGGCTGCACCGGACCCGGTGAATGGCACCGTTTCCGCAACCAACCAGGCAACGCTGGAAAATGGTTCGCGTTCCTATACCGCGACAGCCAATGTTTCCACCGGCGTAGGCAAAGTGGATATTCGAAAGTATCCGGGCACTGTCACGCCGCTGGAAAACGGTGACCAAAAGGTCATGTGGAATATAACCGGAACGGTTCCCGCGGGCGTTAACAGTTTCAAAATCGTGGATAACATCCGCGAACCGCTGTACGGCGTCAAAACCCAGCTGGAAACCGCCATTCGAAACAATCTGCTCTTGACGATGGAAGGCGGAACAACGCTGACATGGGCGCAAGCGGTAGATGCAGGCATACAGATTCAGCTGTCCCTTTTTTCCAACGGTTCGAATGACTGGCACGATCCCGACAACGGCAGTTTGGTTTCCGATGATGCAACCGCGGTGCATCGCATCAGGCTGCAGTTTAGCCGGCCGGACGGCGAGAAGCTGCACATTTTGAGATGCACCATCAGCGACATTCCAACGGTGGCAAAAACGTCTGATATGGCGAACAATACCACGAGGCATTTTGTGAACCGTGCAGAGATTTACTCGGATAACGCCGGGAGCGAGGGCTGGAGAGGAACTTACGATTATACAAAGATCGGTTCTATCACCAAGGAAACATCTGACAAGAGCGACGATGGGTACAAGCAGAACAACAGCACTACCTATGCCAAAAACAAGGTCATCTGGTATCGCATCAAACTGAATCTGGGCAGCGGTGATGTAGACAAGACCCAAACGCTGACGGTGGTAGATAAGATCCCGGACGGCATGAAGCTGGCTACGGACAAAAATTCTCTTAGCGGCTATAGGATTGCGGCGGATCTGGATGCAAATTCCAAAAATAAGTACACGGGAAGCATCAAAAAGCTTGGCGAAAACCAATACGGCCTAAAACCTTTCTGGACTATTGATACTTCTGTTCCGGGGCAGTTGACCATTCAGGTTTTACCGGACACATTGAAAAAACTGATCGTCCAAAACAAAACAACGGATCATTATGTGGAAATCCGTTATGCGCTCCAGCTGGATGATGCGGCAGCCTGGAACGAGCGTACTCTCGAGAAAAAAACCTATACGAATGCTGCCACATGGGACGGTGCATCCACATCGTCCGGCATGACCATCACGCGCCCGAAAAAGGAGCTTCTGGAAAAGACCGGCAATTATGATGCAAAAACCCATCAAGCCAATTACACCCTTTGCATCAACCCCCGCGCAGAGGATCTCGCACCGGGCAGTGACACGCTCGAGCTTACGGACACGATGGAAAGCACGTACTTCGGCAAAACCGGCATGGAGCTGATGCTGGATTCGATCAAGGTATATGAATACATCCTGCAGGACGGCGACTGGGTAAAGGGCAACGAAGTCAAAGACAGCGTTCGCGTTGAAAAGGTTGAAGAAACCGCATCGACACGGAAGTACAAGTTCATTCTGCCGGACGAGAAAGCCCTGGTACTGGAGTACTCTTATAAAATGAATCCGGGTAATCTCGCAAACAACATGAAGGTGACCAATACGGCTGCGCTGGCGGGAGGGAAACCTGTAGGCAGTAATGTCCCTGTGAAAAACGACAGTGCATCGGCAACTGTACACAATACCGTTCTGACTGTTGCCAAGACGGATTCTGCTACAAACTTAGCCATCACGGCAAGCCCGGCAACCTTTGCGATATACCACTATAATAAAATCAGCCAAGTGTGGGATTTTATTAGGACGGAGAATACAGGTTCGAACGGCAGCTTTGACCTGATATTTGCGCAATCCCCTGCAGAAGGCAGCTCGCATCTGGCCACCGGGAACCTGTATAAGCTTGTGGAAACAAAGGCCCCGGAAGACTATGCACCGGATGGAACCCCGCACTATTTTATCTGGAACAACAACGCAACGGATGATGACAAAAAAGCAGATGCGCTTACAGCTGCAACCGGAACGACTGTCCTGGAGGGGGTTACCACTGCAAACGTCAGCTTTTTGGGCGTGAACGGAGACCGCGCCACAATGGCCATCCCCAACAAGCAAAACTGCCTGACCCTGCGCAAAATCTGGTATGGCATCGGGAACGACACGATAGAAGCACCGGTGAAAGAAATCCAGGTGCAGCTGTACCGTTACAAGGATGGAGAAGACAAGGCGCACGCGGAGACGGTCGGAGCGCCGGTCACCTTGACAAAAGCTGACGGCTGGACCAAGAAAATTTCTTCCTTGAAGAGCGGTTATCACTACTATGTAGAAGAGTTAGGAACAGACAGTGGCGCGCTTGTCTTCTATGAAGTAAAGTACAGTGAAAGCAACGCCACCGGTGTCACCGGCGGCGGCACCATTACCATCACGAACAAGCAAAAGCCCAGCTATGAGCTGCCCGCCACTGGCGCGGCCGGCACACCCCCGTATACAGCAGCAGGCGCCCTGATCATGGGCATCGCGCTGATGTTAAAATATCTTATCAACAAACGCAGCCATTTGAGGGGGGGTGATAATTAGAAATAACCCCTCCACCGATGTGGACAACGCAGACCAACCTATTTGAGCAAGGAGACATAAAACCAATGAAGTACATGAAAAAATTCATGGCACTGCTTGCAGCGCTGACGCTCGCGCTGACCATGGCCGTCCCAGCGTTTGCAGAAACGACAACGCCAAAAACATATACAATCACAATCAATAATGGCACCGGCACCTATGCAGCATATCAGATTTTCAAGGGTGACCTGCATGAGAAAACGCTGTCCAACATTGAGTGGGGCGATAATGTTACAGATGAGGGTCGGACGAAGCTTGGTAATGCAGCCGACAAGGCGAAGACAATCACAACAGAAGCAGATGCCAAAGCTTTTGCGGTTGAAGTTGCAAAGTATTTGACCGGCCCTGCTGCAGGTGAAGGCACGGATTCAATTACAGTTTCGGGCCCCGGTTATTATCTGATCAAGAACACTTCCGTAGGAGAAGGCGAAGTTTTTACTGACTATATCCTGCGGGTCGTTGGGGATGTCAAAGTCAATCCAAAGAGCGGCAAGCCAACGCTGGATAAACAGATCAAACACAATGAAACAGGTGTATGGGGGGTTGTCGGCGATAACCAGATCGGTGACACCGTTGAGTTCCGCACGACCACGACTGTTCCGGTTGTGAGCGGGTATACCAAATACACGTATGTAATCCACGATGAAATGTCCGCAGGGCTGACATCGAATGTCCGCAGCAACGCTGATGTGACAATCAAGGTAAATGATGAAGATGCAAAAGTATTGGATAAAACCTATTATACTGTGACGGTTGACACAGCAAATAAGAATAAGTTCACAGTTACAATCGATGTGCTGCAAGCCATTAAGGATGAAAAAATGGCTGCGGGAGATACACTGTATACATACTATACAGGTATTCTCAACGAAAATGCCAAGGTCTATAATGACGGTAAACAGGACAATAAAGCATATCTGGAGTACAGCAACAACCCGCATGGTACGACCACAAATCAGACCCCGGTGAAGGTCGTGTATGACTGGACCTTTAAGATGGGAGTCAAGAAAGTCGATGGTGCAGATGGCACTACATTGTCTGAGGCGAAATTTGTTCTCAGCAAGAAAAAAGATCTTGATTTGGGTGCGATTGATGCCGATGGACAACCGCACAATACTGAAAACTTGATTAGCCTTATCAAAAACAGCGACAGTTCCTACACAGTTGCTCCGGCTGGTTACACCGGTTCTGTGGTGAATGTTATGACGGCGGGCGATATCACCATTAATGGTCTGGATGACGCCACAGTGTATTATCTTTATGAAACAAAAGCACCCGCGGGCTATAACCGCCTGACTGCTGCGGTAAGGTTCGAAATCACCGCCACTTATAGTGATACCGGTGATAATTGCACAAGTGTCACCGCAACGGTAAACAATGACCCACAACCGAGTGTAAGCGTTGACGTAAGAAACAATAAAGGTTCTACCCTGCCCTCCACCGGCGGCATCGGCACTACCATTTTCTATGTGATCGGCGGCGGGCTGATGGCCGTGGCTGCCGTTCTGCTGGTCACCAAAAAGCGGATGAATAACAAGTAAAGGCGCATTTGCCGTCATATACCAATCCTTATAACATTAGGGAGTAGCCCATGAGAAAGAACCTCAGCACAATTATTTTAATATTGATCTTCCTCGTGGGTCTATCCGTGATGTTATATCCCTCCGTCAGCGACGCTGTCAACCGGAAGCATCAGTCCCGCGCAGTGGCTGACTATGCCGAGAAGGTAGAACAGCTGTCAGATGCGGATTATCAGACCTATTTCGATGCTGCCGATGCGTACAACCGGCAGCTGAACACCACCCCCAATGCCTTTTATAAACCGGATCTGGTCGGCGGCTATGCGCAGACGCTCGACATCTCCGGCACGGGCATTATGGGGTATATCACGATCCCAAAAATCAGCGTTAAGCTGCCCATATATCACGGCACCGATGAGGGCGTGCTGCAGGTGGCGGCAGGCCATCTGGAAGGCAGCAGCCTGCCCGTGGGCGGTGCCGGGACCCATGCGGTCATATCAGCGCACCGCGGCCTGCCCAGCGCAAAGCTGTTCACCAATCTGGACGAGCTAGAGGTGGGCGACCGCTTTACCATCACGGTGTTGGATCGGGTGCTGACCTATGAGGTCGATCAAATCTCCATTGTGCTGCCTACCGAGACCGACCAGCTGCTTCCCACCGAGGGGATGGATTATGTCACCCTGATGACCTGCACCCCCTACGGCGTCAACACGCACCGCCTATTGGTGCGCGGCAAGCGGGTCGAAACTACGGAAAGCCAAAAGCATATCCGTGTGGCGGCAGATGTATTCCGCATTGAACCCATCATCGTGGCCACGATTTTGGCCATCCCGATGCTGCTTGCGGCACTGGTCGGTGTGCTGGTTGCCCCACATCTGCGCAAGCGCAGCAAGAGAAGGAGGAAATAACATCATGAAAAGCATCCGTGATCGGTTGGCAGTGCTGCTTATGCTGTGCCTGCTGGTGTGGGGCGCTGTTCCGGTTCTTGCCGCAGAAACGGTTGATGAAACGCGCATCGGCTCCATCAAGGTATTGCTCTGCGATACCGAAACCGCAGCACCGCTGCAGGGCGGTGAGCTGACGCTGTACCGTGTGGCGAGTGTCTCTAAAAACGGCGCAGATATGAGCTTTACCTATACAAACGGTTTCGAGAATTGCGGAATCGCGCTGGACAATGTATCCGAAAGCGCACTGGCGAGCCGATTGGCAGAAAAGGTGACACAAAATGCACAGGCAGTCACCAAGACCGTCAACGACAGCGGAATCGCCGTGTTTGGTGATCTGAAGGTCGGGCTTTACCTTATTGTGCAGAAGCAGGCAGCCGAAGGGTATGACGCCATACAGCCTTTTCTTGTGACGGTTCCAATCATGGAAAACGGGCAGTATGTCTACGATGTGGACGCCCACCCCAAAGCGGGTACTGCAAGCCGGAAACCAACGCAGACGCCGCCCACGCAGGAAGTGCTTTCTGCACTGCCGCAGACCGGACAGTTGAATTGGCCAGTCCCCGTGCTGGCGGTGACGGGCGCTGTACTGGTGGCGGCAGGCGTCGTACTCAAAAAGCGAAGTGGTCAGAATGAGAAATAAGCTGGGGAACGCCCTGATTGCGCTTGGGGTTCTGGCATTGCTGGCAGCTGTGCTGCTTATGGGCTACAACCAGTGGGACAGTACCCGCGCAGAAAAAGCAGCCGACCGTGTGCTGACCCAGCTGGAGGAATCGATCGCAGAGCCACGCATCATCTATCCCGGTGATGCAGCAGCGGACACGGAGACCATTGACGGCTACGACTATATTGGGTATCTCTCTATTCCGTCCATCGGGCTGGCGCTGCCCGTGATGCAGCAGTGGAGCTATCCGGGGCTAAAGATCGCGCCGGGGCGGTATTCCGGCGCGCTGCATACAGATGACTTGGTAATCGCGGGACATAACTATGCGCGTCACTTCAGACCTCTGGAGCATCTTACGGTGGGGACAGAAGTGCTTTTTGTTGACATGAATGACAACATATGGCATTATGCGGTCTCGGATACAGAGGTTCTGCAGCCAACCCAAATCGAGGAGATGGCGGTCAAAACGCCCGATAGCAATTGGGATCTGACATTGTTTACCTGTACCACGACCGGTCAGGCACGATATGCGCTGCGCTGCGTCCGCACAGACGAGTGAGCATGATTCATAGTCATCACGTTCAAAAAGCAAAAATACTTCCGCATTGGAAAGCGGTATCGTAAGGAATGAATTTCAAAATTTCCTCAAAAGACCATTAAACTACAAGAACAGCCACAGCAGTGCAAGCTGCTGTGGCTGTTCGCTGTCTTATGAACACCGACCATTGACTCGGGGCGTTGTTGTGTATGAGCGCGATTGTATCCGAACAAGATCAAACAGGGAAATGGGCGGACCGGTGTGCCGTAAGCCGAGGCCTATTCTGCGGGAACTTTGGCCGCAAGCAACTTAGGCGAGGCTTTATAGGCAGCTCAGCCCAGATCGTCAATGCTTTCCAGCTGGGTAACCGTCATGGGATTCGTTCCGTCGCTGACGCACTGTACCAGCCCCCGGCTGGTCAGGTAAACCTGCGCGCCGACCGCATTCAGGGCGGACATCACGTCACTGTCCGGCCCCTCGCTGTCGCAGGTGATCACGGCGTACTGCGGGCTGGCGGCGCGGAAAAACACCCCGCTGTTCGTCTCGGCGCGGCCATGGTGAGGTACCTTCAAAAAGGTGCAGTTCACGCTGGTCTGGGCCATCAGCTCATCCAGCCGAATCTGCTCGGCGTCGCCGGGGAACAGGAAGCTGTCAATGCCATGCTGGACCATGATCGCCAGAGAATAGTCGTTGTCGTCCTCATAGCTGGAGCGCAGGGGCGGGTAGACCGATACATCACTGCCGCCTAGCTGGAAGGTGAGCGGGTCGGTGAAGGTCTCCAGCACCAGCCCGGCCTCGCGGGCAGCCTCGGCAAACTGCTCATACTGCTTGGAGTCCTCCTGGTAATTCGGGGTGAGCAGCCGGTCCACCTCCAGATCTTCCAGCACATGGTCGGCCCCGCCCACATGGTCCTTGTCAAAATGGGTGAGCACCAGCGCTTCCAGATGGGAGACGCCCTGCTTTTCCAGCAGTTCCAGCAGCTCGTCCGAGGATTTTTCATAGCCGGCGTCGATCAGCATGGCGTGTTCGCCGGATTGCAGCAGAATGGCGTCGGCCTTGCCCAGGTCGGCCACCGTTACGGTGAGCGCATCCAGATCGTTGTCAGAAAGGCGGTTGGTGTCCGGTGTGCGGCTGTCCAGATAAAGGGGGATGAGGATCAATCCCACACAAAAAACAATGCAGATGTTGCGCAAAAGACGCTTCATGAACGGGTACCTCGTAGTTGCAGGGGCAGGGGCTGCCCTCGGTTCAAAATCAGGGAGGCGGCCGCTTTGCAGACGCCTGCGCGGCCGGAATGTTTTATTTATTATACAGGATTTTTACAAAAAAGACAGGGGGAAATCCTGCGATTTGCCCCGAAATTCGGCCAAAGCGGCCACCGCGTAAAATCCGGGCAACAGAAAACGCCCTGTTCCGAAGAACAAGGCGTTTATTCTGGCTGCTCCTGTCAGGCTCGAACTGACGACATCGTGATTAACAGTCACGCGCTCTACCGACTGAGCTAAGGAGCATCATGGTGACCCGTACCGGAATCGAACCGATGTTAACGGCGT
>Ga0129312_1001693_pt1 | contig 12255 bp, 11 predicted proteins | sample O827metagenome_FD_94434 | JGI IMG/M metagenome (GOLD analysis project Ga0129312, IMG submission 94434) | Orangutan group fecal microbial communities from Wisconsin, USA - O827 metagenome | ecosystem: Host-associated > Mammals > Digestive system > Large intestine > Fecal | place: USA: Wisconsin... | reverse complement strand
ATTTGAACCTCCGACCCCACGCTTAGGAGGCGTGTGCTCTATCCAGCTGAGCTATATGGACGTGTCTGATATATGATTATAGCCCGATCAAAGTCGAACTGCAATCCCTTATTTAGTTTTTTTGAGGTGACCGTTGTAACGCAACCTTAGGAGGCGATCGCTCTATCCTACTGAGCTACGAGAACATACATATTAATAAACCTAAATTAAACATAAATATATTATTGTTTTTTTAGTATTTAGTCAAGATGTTTGAACAAAATAATTGTGTAACTTGATTTAAAAGTCGAATTGTGATAGAGTGTAATATATTTATTGACAGCACGGGAGGTTGTGTTATGTGTGGTTTTGTCGGATTTACAGGTCACCTTGTAGGCGGCGATGAAATCCTTAAAAATATGATGGATACCATTATCCACAGAGGTCCGGACAGTGCCGGAACTCATATTGATTCAGATGTTTCTCTCGGTTTCAGAAGGCTCAGTATAATCGACCTTGATTCGGGTACTCAGCCCATGTACAACGAAACAAACGATATAGTTATTGTATTTAACGGCGAAATATATAATTACCAGGAATTGAAGAAGGACCTTATCGAAAAGGGCCATGTATTCAGAAACAATTCCGATACGGAAACACTTATCCACAGCTACGAAGAGTACGGCGAAGCAATGCTTGACCGCTTAAGAGGAATGTTCGCCTTTGTAATATGGGACGGAAAGAAGAAAAAGCTCTTTGCGGCAAGAGATTTCTTCGGAATCAAGCCCTTTTATTATGCCATTGTTGACGGACAGCTTGTTTTTGCATCGGAAATCAAAAGTATTCTCGAATATACACCCTATAAAAAGGAAATAAATCCTCTTGCACTTGAAAACTATCTTACATTCCAGTATTCGGTACTTCCGGAAACCTTCTTTAAGGGTATTTACAAGCTTATGCCTTCGCACTGTCTTACATTCGAAAACGGCGAGCTTACAATAAGACGCTACTGGGAGCCGGTATTTGAGCCGGACGAAAACGTAACTCTCGAGGAGCTTACGGACAAAATCGACGATGCAATGCAGGCATCAATCAAACGCCACAAAATAAGCGATGTTGAAGTTGGCTCATTTCTTTCAAGCGGCGTTGACTCAAGCTATGTTGCCGCATGCTTTAAGGGCGACAAGACCTTCACAGTCGGCTTTGACTATGCCAAGTACAACGAAATTGACTATGCCAAGTCATTATCCGAAAAAATAAAAATCGACAATTACAGCAAGCTTATTTCCACCGATGAATACTGGGACATCATTCCTACCGTTCAGTATCACATGGACGAGCCCCTTGCCGATCCTTCCGCAATAGCACTTTATTTTGTAAGCCAGACTGCGGCAAAGCACGTTAAGGTTTCTCTTTCGGGAGAAGGTGCGGACGAATTCTTCGGCGGCTACAACATATACAGAGAGCCGTTTTCATTAAGACCGATTACAAGACTTCCGAAGGGCTTAAGAAAGGCTTTAGGTGCCTGTGCGGCTGCTATCCCCTTCAAAATCAAGGGCAAAAACTACCTTATAAGAGGCAGCAAGGACGTAGAGGAAAGATTTATCGGAAACGCCTTTCTTTTCAACGAGAAGGAAAGAGAAAAGCTGCTTAAAAATCCTACGGGTAAATACAATCACACAGAACTTACAAAGCCATACTATGACAAGGTTAAGAATCTTGACGATACAACAAAAATGCAGTACATCGACATTCATTTCTGGCTTATAGGCGATATTCTTCTCAAGGCAGACAAGATGAGCATGGCTCATTCGCTTGAGGTTCGAGTTCCTTTCCTTGACAGAGATGTATTTGAGGTTGCAAGAAAAGTGCCTCTCAAATATAAGGTTACAAAGGAAAACACCAAGTTTGCAATGCGTCGGGCTGCACACAGATACCTTCCGGACATGGTTGCCGAAAAGAAAAAGCTCGGCTTCCCTGTTCCCATCAGAATATGGTTAAAAGAGGACAAGTATTACAACACCGTAAAGGACGCCTTTACATCACCGGCGGCGGCGGAATTCTTCAATGTAGACGAAATCGTCAAGCTGCTTGACGACCACAGAAACGGCAAAAACGACAACAGCCGTAAAATCTGGGCAATATATATGTTCCTTGTATGGTACAAGAGATATTTTGAAACAGAAAAAGCGGCAGCTTAATTTAATATCAGACAGAGAAAGGCCCTGTACCGAATATTCGGCACAGAGCCTTTTTAGCTATTAGCTATCTGTTGCAGTTGCAGTTATTTTTATTCATAAAGCCCGGCTTTTTAACCTCAAATGTCCTTGTTTCGTTCATATAGTCGGTAACAATTCCAAGACATTCGCCGAATCTCTGGAAATGCACGATTTCCCTTTCCCGTAAAAATCTGAGCGGATCGAGGACGTCTGGATCCTCGCATAAATCAATCAGATATTCATATGTTGAGCGTGCTTTTTGCTCTGCTGCGATGGTGTAAGGAAAGCATTGTTTTTATTTAAAATAAACTATTCTTATCTGTTTATCGGTGCTCCGCAATTAGGGCAGAACTTTCCGCCTTCAAGCTTTTTGCCACATTGTGAACAGAATTTTATTTTGTTTTTTTGTTCTTCCTTCGGGTTCTCTTTCACTTTCTCTGTTGGCTGAACCTGCTGAACGGGAACCATTATACCGGCATCCTTTTGTACAGGCTTTTCTATATCGGTATTTTCCTGTACAGACTGCTCTTCACTTATATTGTTTTGTACTGGTATATTCATTTCTTTACTTGCATTCTCCTGCACAGCTGCTTCTTTGGTATGCTGTACCTCATTTTCCAGCTTAACCTCACTTATCCTATTTACCGGATTATTGTTTGTATGTACTTCATTAATATATGTATCATCAGTCTGATATGCTAAGCCTTCCACACCGATATATTCAGCCTTTCCAAAACCGAGTATTAACAGAAATATGGGTGAAAGGAAAATCAAGCCAACACCAAAGCCTGTGCTCTTTCCAAACTCTTTTGCCAGTCTGAGCATCGTTTTAACAGACAAAATTATATTGTAAATAGGAATTAAAAGCATTAAAAACTTAATACCTTTTCCCCATACAATGTCAAATAGTACATACATATTATAAAACGGAATCAACGCTGCCCAGCCATGTCTGCCGGCTTTCTTAAAAATCTTCCATAGCGCTATGCACAATACCGCAAAAATTACAATGTATTGAGCCATTGAAGCTATTAACGCACCATATCCATATCCGTAATCGTAATAATCATACATATAAACCTCTTCCTTTCGTGTCCAACCTTTTACATTTTATTTTCAAAATATTTATCTAATCCGTTTGCAATGCCGCAAACAATTTTTTCCTGGTATGCTTCGTCAGCCATCAGTATATCCTCCTCGGGATTTGTCATATATCCCATCTCGACTATCGTTGTCGGAACCCTGCACCAGTTAATGCCGCTCATTGTGTCCGTTTCCCATACATATTGTTTTTTTGCTCCAGTTTCATCGGTTAGACTGTCCAATATATCTTCCGAAAGTGCCTTACTTTCTTCATATAAATCTCCATTATATGGGTTATCAGCTGTCTGACATATTGTCATTGAACCGTTTACAGATGAATTTTCGGAGCCATTAGCATGTATTCTCACAAAAGCATCCGCATCTGCGTTATTGGCTATATCGGCTCTTTCCGCATTACTTATGTCAACGTCATTTTCTGTTCTTGTCATAATAACATCATAGCCTCTTGACTTAAGCTCCCTTTGCAGTTTAACCGCAATAATAAGGTCAAGCTCATATTCATGCAGACCGCTTTTTACGCCGCTTGTGCCTCCGGTAACCTTTGCCTTCGTTTCTGTCGCACCCGGACCGACAGCTTCCTGCTCTGAATTGCCCTTGGACTGATGTCCCGGATCAATTACCACAAGATAACCGTTCTTTTTTTCCGTTTTGTCCGTAGCATTCAATTCATCCTTTTCTACCTTCGCTTTTATAATTTTCCTTTTTTCTTTTTTCTTTTTGCAAACCACACCTTCCGTCACTTTTTCTGCTGCTTCTCCAATATATTCTTCAGCGTCGGCCTTTTGTTTTTTATTACACCCGGAAAGCATAAAAACACAAATTGATAAAAACACTAAAGCATATTTTCCTACGGTTTTCATACTTATCTGTACCCCATACTCTTTTCATACTCAACAATCAAGTCCCTGTTAGCAATTTCTACGGAATTTAACATACTGTCCTTGAAATCCTCCGGAGCGATCGACGGTATATACCAGCTGCATGCATCAAAGTATGCCTGAAGCTGTTCATCTTTAAACATTCTTCCGTGACGGGCATATATTTCATTTCTGGCTATTTTTAACTCATTCTGTGATAAGCCATATAAATCAGATTCTTCCAGATACACAGTGTCACTGAACGGAAGTACATATTCAGAATAATCACTGTAATAGTCCATATCATCGTAAGAGTCAGCATCGGTAAACCAAAATGTTTCAGCGACATAAACTTCACCATTAAGATCAAACCATGGAGTTGCTTCAACCTCAATATCACTTACGGTATCATCAAGATAAAACGCTTCTTCAATCACAACCGAAACGCCTGGCTTAATATCACGGGAACGCAAATCATCATCTTCATCATAAAAAATCGGCTTTTCCAATTCTATACCATTCTGATACGCAGATACGCTGACATTATAAAGTGCACTCTGGTTGGTATTCTCGGTATTTGTCCATCTATAAGAAACAACAAAAATAGGTCTATCCATATATTCCGCTGTCCATGCGTTTAAAATCTCAACAGGCGAATTCTCACTGTATTCCAGGTATGTTTCCGGTTCGGAATAGCTGTTATTGCTTTCCTGTCTGTATTCCTCTGCCAGCCTTTCCAATTCCTCCTCATATTTCTTCCGTCGTACCGCCCTGACTGCAAAAGAAATAACCAATATTGAAACAATCGCTAAAATTACTATTGCCGCAACGGGAAATTTATTTTTCTTTTTCGGTTGTTCATAACCCGAAGTATTGTAATTCGGTATATACTTATTTTCCGCAGTGGTTTTTATGGCTTTTGGCAACGTCAAATCCGCACCACAGTAGACACAGAATTTACTTCCTTCTTCAAGTTCATTTCCGCACTCGGGACAACACAGCGGCGAATTTATTTTTTCACCGCATTCGGTACAAAAAACTGCATCATCTGCCAGCCTTGCTCCGCATTTTTTACAAACCATATCTATTCACCCCTTAAAAGTTAAATATATAAATACCATAAAATCCACAGTAATATTTTCAGATACAGCTGCCCCAGTGCATATCCGCAAAGCAGTCCCGTTATAAAACGGCGGATATTATTTGACTCATAAATTTTCATATATTGCAAAAACCAGTCAAAAAACATAACAAACAAAAAAAAATTTGACCATGCTCTCGGAAGGTGATATGCAAAAAAGGTTATCATTCCAGAAAGCTGTCCAACCGTAACTCCTGTACAACGGGCACAAACAGGGAATTGGTATCCATGATAAAAAAAGCTTCGTTCGGGCTTTTGATGGCAGCCTGCACAATGTCCGATTTTCATAAGCTTTGAATAAATTCTTTTATCCAATGGTATTTATCCCCCAAAGCAAACCTAATGTTATGCTGCCAGCACAGATAGCCGAGTATTTCAGCCAAAACAAATGGCTTTCATCATATGTCAGCAAATCATTCAGTTTTCTGCCCGTTCTATCCTCAAATGATTTCACAATAGAAATCCATAGTCCGACAATAATCAAAACCAAAATAGCATCAAACCAAAAATCTCCCGGCTCTTCAATTCCATGTCCAATACATGATCCTATTAAAAGAGTATAAAGTGCCGCCATCCACATAGAAACATTGGCTCTTTCCAATGCTGATTGCTTTGACATAAACTCTTTTCCACACCTTTGGCATATCCACCATGTTTCATTACGTGTTTTTGTTTTTACGGAACTTCCGCAGGCTCCGCATAACAATCCGACAGGTCCCAACAAAATATAACCGCAGCAGCCGTCGCAAATGTCATAGAATTTTCCTGTAACCTTTACATTTGTTTTTACAACTGGGTGACAAAATTCACTTCCGGCAGAACATTGTGGACACGAAACACCAAATATCATTGATGTATTGGATATTTCCGTTTTCTGTACTTTGTTATTTTCGACATCGCTTAAAGCGATTTCATCTTTAATTTTTTTGCCACATTTCTTACAAAACACAGCTTCATCCGGATTTTTCTCTCCGCAAAATTTGCAAAACATATTTTCCCTCTTCATCCGCATTTATGTAATGTTGTAAGATAACTATTTTTATTATCTTATAACATATTTTATCGTTAATTCATATATTTTACAATATTAATACTTAACAAAAACTGGGGAGGTGCGTCATGGAAAAACAGCAATTAATCGAAATCGGACAACGCTTACGTCAACGCCGTCAGGAACTTGGGCTTACAAGAGAAAAAATGTCCGAGCTTGCAGACATAGGCTCCGGCTATTACGGCCAGCTTGAAATTGGCACATCACAGATGTCTATTGATACGCTTATAAAGCTTTCCCGTTCAATGCACCTTCCGATGGAATATATTCTTTTCGGTAGCGGATATGAAGCAGGTGACTCATCTGCGGTTATCAGTCTGCTTAACAGTTGCACGCCGAGAGAACTGGCTTTAGCCGAAGATATATTAAAATTATTTTTGATGAAAAACAATTAAAGGCTTTTTAAATGTATTTTATCAGACTTACATGCCGATAATATGAATCAGTATAAACCAGACGATAATATACCAGACTATTTTATTTTTGACAGAAAAAAACATAACATTTACACCGATAATTCTCATAAATATTTTGTAGCAAAGATTCACAAGTATAACCGAAAGAATAGCTGAAATCATTATATTTACCTCCAAAAAAGTTTTATTATGACTATTATAAATATTTTTTAATTTAAAAAAGTACACTCACAGTACACTTTTTTGAGTCATGCTTGTGCTATACTTATTTGCGGAGGTGGAATATTTATGAAAAATACAGATGAGCTGTTAAATGAAATAAAAAACACAAAAAATATTTTGGATTACATAGAACGAAATAAACAGGATATGCAGTTAAACACTCTTACGGAGTGCCTAAACAATTTACTTATAAAAAAGAACGTCAGCATTGCAAATGTAGTAAAAAAGTCAAATCTTAACAAATCTTATGTTTATCAGATTTTCCGAGGAAAGAAATATCCTTCCCGTGACAAGGTTATTGCTCTGGCCTTCGGGCTTGAGTTAAATGCCGACGAAACCCAGAGCCTTTTAAAACAGGCCGGCTTTCGTGAGCTATATCCCCGTGATGTGCGTGATGCACTTCTGCTTTTTGCCATAAACCAGAAAATGTCTATCATCGATGCAAACGAAATACTTTATGATCATGAAATTGAAGTATTGGAATAAATAAAGGTACCGGTCATTCTTAAACCGGTACCTTTTTAGTTAAAGCCAAATATTAAAAAATCGGTGTATCAAAAATATCAAGCTCATACAAATATAAAACCGCAGGTGCATAGGGCTGACATTTATCCGGAGTAATCAGTTCGACCGTTCCGCTCTCATCAATATAGCAAAGGCCCTCAAAGGAGCGATAATGTAACTCGCCTGTTTCAACTTTATATTCTGTCGAAAATGCACCAAAAAGCGGGCTTCCATCCCTGCTATATCCTGTGGAAATAAAGCTATCCAGTGGATATTTTTCCTTTAAAGCCGTATATACCTCAACGGCATTTCCGTTAAATACCAGCAGTCTAACGTCCGAGCTTTTGATTGCATCCATATCAGCAGTATCAAAAATCAAATCTCGCCGGGAGCTTAAAACTATGTTCATCGCTTCCTTCATATCCGTATCAGTTGTATATCCCCAAAGCATAAATGCCGAAAATGCCGAAAAACAGACAATAACTGCCGGATACAGCACCCTTCGGCGAAGCTGTCCGAGCCGGATTGCCCATTCTATCTGCAATACATGCCGGTATCGTTTTTTCGGCTCTATTTCCGTACATTTTTTCAATATACGCTTCCATCTCGGCTTTTTTGCTTTTTCTCCGAGCAGCTTACGGAAGGTTATGCCAAGGGCATATATATCCGCACGCTCATCTGTCTGTGCAAAGCCATATTGCTCAGGCGGTGCATAGCCTCTTGTGCCAAGCAGCCGTGTATCACTTTCCGCCTCTTCTTTTTCCTCTCTTGCCGCATCGAAGTCTATAAGACGTATATGTCCATCACTGCCGAGAAGTATATTTGACGGCTTAATATCCCTATGGATAATATTATTTTTATGCAAAAACTTCAAAACATCGCAAAGCTCAAAAAGCCATTTTTTTATCTGCTTTTCGGTTGCGGAAACCGTACCTATTGACGAGCCGTTGATATATTCCTCAAATACTATGGTTTCGTCCTCCGTATACTTAACCTCATAAAGCTTTGGCAGATACGGATGCGACAAAGCCTTCAACCTCTCATAAATCGCACATCTTCCCTGCAAGTGTTTTTCCACCGCCATACGATGCTTTTCGGAATCATACACAAGGTATACCTTTCCTGTTTTCAGTTCTTCCAGTCGTTCCATTGCCATACTCCCTGCCCTTCGGTTACATCAAACATTATCAGTATAGCAATTAATGTCAACAAATACAAGCAAACACATTTAAGGGAAATATTTTATACCATAAATGAATACATTTATATTACGAAGGGAGCAATGTCTATGAACAACGCCCAATGCCAAAGCATATTTAAAGGCGGTACTGAACACACCGACAGCAAAGCGGTAACGGAAATATGGATAAAGCTAATCAGCCGTCTTGAAAAATCAAGCCTGCAAACAAATAAAATTCGGGAGGAATAGTAACGGAAAAGGCCGCAATTTACTGCCGATTGTCCGAGGAGGACAAAAACAAGCTGTCTGCCGATGACAACAGCAACAGCATTCAGAACCAGCGTGAGCTTTTGATGCAATACGCCCTTTCCCATGGCTGGGAAATTTACGACATATACATTGACGATGATTACAGCGGTGCAGACCGCAACCGGCCTGCCTTCAGCCGTATGCTTAAGGACGCCGAAAAGCACAAATTCGACATTATTCTTTGTAAAACACAGTCCCGTTTCAGCCGAGAGCTTGAGGTTGTGGAGCGTTACATCAACAATCTGTTTCCGCAATGGGGAATCCGTTTTTTAAGCCTGATTGACAACGCCGACTCCGCAAACGAGGACAATCTTCTTGTAAGGCAGATAAACGGCATTATGGACGAACGGTATCTTGCCGATATGTCGAAAAATATACGCAGTGTTCTTACTCTCCGACGGAAAAGCGGATTTCATATAGGCTCTTTTGCATTATACGGCTACAAAAAGGATCCGGAAAACAAAGGTCATCTGATAATTGACGAGGAAGCGGCGGCGGTTGTTCGGGAGGTATTCACGTTATTTTCACAGGGCTGCGGAAAAACGGCCATTGCCCGTACGCTAAACGAAAGAGGTATTCCCAATCCTACGGAATACAAACGTCTGCATGGAATACATTACCGACAGCCAAGGTCTAAGAACAGCACCTTATGGAAATATTTCGCCATTTCAAATATGCTGACAAACGAAATTTACATAGGAAACATGGTACAGGGAAAATACGGAAGTGTATCCTACAAAACGAAGAAAAACAAACCACGGCCAAAGGCACAATGGTATCGTGTCGAGAACACCCATGAACCGATAATCGACAGAGAGCTATGGGACACCGTTCAGTGTATGCTATCAGAAAAAGCCAAGCCGTTCAGTGCCGGCACTATCGGTTTATTCGCCGGAAAGGCACGATGTGCCGAATGCGGATATACTCTGCGTTCCTTGAAGTCGCATGGAAAATACTATCTGCAATGTCCGAACCACCACATTTCCAAGGAATACTGTGTCGGAGCATTTATCTCCGTTGAGCTTCTGGAAAAAACGGTATTATCGGAACTGCACGAAATTTCCGAGGCATATCTTGACCAAGCCGAGCTTGAACAGCGGTTGAATTTCTGTACTGACCTAAAGGAGCAGAAAATCCGCCTTGAGAAAAGCATACCGGCCTACCAAAATCAAATTGAAAATTATAACAAGGCATTGCGTGAGCTATACATGGATAAGGCTCTCAGCAACATTTCTCAAGAGGAATATTGCGATTTATATAAGCATTTTTCGGACAAAAAGACACAGTGCGAGCTTTTGATTGACGATACGGAGCAGAAAATACAGTCTTTAGACGAGCGTATTGCCGTTAGCGATAACCGCCCGATAATCGAAAAATACATAAATTTCGAACATCTTACAAGGGAAATGGTAGAAATACTGATTGATTATGTTTCCGTCGGCAGACGTATCGAAGGAACAAGAACGATACCGGTTAAAATTCATTGGAAGTTTTGAAAATACTCCTTTTAAAACCATGGGACTCTGTCCCATACCCTGAAACCCTTTAAAAAGTGTTTACCTAAACTTTATTGAAAATCATTTTAACAAATGATTTTCGGGATTTATTATTAATACTTTTCCAAAACTACATTTTAGTTTATTAAAGTTTTATATTGTTTATGACAAAGTCAAAAGGTATTTCTAAAATAGCATATACCTTTGTATTATCCGTTTTTTGCGATTATAAATCACAAAGCTTTATATTCATATCCATTATTTCTATGTATATCCGCAAGCTTTGCCCTTATATTTTTCGTTTATACAAAAAATCACCCGGACTTAAATCCGAGTGATTTCGATTTTTTATGCTCTATCCAAACTGATTATAACTGTCTTTGTCGCTTCGTCCCAGCTTGTTTCTGCTCCAAGCTCATCAGCCACAAAGCGGATCGGTACATAGGTTCTGTCATTTATTATTACAGGTGCAACGCCATACTTTTCGAGAACAACGCCTACCGTCATTCTTATTACCTTACCGTCGATCGTAAGCGTAACCTCTTTTGTTTCTTCGTTCCAATCAGCCGTTCCGCCTAATAATTCGGTTATGACTCTGATGGGAACCATAGTCCTGTTATCTACGATTACAGGGGCAACGTCGTTATAGAATACTCTGTCATTAGCGGACATTTCTATATCGCCTATTGTCATTCTGATTACGCTGCCTTTTTCAATTTCTTTGAATGATGCGTTTACATATACTTTGGATGCGGGCATTGTGAATGTATATGTTCCGTCACCCTTATCCTTCAGCTTGATCTCGTTGCCGTTATTGTCAACAACCTTTACTCCCCTGATTTCGTAATATTTATCAGGTTTAACCGTAATCGTTACTATTGAGTTCTTTGAAGCGGTTTCCTTATCGGACTCAACAATACCGTTATCTGTATCTTCAATAATTACTCTGTAGTTTGTTGCGGAACTGCTTAAGCTTGATGAGCCCCTGCCGGATCTGCTCCAACGTGCGTAAAGAGTAATGTCCTCATTTACAGGCTGTGAGAAATCATATTTTGTCCTTAATTCCTCATCAGAATACCAGCCCTTGAAGCTATATCCGCTTCTCTTGGGATTTTTAGGCTGAATAACAGCTGTACCCTTTTCAATTCTACGGCTGTCCACTTTTGAACCACCGTTTGAATCAAATGTTACCGTTACTCTTTCAACGCCTTCATTTACAACAACCACAGCGGCTGCTCCGGCACCATAGTTTCCTTCCGGATCGGCTTTAACACGAACATAGTATGTTCCGGCTGTAAGGCCTGTTGTTTCACCATTGCCACAATCGGTTACAGTTGCAAATGTCGGGTCTGTTGAATATTCCATATTGACTGTTGTGCCTGTTATCTTACCGTCATTTCCGCCCTTTTCAAAAGGCTCAACACCGACTAATCCGGTAGGTGCGGCGGGAATGATTGCAGCTGCATCTAATTTCATTAATTTACTGCTGATATATGCTCCGCCCGTACTTTCGGCCAGAGATGTTACATAATAAACAGGAGTTCCGTTTATTGTAACCTTATCTTTTGCATTTGTAAGAAAAAGCTTATATCCCTCTGCGGGCATTACATTGAACGCTAATCTGTAGTATATGCCTGCTTCAAATGTTCCTGTTGCTTCCGGATTGTCTTTTCCGTTTTCAATAATAAATTTAACATCGGAAATTGTTACATTGGGATTTGTTGTTGTAACCGCTGCATCGGCAACATTTTTCCCCACTTCAAAGCCTGTCAGTGTT